>Ga0302140_10012815_pt1 | contig 10270 bp, 10 predicted proteins | sample I_Bog_E1_1_FD_202095 | JGI IMG/M metagenome (GOLD analysis project Ga0302140, IMG submission 202095) | Peat permafrost microbial communities from Stordalen Mire near Abisko, Sweden - I_Bog_E1_1 | ecosystem: Environmental > Terrestrial > Soil > Wetlands > Peat | place: Sweden: Abisko, Stordalen...
CACCGCTGATGCCGTCTGATCATCAAAGGTGCCTGATATATTCACCGATTCGCCGTCTTTCTGAAGTGCGGTCTGGAGTTCGGTAACCGCATTACCACTCATGCCGATAGAGAGGTTGCTGTTGAATGTATAACACCAAGCAGTCGATCCGCCTGCTGCGGCGAGTTGGGTTTCGAGGGATTGCAATTGTGCAGTCAGCGATGCGATTTCTGCCTGCAACTGCGCGACCGACATGGTTTGGGCCATAGAAATACCCGGTACGACCAAAACAGCGAGCGTAAGCGCCGCTACTAATTTAGTTTTTATATTCATGCATGAATACTATTTTTAGCTCTGGACGGGAGAGCATTTATGGGGCAATCCCCTTGATGGCTTTATAATAACACATTAGCACGGATTAGGGGGGGGGGCAACACACATTTTGAGAGAAAGACATCCTTGCCTTCTTCACCTATTCGTCGCCTTGTAGCAACCCCCTCGGACGCTCTGGACTCGTACCACCGTTGCGTCATCAATTGTAGTATGACCAAACAAATTAAGGGGTCGGCAGGAGCGGCGACCTCAACCAACCAACCGCTGCCAGTAAAGGTCGCATATTGCCTGTATGCAAGAAAATCAACAGAAAGCGAGGAACAGCAAGTCCTTTCGATAGACAGCCAGATCAAGGAGATGATCCAGATTGCCGAGCGGGATGGACTCACGATCACAGAGATCCGGAAGGAATCCCACTCTGCGAAGGCAGTCGGACAGCGTGAGGTATTTAACGAACTCCTCAAGGACATCCGCTCCGGCAAGTTCAACGGCATTCTTACCTGGGCACCGGATCGGTTGAGCAGAAACGCAGGAGATCTCGGATCGCTTGTTGATCTCATGGATCAAAAGGCGCTCGTGGAGATACGAACCTTCAGTCAGAAATTCACGAACAACCCGAGCGAGAAATTCATGCTGATGATCTTGTGCTCGACGGCAAAACTCGAAAACGATAACAAATCGGAAAATGTGAAGCGGGGCCTCCGGACGCGGTGCGAGCAGGGGCTGCGCCCCAGCATGGCCCCGACCGGATATCTGAACGAGAAGCGGAAGGACAAAGCGTGCGAAGTGATCGTTGATCCGCAGCGAGCACCTGTGATCAAACAAATGTTTGAGAAAGTAGCAAATGAGCAATGGTCGGGGCGGAAGCTCTACGCATGGCTGCGACACGACGTGAAATTCAGAACCGCAACGGGGAAATTCCTTGCACTCGGTAATATTTATATGCTACTCAAAAAGACCTTTTACTATGGCGTCTTCGAATATCCGGTCGGATCGGGAAACTGGTACACCGGGCAACATACGCCCATCATCACGAAAGAATTATATGACCGGACGCAGGAACAACTCGTCCGGAGTGAGATCAATAAGAACAATAAGGAGTTCGCGTTTACAAAGCTCATCTCCTGCGGGGTCTGCGGATCAGGCGTCACGGCGTGCGAGAAATATAAAGACCAGCAGAACGGAGACGTGCATCGGTATGTGTACTACCGCTGCACGAAGGCGAAGGATCCCCATTGTCCCGAGGGGTATATCAAGGAAGAAGAAATCATCGAGCAGATTCTGAACATCCTTGATACGCTTGATATCAGCGAGCTGGGCATACGGCAGAAATTCAAGGATGAGATAGCGCGATACAACAAATTCCGGAGGATCGCTCTGGGTAAGAGCCGGGAGAAATCAGACCCCGAGGAATTCGACGCAAAGAGTTATGCCGTCTATCTCCTGACCGAAGGATCGATCGCGGAGAAACGCGAGCTACTGTCAAATCTCAAGAGCAGGTTAATACTCAAGAATCGGGTAATCACGATCGAGGGAGCTGCGGAGAAATAACTGAGAAAATTATCCGGATAAAACAAAAGAGCGATGCATCGCTCTTTTGTTTTCCGCCCTTGCAAGGCGGGTATCCCGATCGCCTGCACGGGTCATGGACCAACGTCCCTTGAACCGCGCCCTGCGTTGTGCCCTCGGGGAGAATCGAACTCTCATCTTATCCTTAGGACGGATCTGTTCTATCCATTGAACTACGGGGGCGTTGCAAACACTATAGATGATTGACGCATGGCCTGCAATATATATAGAATGAGTGACAGGCATCATAGCAAATTTTGTTATACGCGGGCCCATAGTAAAATGGTATTACGCCTCCATGGCATGGAGGAGGTCGGGGTTCGATTCCCCGTGGGTCCACCACTGGTGATTCCACTTCACCAAACTCTCGATTAACCTCGAAAATATAACCCAAACGAGCGGTTCCAAATCCTTGTCCACGCTCGTATGAAATTCCGTCCGGTAAGACGAGCTTTTGGAACCGAGGGCGCAATCGCTCGGAAATATCGAACCATTGCCGCTCCAGATCGCGGATAAAGCTCACTGCGTAGTCATAGGCGGCCTCGATATCGAGCTGATCAATCTTTGTCTCATTCAAGGAGATTTTCGCTGCTGCGATCTCGTTATCAAGCTCCGCTTTGCGTTCCAAGAACTCTTCCTTGGTATATAATCCTTCCTCGCGCATATCACGCGCTACTTTCTTTTTCGCCTCTAATGAAGCTACCAATTTTTCATACTGATTCGCTTGATCGCTAAACAGCTTACCCCGTTCTTTCCATACATCAAGGACAACGTCGCGGAAAGCGGAGATGAATGATCCTTTCGGGATGATCGTGCGAAGATATTCCATGAACTCGCGTTCCAACTGCTGCTTCGGGATACCTTTGCCGTACATCTCGCAATCCTTGTTATGGCAGTGGTAGTAAGAATATTTTCCGCCGTTGCCGTGTGGGGTGCTGCCGGTGAGGTTCCGGTTGCATGAGAAGCAGAAGATCGTCCTTCGCAAGGGGAAATTCGGGTTGTAGCGATCATGCTTCACCGCACGCTTGATCTTGCCGGACTTCACGAAGGTGATACGGAAATATTCCTCTTTGGTGATCATCGGGGTATGTAGGCCGTCCTTGTCTTCCCCGGTAAAGGGATTAGAGATGATGCCCGCGTAGAACTTGAGATATTTGCCGAGGATGCGATCAACAAGCTGCAAGGTGGTTTCCCGTCCTCGCGCAGCAGCGAGCCCCCAATGATCGAGAAGTTTCATCAATTCGACTTGCGTGCAAAGTCCTTGCGCGTAGTGCTTCAACCCCTTTTGAATAATGGGAAATATTGTTTCATCCGGCGGATCGGGCTGCGTTTTCTTTTCGCCCCGCTTCTTCGAGTTGTTGCACACATAGCCAAGCGGTGTTTTCCACGGATAAAGCCCTTGGTTGATTTTCTGGCTCATGCCATCGCTGCACCGCTGCTTCCTGATCGCGTTATCATACTCGGCGGCGCCCGCCAAAACCGTTTCAATAAATTTTTCTGCGGGCTTGTTGCCAATCGGCTCGGTTACGGAATGAAGTGTCGTGCCATAGTCCAAAAGAATTTTTCTTACCGCAAAATGGTCTTCGGTATTTCTTGCAAAGCGATCAACCCTCAAAACAACGAAAGCATGAATCTGTCCTTTTCTCTTTCGGCAAAATTCCAACGCCGCCAAGAATTTCTTCCGGTTGTTCAAGCTCAAGTCCTTTGCCGATTCTCCTTCCTCACGGAAGACTTCGACAACCTCAATATCCCGCTGCTCGCAATATTTGCGGCAGAGGTCTTCTTGGAACTCAAGCGAGGTGCCTTTCACCTGCTCGTCGCTTGAAACTCTCGTATAGATTATGGCTTTCATAGACATTGGATTTATGGTTGCAATATACCGGACACACCCCAAAATGCAAGATTCTCCTACACTACCCTACACAACGGCCGGCACGCCAGATAATATACGGCCTGCATTGAGTGTAGGAGTTCCGTGTAGGACTTTGCCAGTGTAGGACAGTCCTACACTCAAAATCTCCTACACAAAAGTCCTACACTCGTTTTTCGCCTTTATCCATCGAGGCTCGGAAGCGCCTGTGTAGGAGATGTAGGAGACGAGGCGAAATAACGCCCCCATACTTTCTCCACCTTCGCTTTCTCGAACCGATAGCGGTTGCCCTTGCCGGAACGGGACAGCTTATCCGTCGCCAGATTGAACTTCTTCACGACCCAGCCGACGGAGGATGCCCGCTGCGCTGGCGTCTTCGATGCCGGGAAGAGATCGTCGGGGATGAGCTCGGCGATGTCCTGAGGGGAAAACACCGCGTCGCTCGCTCCGTTTTCAAATTGCTTCATAAGCGCAAGGACAACCGCTTCTTCGATCTCGGACGGCTCGTATTCCGCAAAGCCGTACCACGAGAGAAACCGCTGCCGCGCTGCAATTATTTTTTCATTGCTCATTCCGCAATTCGTAAGGATCGCTTCGAGCGGAAGCCAGAGCTCAAGATGCCGTCCGATCATCGCTTCGTTTGTTTTACTTTCCGCTTTTTTCAAGATGTAGAAACTTTCAAGGTTCGTGAACGAGTCAATGAGATGCCGATAGAGTTTCCCGCGCATCCGTTTCCATAACTCATCATCTTCATTCGCATCGGGAAAATTCTTTGCGCTTCGCATGAGGGAAACGATCAAGCAGCGGTCGCGGAGATCTTCCGGCAGTTCTTTTATCGAGGCGAATGCTTTCGGCGCATAGGTTTCAAATTCAGTTACGCTTCGTGCTTTGTCCTTGCTGAACTCAACGACCCGGCGTTTTCCGCCGCCTTTCTTGTAGGAATCGGCAAGAATATCCAAAAGGTCTTCATTGCCTTTCCTTCCGATCGAATCCGCTTGATCAATGAGATAAGTTCCGCGCAACGAGTCCACGGTATCGGAGAGCGCCGCCAAGCTCGGCCGCGCTTTCACGGCGTTGAAGCAAAGTTGGCGGAGCAGGCCGAGGAGCTGGCTCTTGCCGGATCGCTTCGGCGCTTTGATGTGTAAGAACGGGTAGGCGGAGAACAATGGGAAGAAGTAGGTGCCCGTAATCCACGCGGCAACGAGCGCGTAATCCGTTTCTTCTTCAAGCTCGATAAATCGTTTCAGGAGATTTATTATTTCCGCGAATAATTCATTCGGCTTCGGATAGCACGATGCTATCGTATTCGTCTGCGCATCCAAGAATGTTTTCGCATCAGTTAATCCCCATCGGTCTTCCAGCCGGGCAAGCATCCGCTTTTTCGCATCAACGAAATAGCGGATGCTGTTTGCTTCAAACGAATCGTCTTCGGAGATGCGTACCGTGCCGTCGTGCGCGATAAAGAAGATTTTCTTTTCTTCTTTCTGGTTGAAGCGATACCGGAAGCCGAGCACGAGCACGCCGTTCTTGATGTCGAGCGAGGGATGCACGAGCTCGCCTTCAAATCCCTGTATCGTTGTCATGGTCATTATCGTTGGTTAATTTATTTTTCTTTTCGACCTGTTGTTCAGTCCAAGATTCAAAAATGAGGTCGGTGAGCGCATAGAGGTAATCGAGAACTTCGATTACCTCTTCATCCGACACCTCTCTTCCGCGCTCTTGGGCAAGCGCCTGTTTGAGCTTGTCTATCGTCGCGGCGCCAACCATATTCAGTGGCGGTAGATCCGCGTTTTCAAGACCTTCAACTGGTTGAAATATGCCTGCGGTTCAACCAGCAGCTCTCCGCGCCAATACCGATTCACGATGTCGGTCAACTTGTCGGACTTCGTGAAGATGAAATTCATCCGTTCTCCGTCCGTTTCCTGCATCGCTTCAATCGCTATCCCCAAAACTGAAATGGCCGTCGCAAGGGCGAGGTCGGAAGTCTTGAGGAAAAAATCTGTGTCGTCATACATGGGTGTTGTGGTCTTTGTTTTTTTTCGACCTTTACACCCTTGGATGGGGAATTTCACCGAGCAAAAAGAAACTCCTTGAAAATCAAGGAGTTCTAAATGTCGAATGCCAGAGCATTATTCACCGGGGCGGGCGTTTTTCACCCGCGCCGCCGTTTACGGCGTCGTCTGTTCCGCGAAGTATGAGCGCAATTCGGCGGAAAGAGCATCATTGCGTACATCGTCGCCATCCTCATCGTCCACGGCTCGCGCTGGCTTCGGCAGGAGCGTCATCTTAGTTCGGTAGGAATTTCCTTCGTGGTACGGGCGGAAGGGGTCGTAGTCGAGGCTAAAATATGCTTTGAGCTTTTCTGAGAGTAACTGTTTCTGTTTCTTGTAGGTGGCTTTGGATTCAACATTTTTAATCGAGATTTTTCCTTCGAGGTTAGCAAGGACTTTGAGGAATCGCCATTGCTCGCTCGGCCGGTAGGTTTTCCCGCGGCCGTCGCATAACCCAAGCTCGATGTAATTCGCGGTGTGTTTCCACTGGTTCACCCGGATGATCACATTTTCATCATCATGAAATTGCATCGTGATCTGCTGCCATGTCGTCCCGGCGGGAAGGGCAAACGGGAATTTATGGGTTGCAGCTTCACGCTGCGCTTCGGCATCGGCTTTTGCTTTCATCTCTGCTTCAGCCTTGGCGTTGGCTTCCGCTTCGATCTTTGCTTGCGCTGCTATCACAGCATCGAGCTCCGCTTGTTTCTTTGCTTCAATTTCGGTTTTTTCGTTCTTCCAGAATTGGAGCGCGGCAACGCTCTGCGATATGAATAGTCCCGCGAGGCCGCCGAATAACGCCAATGCAAAAATCGTGATCGGGCTTTCCGTGTAAGGCAGCGTGATCGTACCCCACGCCAAGAACGCGCCCATACGAACTACCTCCGATACGGCGACTCCAAGGAGGCCGCCAAAGGTCATGCAAAGGCAAACGACGACGGCGCGGTTCGTGAAGATCGCCTTCAGATATTTGAGGAACCTTTTGACTTCTTTCCAGAAGTTTTTGAGGAATATTTTCATCGTCATTTTTGTTGTCCGCTTAGCGCACCTCCCCAGTTAAAATTAAGGGATCCCGCCGACCGCCCAACGTCGGAAGTTTCGCGGTACGGTTCATCCCTTAATTTTACCGTGGCGTGTCAAGAAGTTTCCAATACCCAAAGTGTGGATAAAAACACAAATATATTTAGAGCGTTTTTTCAGTCCACTTCCAAGGTTTCCGAGATGTACACGATGTGCTCTTTTCGGGTACTGATCCGTTCCTTCCGGTGGTTTCCTTTGTACTCCACAAGCCGGATAAACGTAACCGATCCATCGGCTTTTTCCTCGATCTGCTCCGCGTGCATGGCGTAGGCCACGCCCGTAAGCCCGATCCATATTTCTCCTTTCGTTTGTTTAATCATGGTTGATAGATAAAAATGACGATGCCGACCTTTTGGGTCATGGACATCGTCATGGATAAGATAATTATAGCGGATGGAGGTCTGTTGCGCACAGTTGTCCATTTCCATCAAAAATGCTTTTATATATGTATTGGTTTTTCCGGTCGAAGCATTCCACTATTTTCACCTATGATTAGCATTAATGTACGGAAGGTCACGTTTTCTACTATTGGAGTTTTTGTGGTTTCTTTAGTCGTCGAAGTCGCACTAATTTTCTTGGTCGCTTCTGGTTCTTTTAGCGCCGCTTTTTTACAAAGCAATTGGTTTTTGATTGCCGACGCGATTGTTGTAAATACTGCGGGAATCATAATCGGATTAATCTGGGAAAAATCGACGAGGGCGCGTTATCTCGCAAAAGTCGAAAGTAAGCCTGCCCCTTCGGAACGTACCAAAAAGATTTATAAGACAGTTCTCATTGTTGCCATTCTCATCGGAGTTTTTTATGTTCTTTCGAATATATGGGCGCTATATACACTTTTTGTTCTCAATATTGTTTTCACTATACCTCCCGCTACTTACACTGGATTTTATATCACATTGGTTCGCTACATTACTCTCGTGCTTGTATTCGTATGGCTTTATTCTGAGCCGGAACCCAGTGATGCGTCACCAATATTAAACACGAAGAAGGCAGCTCTTATAGGAATTGTTTATTTTTCGATAATGACGATTTTTACCATTATCAGTCTCGCAACATTTAAAGTTGCTGCAGGAACGACATCGATTCAAGTACGCGGAGCAGCCGCTCCATTACAGAATGTTGTTGATGGGCAAGGTCAAGAAGTTTCTTTGGGCGAAATATATCCATCATTAAGTCAATTTTCGGTGGTTCTTCCGGTCGGTTTTAAAATGGTTGCATATGGAGGGGAGCAAGTGGTTATAGCGCCTGCGTCCTCATCGCAAGATTTATCCACGAGCACGGGGGCATACACTGTCATGGTGGCGCCTAGCACAATTTCGCCTCAGGATTGGGCGGCTGGCGAAGGGCCGGTGATCCAACAATCAGTGAATTCAGCCCCCGATTATGGGAAAGATATGTCCGTCGTAACCTCCACCACACTTTTTGGAAATCCTGCCGAGGAAATTTTTTCTATCGCAGGAGAGCAAGCGGGAGCCCTTCTTAGCTTCGAGCAGAATGGTGTTCCGTTCGTACTGGGGATTGAAGAAGCATCTAATATTTCAGATCCGTCCTTAAGCGTGTTGAATAATAGTCTCAACTCCATTTGGAAAAGTTTAACATTCGGAGGAGTCGCGACCGGGAATAATCCGATTCCATCATCTGCTATTTCTTCCGTGCCACCACCCGCAATACCACCTGTGCCTGCTGCTCCAAATAATAACAGCACAGCTTCTATTACCATCCTATCTCCGAGCGGGGGCGAAACATGGCAGATTGGGCAAGAGCAAACGATCACATGGTCATCCGTTGGCGTGAAGAGTGTTTCTATTTATATCCATTTCTCAAATGGAATTATGTGTGGTGTTTATAGCCATGGAATTCTTCCTGCTTCGCCCGGCAAATATTCTTTCGTCCTTACCCCGACCTGTACTAACGGGCCCACCACATTGACTCCTGGCCAGTACACAATAAATATTTCAGACAGTGATCCGGGGAATGATGACCCAGAGGCTTGGAGCCAACCATTCAATATTGTTGCCAAAAATTAAGTATGGAGCCAAAAGTTTTTAAGGCAGATCCTCAAGCGATAGATCCATCCAATAAAGATGCATTAAATGCAATAAACGTTTTATCCAAATTCGCATGGAGGGGACGTGTTTTTGGTAATTATCCCGAATTTAAAAATGGTGTGCCAACTTCTCCGGAAGATGAAGTGATTGTGTATGAAGATCGTTTTGAACGAAAGATTGGCGATGCAACCCAGACAGTCTTTTTTAAAGACGTAACCTCTATAAAGCTTATGAACAATCCTTCTTCGGGGAAGTTAATGTCTTTTGGCGTTTACCAAGGAGCTAAAGATACGGTGATTTTCGGAATGCAAGACATGGAAGGCCTTTTAGCTACAATCGGCAGCCATCTTTCTCCATCCATAATTTCTCAAAAGCAAATGTGGGAACGATCAAATGGATTCAAATTATCTCCATGGATTTGGGTTCTTATTATATTGCTTCTCGTAATGGTTTTCGCGGTTCAATATTTGAACAAATAAGGAAATGAATAGAAAAGGATCCGTAGCAGTAATTGTGCTGATCGTGGTAATTGTTCTAGTCGTCGTTGGCGGGATTTGGTATTACGAGGCTCACAATAACCCCATCGCTCAGGCACCCTCTCAAAATATCTCCACATCTACAGATGTGCCTGTTACAACTTCCTCGTCGCCAATAATCGATACTTCGGGGTGGCAAACGTACCATAACACGGTGTATGGCTACACCATCTCTTATCCGCCGGATGCAAGCATCCAATACGATACGTTACAAAACGGAAACACTGAAGCGGGCGTAGACACTGTTCCAGCTAATCATCCTGCGGAAGCAAATGAGATACTTATTATGATTAACACATCAACCTTCCCCGACGTACTTACGGCTGCTTCTGTGGACATAATGCCAAGCGAGTATTACGTAGGTGCAACAGGGATGGGAATTGGCGACAAAGCTATAAATTCTACATTTGTTTTTGATGATGTTGCCTATTCGGCGAACGGCATAGATAGCAGTGCGGATGACGGCTCAATATTTATGGATGCTCAGGTTGGTAAAGTGGAAGTAGGCTACGCATTTTCATCTGCGGATCTTAAGGCGATAAACGAACCTGAATTTTCTGAAGTTCAGAACGAACTTCTTGCCATCATTGGAACGCTTCATTTTGATAAATAGTATATCAAGCGAATTGTTCAATCCGGCATCAGAATGAATTGCGAAAGATCACGAAAATTTATGCACCGACTTCGTTATATATGATAGAATGAAAGTAATGTTTAGAAGCAAAGCCAAATATTTTATCTTTAGTGTTGCGCTTGCAGCCTTGGCTTTTCTTCAGCCCCCCCCTGTTCTGCTCAAACCCAGATCAC
>Ga0302140_10012816_pt1 | contig 10270 bp, 7 predicted proteins | sample I_Bog_E1_1_FD_202095 | JGI IMG/M metagenome (GOLD analysis project Ga0302140, IMG submission 202095) | Peat permafrost microbial communities from Stordalen Mire near Abisko, Sweden - I_Bog_E1_1 | ecosystem: Environmental > Terrestrial > Soil > Wetlands > Peat | place: Sweden: Abisko, Stordalen...
ATGTGATTTACCAATTGGAATGAATACGACCGCCTCGGTTCTTAATAAAGAAATTGGCAATAGTGGCTTTGTTTTGGACAACACCACCAACGGAACGCTACTACTTAGCCGAGGTGCTTCGATACCTAACGGCCAGTTAAATTATTATCAGTTTATAAATATCACTAATCCGACCTATAACGGAGAGTATTTTGCTAGAGTCATGACTTTTGCTACCGCCGATACTTCAGCTCCAGATATTGAATACGGTGGTTTTGCGATAGCAATTACACCAAGCTTAACTATCAATACGGCGGTACCACCGTATATTAGTTTTTGTTTAGCGGTCACAATCCCTAACTTAAGTTGTAGTGAAATGGATGGTGATAGCTTGGACCTTGGGGATCTTCAAACTTATAGTAGTAATTCGGGAAGTTATCAGTTTTTGGTGGCTTCAAATTCGCCAACTGGATATAGCGTTAGTGTTTATGGGACAACTCTAACATCTGGTAACTACACTATTCCAGCGCTGTCTACTCCCTCACCGCCACAGTATGGTGTTAGCCAATTTGGGATTAATTTAGTTGCCAATACTCAGCCTGACGTTGGTGAGAACCCAGTGGGTGACGGATCAAGTCAACCAACAGCAAATTACGGAATTGCCAACGAATTTACTTTTAATAATGGAGATGTGGTAGCAGCAGATAGTCACAATAGTGCATATACAAGGTACACCAATAGTGCCATGGTTAGTATTAGTAAAGCTCAACCTGCTGGGGTTTATTCAACTACTCTGACATATATTGCGGTCGCGAATTTCTAAAAATGGTATGTTACAATTAACATAAAATCTAAGAGGGAAAGAGATAATGGTAAAAATGATACTTAGGAATAAGCTAGCTAGTTTAATATATTCATTATTTACAATTGTTTTTATTTTAGGCAGCGGGGCAACTTCTTATGCAGCAAGTGCTTCAAGTTTTGATAATGGTTTTACAGTTTCGCCAGTTAGAAATCTTATTTCTGTAGCCAAGGGTCAAACTTCAATCGTACCGATAACAGTTGAAAATCCAAGTCAGGCTCCAGTCACGGCCCAGGTTATTATCAATGACTTTCTACCATCAAATGATGAGACTGGTGTGCCAAGAATTATCACCAACGACAATACAACTCTACCTCTTGATAGTTTTATTTCACTAGTTAAACCAATTGCACCATTTTATCTAGGTGCTGATCAACAACAAATTATAAACGTGACTATATCTGTGCCAAAGAACGCTATAGCTGGTGATTACTACGGAGCCATAAGATTTGCTCCGGTCGGTTCTGGTAGTGGAGTTGTTGCTCTAAATGCTACTGTCGCAACGATCTTCTTGTTAACTGTACCAGGTAATCTTTACCAAAAATTATCACTTGTTCAGTTCAGTGCAGCTGATGCAAACGGTAATGCCTCATCATTTTTCAGTAATGGTCAGCTGTCAATGGTCACGAAGTTAACTAATCAGGGGACAACTCACAGTGAACCATTTGGCAACATTATAGTTAAAAATATGTTTAGCAAGATTGTTGATAATGTTCAGTTCAATAACACTACTCCACGGGCGAGTATTTTAACTCAAAGTACTAGAAAGTTTATAACACAGCTTAAAAAACAATCATGGCTCGGATACTACACGGCAACAATAAGTATCGGCTATGGTAATAGCCTGATCACTTCTAAAACCTCATTCTGGTACATACCTCTATGGCTGGAGATCTTAGTTTTGGTAATTATTGTCTTGATTGTAGCTGGTGTAGTCTGGCTTGTAAGAAGACGACGAGAAACCAAATTTGGTCGCAGGATAAAATAGACTTTTAACTAAAAACTAATAACCAGTTAAATGGTTTTAGGTTAATATAAAAAGGTAATGTTTAAAAAACTGACTAAACTTAGTAAGTTATTTCCAATAATAGTTGGACTATTTGTTACCATAAATTTTATGCCAACCATTGCCAGTGCCTTAACTCTTTCACAATCGGGTGGTTTTGGTATCTCAGGAACGATCACTTCACCTCCTCCAACTACAGCTGCAACAATTACTAATCCAACCAATGGCCAAAGCTTTACCAACTTACCAATTAGTATAAATGGGATTTGTATCAGTGGACTGCTGATTAAAATATTTATAAATGGAATTTTTAGCGGTTCTGCAGATTGTACAAATGATAGCTATAGTATTAGTGCTGATTTATTTATTGGTACAAATAATATTGTGGCTGAGGATTACGATAGCTTAAACCAATCTGGACCAGCTTCTAATACAGTTACGGTGTCGTATGTAAATAATGCTGTGAGTGCCGAATCATTAGTTAATTTAACTAGTAATTATGCCAAGATTGGTGCGAACCCAGGCAGCTTGCTGACTTGGCCGATTGACATAAGTGGTGGTACGCCTCCATATGCTATAAGTGTTAATTGGGGGGATGGAAAACAACCAATTTTAATTAGCCAGACAACCGCAGGTAGTTTAAATCTTACACACACTTATAGCATTGCTGGGGTTTACAACGTGACAATTAATGCCACTGACACTAAAGGAGGGGTATCTTTTCTACAACTGGTCGGAGTCGGTAATGGTCCATCAAGTCAAACCAGCGCTGGTAATACGAAATCAACTACAGTTAAAACCGTGGGCCTAAGTAATGGCCAACTAGCGTTAATAATTAGTCTTTTAGTATTGATTCCCCTGATTACATTTTGGCTTGGTGATATGCATCAAAAACGAGTAATTCAATCAAAATTCCAAAGTCGTCAGAAATTGTTTTAATGTAAATATATAAGAATTTTGTTAAAATAGCATAACTTATGTCTAAAAAAGTTTTTGTTGGTATGAGCGGTGGAGTTGATAGTTCAGTAACTGCTGCTTTAATGGTTGATCAGGGCTACGACGTTACTGGGGTTTACATGAAAAACTGGTCCCAGGATTTACCAGGACACTATTGTCCTTGGAAAGAGGATTATCAGGACGCCAAACGGGTCGCAGCTCAACTTGGTATCAAGTTTAAGATGTACGATTTTGAAACCGAGTATACCGACAAGGTAGTTAAATACATGATTGACGAATATAAGCTTGGTTTGACACCTAATCCCGATATTATGTGCAACCAAGAAGTTAAGTTTAAGTTATTTCTAGAAACCGCACTTGCCGACGGGGCTGATTTAATTGCCACTGGTCACTACAGCAGAATTGTTGGCGATCAACTATGGATGGCGGTAGATAAAAATAAGGATCAAAGTTATTTTTTGTGCCGGGTTCCAAAATCAGCACTTAGTCGAGTTTTATTTCCAATTGGTGAGTTTGATAAGCCAATGATTAGAAAAATGGCTAAAGACAGAGGTTTAGTTACGGCTGCTAAAAAAGATTCACAAGGTATATGTTTTATAGGTAAGGTTAGTATTAAAGAATTTTTATCACAGTACGTTGAGACGAATCCTGGACCGATTATCGATCAACACGGCAAACAGATTGGCATCCACGATGGAGCCCTGTTTTATACTATCGGTCAGCGGCAAGGATTAAAGGTTGGCGGTGGTTTACCTTATTACGTTGTAGATAAGGATATGGATAACAATATCATCTATGTAACAACTGATTTAGCAGATAGCCGTTTATGGACTGATGAAATAAAACTAACTAAACTTCATTGGTTAGATAAGCTTGATCTAAAACAAAAAGACTACAAAGTACGAACTAGATACCGTGCCCCTCTAATTAAAATTAACCAAGTAAAAACTGAAGGCAAATTGTTAATTTTAAAACTTGATAATGAAGTTAGGGCGGTTACACCAGGTCAATCAGCAGTGATTTACTTAACTGACCAGTTAGTCGGTAGTGGCATAGTTATCTGATACAATTAGTTAAAATGAACGCTCAACAAATTAGAGATAAATACCTAGCATTTTTTAAAGCTAGGTCACATCAGGTTATTCCAAGAGCACTTTTAGTGCCGCAAGATGATCCTACGACACTATTTACTGGTAGTGGAATGCAACCATTAATTACTTATTTATTAGGCCAAGATCATCCTGAAGGTTCAAGACTTGTTGATTCACAGACTTGCTTAAGAGCTCAAGATATTGATGAAGTCGGTGATAATCGCCACACCACATTTTTCGAAATGTTAGGCAACTGGAGCCTAGGTGATTATTTTAAGCAAGAACAGCTAACTTGGTTTTTTGAATTTATTACTAACGAAATTGGTTTAGACCCGAACCGAATATATGTAAGTTGTTATATTGGCGATAAAGAAAATAATATACCTAAAGATCAAGAAAGTGCTGATATATGGAAGCAACTTTTTAAGACTAAGAATATAGAAGCTAGCGAAGTTGATATTGGCTCTGAGGCAGATGGCTATAGACTAGGTACTCAAGACGGACGAATCTTCTTCTACTCAGATAAAAATTGGTGGTGTCGAGTCGGTCGAGCTGAATTAATGCCTGTTGGTGAGCCAGGTGGACCCGATAGTGAAATGTTCTATATTTTCCCTGAAGTTATTCATGATCCAAAATACGGTCAGCATTGTCATCCAAATTGTGATTGTGGACGGTTTATTGAGCTTGGTAACTCGGTGTTTATGGAGTATCAAAAAACCAAGGATGGATTTAGTAAATTACCTAGAAAAAATGTCGATTTTGGTGGCGGACTAGAGAGAATTTCAGCTGCAGCAATCGATAGCCCGGACGTATTTAAAATTAGTTTGTTATGGCCAATAATTCAAAAACTTGAAGAACTGTCAGGCAAAACCTATGACAATTCAACTAATAGTATGAGAATCATTGCTGATCACTTACGGGGAGCGGTCTTTTTAGCTGTTGACGGCGTTGTACCAAGCAATAAAGAACAGGGCTACGTTATGAGACGATTAATTAGAAGAGCGGTTAGATTTGCCTTTGATATTGGTATTGGGACCCAACTCTGCGAACAACTAGTTCCAGTTATCACTAGTTTATATGAAACCGACTTTAAAGAAGTTAAATTAAGATCTAAGGCCTTTTTAGACGTCTTAACCAAAGAAGAATTGTTATTTAGAAAGACTCTAAGTTCTGGAGTTAAAGAATTAGCTAAATTTAAGTCGATTAAAGGCAGTGATGTATTTAAACTCTACGATACCTTTGGTTTCCCAGCTGAGTTAACTATTGAAGAGGCAATGATCAATAATATTGAAGTCTCAGATAACTGGCATCAAGAGTTTGATAAGTTAATGGAACAACAAAAAGATCGTTCTAGGACAGCCAGTAAGGGTGAGTTTAAGGGTGGACTAGCTGATCACTCATCTACATCAACCAAGTATCATACTGCAACTCATTTAATGTATCGGGCACTTAAAACGGTTCTTGGAGAGAGTGTAATTCAGCGAGGTAGTAACATTACCGAGGAAAGACTTCGGTTTGATTTTTCATACGACCAAAAGATGACTCCTCAAGAAATTCAACAAGTTGAAGACATTGTAAATCAGCAAATTAAATTGGATTTACCAGTTTCGTGGCGCGAAGAGAATGCTAAAAAAGCCTTAGCATCAGGTGTTGCAGGTGCGTTTGGTGATAAGTATCCGGATATAGTAAAGGTCTATACCGTTGGAGATCCGGACGGTAAATATTTCAGTCGTGAAATATGTGGTGGACCACATGTTGAACACACCGGATTATTAGCCGAAGATAGTAAACAATTCAAGATTACCAAAGAGGAATCTTCAAGCTCTGGTGTACGACGAATTAAGGCCGTTTTAGCCTAAGAATCTACAGCTTAATTAAGCTAGTAATCTCAAGGAGTTGGCAAGCTTGATTATGGTATAATTTTAGTTGATTATGCTTAATAAAATTAAACAATTATCTGATAAGATTCGATCTGATGTCGATACCAAAAAGGATAGTGACCAATATATAGTTGGTCTAGACATCGGAACCGAATTTGTAAAAGCCTTAATTGCTAAAATTACTGACAAAGGGCTGGTAATTATTGGTGTTGGAAAATGTCATCAACAGCTAACTGATATGCAAGCTGGTGCAATTGCAGATATTGCAGGAGTCGTAGCTAATTGTGATGAGGCGCTTAATCAGGCAGAACAGCAAGCAAATGTTAGTGCCAGAACGGCAATCATTGGCATTGCCGGAGAGCTAGTTAAGGGTACTACTACGACAATTCGGTGCACTCGGAAGAATTCATCCAAACCAATTGACGCTGAAGAGTTTGATCAAATTATTGCACTAGTTCAAGAACGAGCCGAAGCCAAGGCTAAGAAATCACTAGAGTGGGAACTTGGCGGTAAAACAATCGAGATTAAATTAGTTAACAGTGCAGTAGTTAATATTGATATCGATGGTTACCTTGTTACTAATCCGATTGGTTTTCAGGGTAAGGAAATTCTAATTCAACTCTATACGGCTTTTGCTCCATTAATTCACATTGGTGCACTGGAGAAAACTGCTCAAGAACTTGACTTAGACTTGTTAGCTGTAGCTGCTGAACCATTTGCAGTCGCAAGATCAATTATTGGTGATGATCCAAACGCTAATACATCTGCAATACTTATGGATATTGGTGGCGGTACGACGGATATAGCTGTTATTAATGAAGGAGGAGTTCAAGGTACCCAGATGTTTGGGATTGGTGGTCGAGCCTTCACAAAATCAATTGAACGGGAGCTAGATGTTAGTTTTGCTTCAGCTGAAAAATTAAAACTAGCAGTTTCGAATAATAATTTAACTGATAAATACAAAAAAGGTGTTATGGTGGCAATTACTCAAACTGCAGATGTTTGGGAAAGTGGTGTAGAACTAGCTCTTGCTGAATTTGATAAACTAGATCATCTACCAAACACAGTTTTATTATGTGGTGGTGGGGCTAGTCTAGATCTACTTGTAGATAGGTTAGAGGAAGGAGATTGGTATAAGGATTTGCCATTTACTAAAAGACCAAAAATCCACTATATCCATCCGACTGATGTTTCAGGTATTATTGATGAGACAAATGAAGTAAATGATCATACCTATATAACTGCAATGGGGCTACTAAGAGTCGGTATGGATACACTTTTCCAACAAGGTAAAAAACCTACTACCTCACTAAAAGATAGGCTTGATAGGGTACTAAAAAAATGAACCAAAAAGATACTATATATATTGACGTTGATGATGAGATAACTGCGGTTATTCAAAAGGTGATTAACTCCAAATCAAAGTTAGTGGTATTAGTTTTACCAAAACGTGCAACTGTCTTCCATAGTTCAGTTAATCTAAAACTTTTAAAATCCAAAACCTTGAAAGCTAATAAAAACCTAGTCTTAGTTAGCAGTGATACGAATCTGTTAGCCCTTGCAGGAGTTGTTGGAATAAATGTAGCTAAAAATTTACAAGATAAACCTTCGATTCCTAAATTAAATCAAGATAAAGTAGATACCGCTAGTGATGATCAAAAAACCGTTGATGACGAGGATGAAAAAACAACTGATAAATCTGATAAGACTGAGGAAACTGAGGATCTAGAGGCTACCGATCAATCTAAATCAATTGGTGAATTTGCAGCACTAAGTGCAGTTGGTGGTGAACCAGAACTCGAAGATTCAGACGTTATTGAATTTGATAATGATGCTAAAAAACCAGATTCAAACTTAGAGAAAGTAAAAGACAAAAAACTAAAAATTGACAAAAAATTAAAAGTCCCTGATTTTGGTAGGTTTCAAAAGATATTAATTATTTCTGTAGTTGCAGTTATAGCTTTGGTTGTACTTTATGTTATTGGTTTTATAGAACTCCCAAAAGCCAAGATTACAATTCAATCCTCAACTTCAACTCTTAGTAGCACGATTCCTCTAACTCTAGATAGTACTCAAACTGCTTTAAACAGTACCGATACAGTTGTCCCGGCGAATATGCAGACTATACAAAAAACTGTTACTTCAAATCCAGTAAACACTACGGGCACTAAGCAGATTGGTATATACGCTTCTGGATCAGTGACAGTCACAAATCCATATAGTTCATCTCCAGTAGATATCCCAGAGGGGACTGTTTTTACTGAAGGAAATAGTGGAAACTCTTATCAAACTACTGCTGACTCATCTGTAGCCGGATGTACATCATTTACCCCAGTTAACCACATACCAACCTGTACTAATCCGCCAAGTTCACCTGTCAACGTGGTCGCGACTGCATATGGAACAAATTATAATATCTCTTCTGCCAATGACTATACAACAAGCAACAGTAACTTCCCCGGTAGCTATTCAGGAACTAAAATGACGGGTGGAACTCAACCATCAACAGTACAAATTGTCGCACAAGTGGATCTAAGTGCTGCGACTAAACAAATAGTTGCACCAAACACTACTACTATCGAGCAACAACTAGAACAAGAGATTACTACTGCAGGGTTTACACCACTGACTTCAACTTTTGTAGCTACTACCCCAGCTATAACTACAAGTAATACTTTAGGAACCCAGACCAATACTGTCACTGCAACCGGAGCATACAGCTACACGATGTACGGCGCTCATTTATCTGATCTTGATACAGTTGTAAGTAACGCCGTAAGTCAATCTAGTAGCTTTAACTCGTCTAAACAGAGTATTTTAGATACAGGTTCAGCAGGTGCGACCTACACAGTTGAAAACTCGGCTGCAACTTCAATCAAGGTAAGTATGCAAGTCTCCAGTGTAATTGGGCCAAAACTTAACATCCAGCAATTAAAAGCAGAAAGTGCTGGGCAGTCAGACGCAAAAGTGATTAGTAATATTTCAAGTATTCCTGGTGTCCAAACCGTTACTATTAAATATAGTCCGTTTTGGGTAACCGCCATGCCCCACAGCACTAAAAAGATCACAATTATCTTAGAAAAAGCCAATGGCAGTGCAACGTAATTTTTTGTCACTTGATGTTGGTAAGGTGAGGATTGGATTAGCTACGGCTAACTCGATTTCTAAACTACCAAGTCCAGTAACAACATTACCTAATGACCAAGATTTTTTAGTAGAATTAAATAAACTTATTGCAGAGAATCAAATCAACGAATTAGTTGTTGGTTTACCGAAAAGTTTAGAAGGCAATGATACTGATCAAACAATATGGCTTAGGGAATTTTACGAAAATCTAAAGACTAAATTGGATATTCCGATTCACCTAGAGAATGAAGCATTGTCATCGGTAAGAGCAGAAACTGAGCTGAAGAATATTGGCAGAGTTTATTCTAAAGAGGATGTTGACGCATTAGCGGCCTGTTTTATATTAGATGATTTTATTAAGAATAATCCGGAGTTATAGATGCCTAGCAAAAAACATTACGTTCATAGTGAATATACAAAAAACAAACTTAAGCTACTTTATATAATTATCGTAGTTATTATCTTGGCTTTATTAATCGGCGTGTTAGGCCTTAGAACAGATTATAACAACAATATTAAATCACTTAGCTCAAATAGTAATCCGGTAGAAGTTACAATTGCACCTGGCTCATCGCTACCACAAATTGCTTCAACTCTAAAAAAAGCAGATATTATTAAATCAGTATGGGCGTTTGAATGGTATGTTCGAAATGATGGGTATGCTAGCCAGTACATCGAGGCCGGTACCTATGATTTTAGACAAAGCCAGGACGTTGCTAGTATTGTTTTGGAACTGACTAATGGAGCACAGGCCAGTAATCTTGTGACTATCCTTCCTGGTCAGAGAATCGATCAAATCGAGACGTCACTAATTCGGGATGGTTTTTCTAAAAGTTCAGTTGTAAGCGCGCTACAAATTTCAAACTATGCAAACAAGTATTCAATGCTTCAATATGCACCTAGTGATGCGACTTTGGAGGGCTTTTTATATCCTGATTCTTTCTCGAGGGTCAGTTCGACTACAGTATCGACTGTAGTTAATGAATCGTTAGCAGAGATGCAGTCGAAACTGACTCCATCAATTGTGGCCGGATTTGCCAAAAATGGACTAAATGTTTATCAGGGAATTACCATAGCTTCAATCGTTGAACAGGAAGTAAGTCAAACCTCAATTAAACCAACCGTGGCCCAAGTTTTTATTTCAAGATACAAGCTTGGAATGCCACTTGGTTCAGATGTAACAGCTTACTACGGTTCAATAGAAGCAGGATTAAGTCCGTCGCTTAGCTATAATTCACCATACAATACCTTAATAAATGTTGGTCTTCCACCAGGGCCAATAAGTAACGTAAGTGAGAGCTCGCTACAGGCTGTAGCAAACCCATCTAACACCGATTATCTGTATTTTGTATCAGGTGATAACGGCACG
>Ga0302140_10012820_pt1 | contig 10269 bp, 4 predicted proteins | sample I_Bog_E1_1_FD_202095 | JGI IMG/M metagenome (GOLD analysis project Ga0302140, IMG submission 202095) | Peat permafrost microbial communities from Stordalen Mire near Abisko, Sweden - I_Bog_E1_1 | ecosystem: Environmental > Terrestrial > Soil > Wetlands > Peat | place: Sweden: Abisko, Stordalen...
GGCCAGCAGCGTCACCCTGCCTGGCTGCATGGGAAAACCGGCCAGCGTATCGGCCGAGTCAACCAGGACAATTCGCTGCGGATATTTCTTCAATTTGGGAAAGGCAAAATATCTCGCGATTCCGGGCATCGTATGGATGTCCATCAAGAACGCCGCGTGGTTCGTTTCCAGAAAGCTCGATCCTTCCGCCGCCAGCGCGCGATTCGCTGATTTGGCCGGCGCCATTTCCGTGACTGCCAGCAGAAACTGGATTCCATTGGTGAAAACAAATTTTCCACCGTGCTGGTCGTTGGCGGAAATTACGGGCACCGCGTCGCCCACCGCGAGTTGCGCGCTTTGCGCCGATACGCAGAACAGGCAGAATCCCAAAATAACCAGCGGATGAATATTTTTTAAGTGCATGATTCCAATCTTTAATTGGCCGGCCGCCGCTGCTCATACCGCATTGGCCGTCAGCACACAACGTTCATCTAGTGGTGGATCTGCTTTCGCGGTGTCTTACTGAAGTTGGAGGATATAGTAACGTCCCGGTACCGCTGGATTCGCTGCGTTCGTAGCGGTCAGGCTGAAGCCCCCGTCCGCCGTGAGAATGTTGGTTGCCACCGGCCTCCATTGGTTGAAGGGCGCCGTCAGGTTGGTCCCCATCAGCAAATAATTGGTCGTTCCGCCCACACCCGACCCGTTTAAAATCAAATCGCTTCCCGAAAAACTGATTCCATTTAGAACCGGCTGAAGGGATACGACACTGATATTATCAAGCGCCAAATAACTGGGGTAGTCTTGAGCCGCAAACACCAGCGCCGTACCGTTCGTGGCGGCCTCGGCCACCAGTTGAATATTGGTCCAGCCGGGCGCCGGCAGATCGGTTAGGTCCGTCAGTATCGTCCCGTCCCAGGAAACATTGAAATCATGCGGCGTCTGTCCGTCCGTACTGTTCAGCCAGAAGGAAAGCCGATACTTCCCTCCCGCCACGGTGGGAATATTTTGCGATAGATAACTTGTCGCGCCATACGTTTCAAAGAAAGCCGCGTACGTCCCTGATTCAGGCGCTATTTGGATGTTAGATCCCGTGTCCACAAAGGTAAGGTCGCTGTCGCCGGAGAGAGACCAACCCGTAAAATCCCCGGATTCAAAGTCGCCATTCGTCACCAGCCCGCTTTCCGTCCCGGGGAAAATCGCCGGCCCGTCACCCACAATCGTCAGTCCCAGGCCGTCGACGGCCACCAGCACCGGTGTAAACATTCCGGTCGCGGTATAAATGTGGGTCGGGTTCGGGTCCGTCGACGTAGCTCCGTCACGGAAATCCCAGTTCCAACCGCTGATCGCACTGCCTAGACTGTCCATGGTTCCCGCGGAGAATTGCACCGTTAGCGGATTCGCCCCGTCGGTTGGACTGGCAGTGATGTTAACGGTGGGAATGACCGCCGCGGGTCCGTAACTGATCACCGTGTTCCCCGTGGTGTCGATGGCGCTTAGGCTCGCAAAATGAATTCCCCCGGTCGTATAATTATACGAATAATTCTGGCCGCCCCCCGTCCCGCCGTCGCCTAGATTCCAGCTCCAGTTCGTTACGGTATTGCCGGCACTGTCGACGCTGGGCGCGGCCAATTCTACAGTCAATGGCAACGCCCCGTTGGTCGGTGAAAGGGACCACGGACATTCGTTGGTGAATGTTTGAGAGGTAATCCCGCCGCTCGATAGTTTTACTTGGAATTCCGCGAGACCCGTCGGGGAGTTCGTGCCCGTCAGGGTCGCCGGCGTCCCCGATGAACCACTGGTGGCGAATGGTCGGAAAGCGAGCTGAAAAGCGCCCGCGTTCGTTCCCGACAGAAACAATTGGTAAGTCCCCGCCACTGGTTGAAAAATACTGACCGAATGGGCGGTGTCCTGGCCCCGGGCGCCCGTCAAATCACTGTCTTCCATCAAATCCAAAAAGTGGACCGATTGCGGAATTTCCTCCAACGTCTGGCTCGATGCCGGGTCATAGCCGGTCCGCCGCCCCAGCGGATCCACCACCAGCAGATCCGCCGCGTTTCCCACGCTGATGTCCAGCCCGCTGACGTTTCCCGCCGTTACTCCGATAACCCCCCGGGTCTCAAAAGCATTATAATAATAGTCCAGATTGGTCGCTGCCACCTGGCCCGGATCAATGATAACAAGATGGCCGTTCTTCTTGCCGGTAACCAGAACGAAATGGCTGGGTACCCCGTCCCCGTCAAGATTTACCCCCACGATCACCGGATGGCCCGCGGCCAGCATCTGGTTCAAATACTGTGTATCGCTCGAGCGATAGGACGCGAAGACCAGCGTATGGCCGGAGGCGTCCCGGGTCGCGGCATCCCAGTTGACGCTCGTGCCGATAAAATCGTGGTCGCTGCTCATTAACTGGTTCAGTGTCGCCGGGGTAAGTGCCATCCCCGAATAGTTCAAAGCCATCGCCAGGCAGCACAAGGCGCTTCCTTTTTCCTGGATGGTATGGGTCGAATTGCCATACTGATCGATAGCCCACCGCGCGTCCCCCTGAACAAAACCGGTCACATTCAAATTGGTGTCCGTCAGATTGACGATGGGAATCAAGTAACGTCCCGCGTTGGTATTGTTAAGAAAACCATGGATCAACCCGCCCGGATTGCTGTCGAGTAATTCGCCCGGAATTGCGGAACCGTGGAGTTGAAACGATGTCCCCGGCTGCCCGCTGCCATTGGAAAAACCTGCAACGGCCGAATCCCCGCCCAATCCGTCTATCCCGCCACTCGCATCACCGGTCTCCCATTGCACCTGGTCATAATTGAATTCAATGTCAAAGTCGCCCGGATTGCGATCGGACCGGTCAATCAATATCAGTTGGAAACTGTTTAGCTTGTCGGTATTGGTGGAGTAGTAACCGACACCAATCCAGTCCACGCCGAAGGCGGCGTGCCCGTCCACCGTGTCGGTGCCAAAGGTCACCAGATTTCCCACGCGGGTATCCACGTCCGAGAAATAGGGCGCAATAATCTGGCTGTCCGTCCCCACCAGCCCGAACGGCGTGAAATCGCTCAGCGGATTGAGAAACGTGACGTTGCCGTTATTGTTGACATACAGCGAGTCAAAGGAGACGCCGTAAAAATTGATGGTAAAACCAATCGGCACTGCCGTTGCCGCACAGTCCCCCGCCGGCGCTCCATCGTTCATGCCGGTGCAAGGATAACTGCCGTCATCGTTCGGACCATAAACGGTGGTGGTAAAACCCGGTAAGTTTCGAATCGCCCCCGCCTGGACCATGAGAGCCGTCGATGCCAGGAATAAGATAGTGTAACGCCCAATATGCTTCATAACATGCCTAATAATTTCCCGTTGCGGTTATGACTCTAGCAAAATCATTTTTTAGAACAAAGCTAATTTTAATTTTTCTAACCTTGGTTGCCGGCGCGTGGCATTTTAAGTTCGGATCCAACCGGAAGAGATTAAGGGCGACGGGTGAGATCGTGTAAGTCATTAAAAATCAGCACCCACATGTTAGGGTCATGGGGAGCCGTCTTTCGGATTGCCGAATGCATTGGGACCATGAACCGCCCGTGGCGACTTGGTTCCTGGTCGAGTCGGTAAATTCCCTCTTCAAGTTCCCACCTCTCCGCGCCTCCGCGTGAACTTTTTTCCGGAGGTTCATGGAGGGTTCCGTATTCCGTTCGAACTTGCTCCCGGACCATGAGCCTTTTGAAAAAAAAGGCAGGCCCACCGTGCCTGGATGAGCATCCAGCGACGATGTCGCGAAGAGTTCTGGAGTGCAGCGGCGCCCCGCCGCCTTTTCGCTGGCACCGCTAATCTCAGCCGAACACGCGCCGATCAAGTTATAACGCATCCCCGTGAAGGTAGGGCGCGTCACTTCGTGGGCGCCGTCTGCCGACAACGCCCATCAACCCTGCGCCAACCACCACGATCTTTCGCAAAGCGTTGTGGCGCGCGGTAGCCCTGTACCGCTGATGGGGTGGCCCATTCAAACGTACGCACCCCAATTCCATCAAACGCAACCTCGCTGCGTCGCGAAGCGGATGTTTCCGCGCCCGATCCCCGCCGCTCTGCTACGGAGCCCCAAACACCGGCGCCGTACCATTAGTGGCCGCCCTGGCCACCCGTTGAAATATTCCCAAGTATTTTGTCCGGTTTTGCACTTCAGCGGACATTCATCTATGGCTGGGGTTTGTGGGAATTACGGGGAACTGCCTGCGGCAGGGGATTCCAGTTCGTTGGCAATACCACGGGTGGGTGCTGGCGCTGACCGAGCGGCCGCAGGCCGGTTCCCTTTTTGACGCAACTTTAGGTTTTTTTGTAACCAAACTGGAGTAGTATTGTCTATACCCATTATGAAAAGACGTCGGGGGTTTACCTTGATCGAGCTGCTGGTGGTGATCGCCATCATTGCGATCCTGGCGGCGCTTTTACTGCCTGTGCTGTCGAAGGTCAAACAGCGCGCCCAGGGCATCATCTGTCTGAATGGCGGCAAGCAGCTCATGGTCGCGGTGACCCTTTATGTCGGCGATAACACCGATCTTTATCCGCCCAATCCCGACGATGGCAATAGTTTGCCCGGTTATAACTGGTGCTCCGGCAACGCCGAAGTCGGCAGCCCGGATGAATTTAACCCGGACATCCTCAAAGATCCCACCCGGAGCCTGTTGGTCAGCTATCTTTCCGGAAATATTGCCCCGTACCATTGTCCGGGCGACCGGCGCATGGGGATTTACGATGGCACGAACTCGGCCTTGCGGGGTCAATATATTCCCGCCGTGCGGACGTTTTCCATGAACCAGGCGGTCGGCACCATTGATCCCGGATTCGACGCCGGTGGCTGGGGCGCGCACAGCGGCGTCCCGACGCTGCCCGTCAACGGTCCCTGGCTGAACAATCAAGAGAATCATCGGCGGAATTCTCCCTGGTACACCTACGGCAAATCCACCAGCATGCTGAATCCCGGTCCCGCCATGACCTGGGTTCTACTGGATGAGGACGTGAAAAACATCAACGACGCCGCCTTTGCCTTCGGAATGGAAGATCCTCAATGGATTGATATCCCGGGCACTTACCATAATTCCGGCTGCGGTTTTGCCTTTGCCGATGGTCATTCCGAAGCCCGCAAATGGAGAATGATCGGTCCCAAATACGCGGGCGGGGTCGCCAACCAGGCTGATTACCAGGATTGGCTCTGGATGCGCCAGCGCACCTCCGCCGATAGCACCGGCAAAATGCCCGTCCCCACCTTGTAGCCGCTCGCGACGGGCGGTTTTTCTGTTTTAAAGAACGTTCGCGCCGTGGCGTCGTTGTAATGTTCTTTTGGCTCTCTCCCCCGCAGCCGCGTCAGATGTCAATTTTCCGAAGCGCCTTAACGGCAATTAAACAAAGGGCGGGCGGCGAATCGGCGGCGATCGATTTCCGAAAACGCCTCCAAAAAATAACCTGTCCCCTTTTCGCCCCGGCGTAAATGATATGAGGTAAAGATGAACGATGACCTCATTTTACTGGGGCAATACGCACGAGATCATGCGGAGCCGGCTTTTGCCGCGCTGGTGACGCGCTATATCAATCTGGTGTATGCCGTTGCCTTGCGGCAAGTACGTGAGCCGCACCTGGCGGAGGAAGTCACGCAGGCAGTGTTTATCATCCTGGCACGCAAGGCGGAATCGCTCGGGCCGCAAACCATCTTGCCCGGCTGGCTGTGCCGCACCGCTCGGAACGTCAGCGCCAACGCGCTGACGGTCCAAAGACGGCGGCAACACCGCGAACAGGAGGCTCATATGCAATCTCTTTGCGACGATTCCCAACACCCGGAGGAGACGTGGCGGCAAATCGCACCCCTGCTGGACGGCGCCCTGGAAAAGTTGGGACGGCAGGATCACGACGCGCTTGTGCTGCGGTTTTTTGAAGGCCGGAATTTCCGCGACGTCGGCGCCGCGCTGGGCACGAGCGAAGACGCGGCGAAAAAACGCGTGGAACGGGCGCTGGAAAAGCTGCGAAAAATGTTCGTGAAACGCGGCGTAACCTCGACCACCGCCATGCTGGCGGGCGCCATTTCCGCCAATTCCGTTCCGGCCGCTCCGGCGACGCTGGCCCCGGCCGTGACCGCCATCGCCCTGTCCAAGGGCGCGGTGATCAGCGGTTCCACCTTGACCCTCGTAAAAGCAACTCTCATCGCTATGAAAACAAAAACAGCGGTCACTGCCATTGCGACAGCGTCTCTCATCCTTGGCGCCGGCGCATATCTGCTGGTGCAATCGAAGCCGCAGCGACCTCCCGCCTCCAGCGAATCCACCACCGTCGCCTTTGCCAATGACGCATTCACCTTGGACGGCGATCATGACGGCCGCTTTCTGGTGGAGGTGGATCCCGGCACCCGGCGCATCAGCAACTCGGCGCCAGCCATCCATATCAAAGGCCCCGTGGCGCCGTCCGGCTTCGGTCAATTGCTCGCCGCCTTCAAGAATCCCAGCGCTCATCCGGATAATTCGAGTTCCCTGCACTTCTTTGTGACCAATGGTTCGCCGTGGTTGGGACAACATGTTCGCGTCACCGGTTGGCTCAAAACAAAAGACGCCCAAAGCTGGGTGGGGGCATTTGTGATTCTCATCGGCAAAAACGGCATTCATTTGCAATACGATGATATGAGCGACCGCCCCCTTCGCGGCACGACGGACTGGCAGAAATTCGAAATTATCACCGATGTTCCCGACGAACCCTGCCAAATTTATTTTGGGCCGGATCTTTACGGTCCCGGCGAACTTTGGGGTGACAATTTTCAGCTCGCCTTGGCTCCCCCGGATGCGCCCATTACTGACACCCGGAACTGGCGCCGCATTGGGGAAAACTACGGCGGCGCTTACGCCGCGAGCGCCGATTACCAAACCCTGCACGACGGGAAGTCAACCCTCGGCGTCACCTACACTTCATCCGCACCCGTGGCGGGCGACACAATGACCATGTGGGCGAAAACAATTTATGTTCCTGAAGTGGCCAAATATCGCGGCCACACCGTCCGGATGAGCGGCTGGGTAAAAACCGAAATTGTTTCCGGCCACCTGGAACCCAATCTCCAGCCCTACCAGGGTTACTACAAACTTCTGGCCCAAAATAGCCGGAACTTCAGCTTAACCGGCACTCGCGATTGGACTCAATTTTCGGTCACCTGCGTCATTCCAAAGGAAACAGAATATCTGCGAACCGGTCTCAGTTTCTTTGGCAGCGGCAAAGTGTGGATAGATCCGGCCTCGCTCAAATGCGAAATTGTTGAATAAAAATATGCAACCTTCATCCTTTCCCAGCCATGCCGGTCTTGCCGCCTGGCCGTTTTGCTGGCAATATTTCCAAAATGAAAAAGAATTCCGCAGATAGTTTGCGTCCCTATTCCCGTATCGTGTTTGACGGAGATGAACGCGCCGCCGCGCGCGCCATGCTCTACCCCGTCGGGTTCACGGCGGAAGATTTTAAAAAGCCCCTCATCGGCATCGCCTCCACCTGGAGCGATGTCACGCCCTGCAACATGCACTTGGACAAGCTCGCGCGCGAAGCGGAAAAAGGCGCCAATGAAGGCGGCGGCAAAGCCATCGTTTTCAATACCATCACCATTTCTGATGGCATCTCCATGGGCACGGAAGGAATGAAATACTCGCTGGTCTCGCGCGAGGTCATCGCCGATTCCATTGAAACCGTGGTGGGCTGCGCCGGCATGGACGGCTATGTGGCCATCGGGGGTTGCGATAAAAACATGCCCGGTTCGCTCATTGCCATCGCGCGCCTGAACCGCCCGGCCGTGTTTGTGTACGGTGGCACCATCCTGCCCGGTTGCATTACCGGCGATCCCCGGAAGCTCGACGTCGTGTCCGTGTTTGAAGCCGTCGGGGCCTATGCCAACCAGAAGATTTCCAAGAGCGAATTCGAAGCCGTCGAACAATGCGCCATCCCCGGACCCGGTTCCTGCGGCGGCATGTACACCGCGAACACCATGGCGTCCGCCATCGAGGCGCTGGGGATGAGCCTGCCCAACAGCTCCGCGCAAAACGCCATCTCGCCCGCCAAGCTCGATGATTCCCGTCGCGCCGGCGCCGCCGTGGTGCAGATGCTCCGCCTCGGTATTAAACCCCGGGATATTCTCACCAAAAAAGCGTTTGAAAACGCCATCACGGTCGTCATTGCCCTCGCCGGTTCCACCAACGCCGTGCTGCATTTGCTGGCCATTGCCCATGCCGCCAAGGTCAAATTGTCCATCGATGACTTTACCCGCATCGGCAAACGCGTGCCCGTTCTGGCGGATCTCAAGCCCAGCGGCAAACACCTGATGTCCGAGCTGGTCGCCATCGGCGGCATCCGGCCCCTGATGAAAACGCTGTTAGACAATAAATTGTTGCATGGCGATGCGCTTACGGTGACGGGCCAGACCCTGGCGGAAACGCTCGCCGACGTGAAGCCGTACCCCGCCGGCCAGACCATCATCCGCCCGTTCGACCAGCCGCTGAAAGCGGAAAGCCATCTCGTCATCCTCCGGGGCAATCTCGCCCCCGATGGCGCCGTCGCCAAAATCTCCGGCCAGGAGGGCTTGAAATTCAGCGGCAAAGCCATCGTGTTCGAAGGCGAAGAAAAGGCGCTGAAAGCCATCTTGGACGGCACGGTCAAGGCCGGGCACGTCATTGTCATTCGCGGTGAAGGCCCCAAGGGCGGCCCCGGCATGCGCGAAATGCTCTCGCCCACCGCCGCCATCATGGGCAAGGGACTCGGCAAAGAAGTGGCCCTTATCACCGATGGCCGGTTCAGTGGCGGCAGCCACGGTTTCGTGGTCGGTCACGTCACCCCGGAAGCCTATCTTGGTGGCGCGATTGGCCTCGTTAAAAATGGCGATCCGATTGTGATCGACGCGGAAAAACGCGAGCTCACGTTGCAGATAACCGCCAAGGAACTCAGCGCCCGCCGCAAGGCCTGGAAAAAGCCGGCTCCGCGCTATACCCGCGGCGTGCTGGCGAAATATGCCCATACCGTCACCACGGCTTCCTTGGGAGCCGTGACCGATGCCGATCTTTCCCTCTGATTTAATGGAAAATTTGGGATTCAACCCTCGCGCGCGTTTCTGGCAACGGAATCGCGCTTTTCCTTTGCCGATCGGCGCGGTGCCTCCTTGGGAAATAAAATTTGAAATTGTCTTTTACATTTTTGCGGCGGTTATGCTAGGTTCGTAATCAAGCTAACTTAATGGTGCTCATCAGTATGTATTACGCATGCGGGTGAAGTCGCCGGCGAGTGGCTGCGTTCAGATCGGGAAGTCCAGCTCGGAGTGAATATGTGGATGGATATTCAATTAGCACTTCGTCCCGGGGAACTGGGTGCCGTGGCGAACAAAGTGATGGTGCCAAAAAACACGTTGTCACTGGCCCGTAGTTTATCCACCGTGAGCTTTTCCCCACCCTCCGGTTCTGTCGGCACACTTCCCCTGTTCCAGCGTTTGATCCTCCCAAATCCATGGATGCATCCCTGAATATTTTGATCGTGGATGATTCGCCCGTCGACGCGGAATTGCTCGTGGAAGTTCTGCGAGCGGGCGGCTTCGTCTTCGAGTGGACGCGGGTTGAGACCGAGCCGGATTTTCTGGCGGCGTTGGAAAAGCGCCCCGATATCGTCCTTTCCGATTTCAGCATGCCCAGCTTCAACGGTCTGCGGGCCGCCGAGCTCATGCGGAAAAGCGGGTTCGAAATCCCGTTTATTTTGCTCTCCGGCACCATGGGGGAGGAGCTTGCCGTCGAAGCCATGAAGCACGGCGCTTCGGACTATTTGCTCAAGAACCGGGTTGACCGTCTCGGCCCCGCCGTTCGACGGGCCTTGGAACAGAAAAAAATCCGCGAGGAACAGCGGCGCACCAACGCCGAGTTGGTTTGGAAAACCGCCTTTCTGGAAGCCCAGGTCGATTCCGCCCTGGACGGCATCCTCGTGGTGGACGCCCACGGTAAACGCATTTTGCAAAATCAACGGCTGATCCAGATTTTCAAGATTCCCGATGCCATTGTTAATGACCAAAACGATTCGGTGCTATTCGACTACGCCGTCCACCAGGTAAAAAATCCCGACGAATGGGCCCGGCGAATTCAGGACCTTTATAAAAATCCCGATAAAGTGGGCCGCGACGAAGTGGAACTCGAAGATGGTACCGTATTGGATCGCTACTCCGCCCCCGTCCGGGATCGTGCCGGAAATTATTACGGACGGATCTGGACCTTCCGGGACATCACCGACCGCCGCCGCCTTGAAGAGCAGTTT
>Ga0302140_10012822_pt1 | contig 10268 bp, 14 predicted proteins | sample I_Bog_E1_1_FD_202095 | JGI IMG/M metagenome (GOLD analysis project Ga0302140, IMG submission 202095) | Peat permafrost microbial communities from Stordalen Mire near Abisko, Sweden - I_Bog_E1_1 | ecosystem: Environmental > Terrestrial > Soil > Wetlands > Peat | place: Sweden: Abisko, Stordalen...
AGTGCCTGTCATAAGGTACTCAGGGGTTTATCCGAAAACCAATTGCCATGGAGCCTCATGTTTTACCGTCGCTAGTTTACCCCAGTTTCATTTATATTCTTTTCCGAGGTCTCGTGTTATCGCCAACTTTGAAGTATAATGCGTGCGTTTGAACAGACCCTGAATACATACCCAAAGTCTGTTGACAATCCAGAATATGTCATATTTCGGCCCCTCGATCATGGATTCTGGCTATCAAGCATCTTTGGTGATGGCTGATCCGATCGACTGGTATGAAACATCGCCGGAACAAGAAAGAATTTCCCATGAGGCAGCAGCCAGTTTTAAGGGCAAGATTGCTGTTCAGAAGCATTCGAAAGAAGAACTTATCAAGGCTCATTTTGCAAAGCTTCAGCTGCTGAAGAGTGCGAAGCCTGCAGCCAAGCAAATTGTATTACCAATTGCTTACTCGCCTTCAATCTCATCTTTGGATACACTTCAGAAGGTATAGGCCTAACTTCAAAGGTGTTTGTGAGATCATGGCTAAAAAAATCTAGATTACTATCCCTCAGCTCCAAATCGAAACTCACCACCGTGGTCGCTTTCTGACCGCGAAGACTATCACTGATCCATACCAGTCCACTGAAGTAGTGACGATCATCGAAGAAGAAAATGGAAATGTAGCTAGCCTTGTCCTAGGATTTCAGGATGATTTGCACTCTATTTCGGGGCCAATTCTTCCCATTAACTCAACTGTGGCTATCAAGGAGCCTTACTGCAAGTTCACGGGCGAGGGCGGGTATGTCATCCGCGTTGATCATCCTTCCGATATTGCTGTATTAAGAGGAGATGACCCTGCTGTGATGTTGATCATGCAGTTTGTTGCAGAAGGAAAAGAAGTCACGGCAATGCAGTGGAAAGGTGCAGGGGACAAGGCGTACTTAGACAGAAACTATGCGTCCGCGATTGAATGGTAAGCAGATTATCTTGACCGCCAATGCTCTTCTCTTGTATTACCTGGTTCCTTGAATACCCCACTGACCAATTTCAGCTACACTCAAGCAATTGATTCAAGCACACCGGAACACTTGGCCTTTAAGCAAGACGTGCATCGCAAGCGTGCTTTTGCCAATCTGACAGCCAAATTTTTCACGGCCGCGAAGAATGATGCTCTGGCTTCATGCTCAGAAGATGTCATCGATGAGAAAGCCTATTACTGTGCTGGACGCGCGACCTATGAGCTTGGTGATTATGCAAAGAGCAAGCAGTATTTCGATAACGCATCAGAACTCAACTCGAAGGATTCGAGATACAAGAAAGAGCTCAAGCGAGCGAACTCTCGAATCAGAGAACAGGAGGAAGGCATTTATGACTTTGATTCAATGATAGCTTCAGTAAATGAACACAATGTTCATCTGGACCATGCAGACTGGACCAAGATAACGAGTATCAAACCCACCCTTACACATGGCCGTGGCCTGTTTGCTGCTCGAGATATCAAAGCTGGAGAATTAGTCCTGTGTGAGAAGGCCTTATGCCTTCCAAACCGATATGATGGTGAGCATGGCAGCGACTTGGTTATGTATAACCTGAACACCACATCTAAGACTCAGCGACCAGCACAAACAGCGCTATTCCTGCAATTGGTACAAAAGCTATACAACAACCCACACCTCAATAAGAGTTTCTTTGACCTTGATGGCGGCAGCTACATCAGATCAGGAAAGGAGGGAACTCTTGTCGATGGAGTGCCAATTGTTGATACGTAAGGTTTCCCCGAAACTTGCTGAGATCAGATTACTGAGAGATAATTAGGTTCTTAGTCGAAGCCATCCGCCTTACCAACTGCTTTAGTTGCCCCCGCCTCTCTCTTGGACTACTCAAAGCACGCTTAGCGGAGTCCGATACAGAGCTCTCAACCGGTCTCTGGAGAAGAGCTGCCTATCTCAACCATTCCTGCGTTCCGAACTGCTCACGAGCCTTCATCGGCGACATGATGGTCATCCGCGCAACCTGCATTATTGCAGCAGGCACAGAACTCGTCCAACAATACTCCTCTCCCAACGAAGACTTCATAGCTCGTCGAGAATTCTTCCAGAGCCATTGGGGCTTCGAATGCGACTGCCGTCTCTGCGCCACCGAAAAACAGTCCCCAGAACCTATGCATCAGAAGCGTAGTGAACTGGTAGCTAAGATTAAGGTCGAGGTTCTAAAATCACCAGTGAATACGAGAATCCCAGGAGCAACGATCAAACACATCGAGCGCTTGACAAAGAAACTCGAAGACTTGCATGAAACCTCAACTTACGCTTCTCTTCCCCGTCTTTTGTTAGTCCAACCGACTATTTGGCTCACAGAGCAGTACCGCTCTCTCAGAAACCCTTCGAAAACTCTCAAGTACGCCTTCGAAGTTCTTCGGAACTTTGGATTCGTGAATGCGGTGAACACTGGGGGATTAGAGTTGGACTATGGGACGGGAATAGTGAACAGTGAGAGCTTCAATGCCTTACGTTATGCAGCGGAGGCATACTTGGCTGTGGGGAAGGTGGAGATGTCAAGCAGCTGCGAAGCGGAGGCTAGGAGGATGTTCGCGGTACTTACAGGGTCTGATGTTGGGGTTGAGGAGGTGTTTGCTGGGTTGAAATAAGGGCGTTTGGACCGAAAAAGTGGAAGAGGTTCCCTAGGTACTGGAGCAATTTTTGCTCTTAAGAGTGGATTAAAATCAAAAGCCTGTTGATAAAAGCTAGGGGCCATTTTCTCGTTCATACGGCATCTTCGACATGGCAACAGTTCTCTCATCAAATCGTCATTGTCATCCCATATCAGGAGATAAGCTTTGAGGCTCTATCCACTCTCCACCCATTGACCCCACTACTTGATACTTTATTTTCACATGTTTGGTTCACGATCTGATAATAAAAATGAATCTATACACAATCGCTAGCAAACCCTATCAGACAAAATGCCCAATTAAAAATAGGTATAATTGCTTTTGACGGGGCGTACGGCGTGCATCAGGATCCACTAAAAAAGTTGCTGTGGCTTGAAGCGGCGAATACAGCCAACATGTCATTGTCACAACCCCATGACCAAGCATCTCACAGGCACCAAACTTGCCACAAACACCCCATAAAGACCCCGTTCCTGTGCTGCCCCTGCCTGCCTTACGACCTCAACCTCACCCGCATGCAGCACAAGCTACGAAAATGACGAGCCGCAACTACTTCCACGAGACGCCCAGTGTGTCGTCCTCGGGCTCGCGGAATGCCTCGAGGAACACGAGTCCCCCGCCTGCCCTGTCTGCTAGCTGGAGCGTACCAGCTACCGTCTCGCACGCAGCGGGAGCTCTCGGCGGTTTATTGAGGAGATTCAGCACTGATCCGCCGAAGAGCCATAACGACAGTAATTCCCATTCTCCCAGCTTCCCTCCGAAAGAGAACGGGGTCAGTGGAGTCTACACCCCTCCTTACAGAACAGCTTCGCCTTTTCAGCCGCCACCTTTATATCCTGTCAATCTGAGGGGTTGGAAGGAGGACACGCCTGACTCTGCGAGACTGTTGACCAAGGCGCTGGCGGAGGAGATACGATTGCTGGTCCCAGCCAGACTGCAGCTGTGCGAGGAATGGAACTTGGTTTACAGCCTCGAGGAGGATGGCGTCAGTCTTGGGACGTTGTATAAGAAGTGTGACGACTTGAGAGGATTACGAAACGGCTTTGTCCTGATAGTCAGAGACGGAGAGGGTGGTGTATGTCTTCCTTTTCCTTCCCCATTGATTCCCCCGCCTCTCTACACAGTCTGGACGCCTGCTAAAAGCATCTACAGCTCTTCGGTGCCTACCTAACAGAAGCGCCTCACCCCTCTGCCCACTACTTCGGAACGGGCGAATGCTTCCTCTGGCGAGCCTCCATCCTCTCACCGCAAACTCTCGCAAACCACCTACCTCCACCTCCCTCCACCGACACAACCCATCTCCAACGCAGCACCACAATCGGCTCCTCCACATCCTCGCTGCCTCACCCCTCCCAAACCTCCTCCTCACTACTCTCTCCAACGAATCAATCCTCATTCACAACCATCCCCTCACCAACCCACTCCACGACCTCTCTCGCGCCGCCGTCCCCCTCCTTCCCTTCAGGCGTCAGCACACCAGAGCGAATACGCTTCAAAGCTTTCCCGTACAGCGGCGTAAACGACTACCTGATGCTCTGCGACCACTCCTTCCTCTCTGTCGGCGGCGGAGACGGGCACTACGGATTATGGCTCGACGACACATTTGAGAAGGGGATTAGCAGCCATTGCTTGACGTTCGGGAATGAACCGCTCAGTGAGGAGGGGGAGAAGTTCTGGGTTGTGGGCGTGGAGGTGTGGAGTATTGGGAATTCGTGAGGGCAGGACAACCAGCCATTTATGGGCTTCGACGTAATGAATTGAAATGAGATGAAGGGATTTGTGGGAGTTGAAACAACGCCAGTTTAATGGAGCTTCTGGGCCAAAGGAATGGATGGAGTAAGCAGTTAAAACATATGATGAGTGCATGATACCCTATGAGCATTCTGGTTGGATACGTAATTTGGGAGGACAAAAGGCGTGAATGGGTTGGCATTTTCGAGCATCGGTCTGGTAGTCTGCATTTCAAAATAATTCTAGATGAGAAGCATAATGAAGACTGGTTCTCGAACTCAATATGTTTGATTCAATGGTGAGTTCTTGCACCTTTCATTCTTGATATCTAGGTCATACAGAAAGCCATTACTTGGCATACTCCTCTTCATCATTCATAACGCCGCTGTCTAATGCAGAACCATCCTCACCCGTAAACTCCATGCAACGAACACTTTTCCTCCAGCCAAGCTCATAAACAGCCTTACTCCCGGAAATACAATCTGCCGCTGACCATGCTCACGATCATTTGTACATAACTCGAGGCTCCTGACCTAAAAGACACTTGTCTATTCGTCCTCGAAACCACCAGGTGTTTCTGCTTCAAGCTTAGGATTAAAAGACCAAGCGCACAGCAACTTGTCGTAGAAGCTGGTACTAATGCAAAGGCGCGTCTCATCCCATCCCAAAGGAGGATTCATAGCCAATGGCTTCACGTCAGCTGCGTAGCACATACTCTCATGGATTTTCATGCTTGCAAGTACTTCAATCTTCCATTCTCCCATTTGATTTCCAGAGACCTCGAGAATTCGGGCTCCCTCGTGCATGCATGATGCCAGAACTCGATATTTGACGTTGAGCCCACTTTCAGCTGAGACGGGATAGTCTTGTAGGAACTTCAGACGCCAAACGCCGCCTCCAATCTTTAGCTCCGCGAGAGCCTTTGGCTTGGTATTCGCAACATATGGCCGAAAGTCGTACTCGGCATAAACTCGAACGTAATCGTCGTAACTCCCGGTGAGAAGCGTAGATCCTAGGGGCGAGCTGGGTAACGGTAATACCAGAATGGCTGTCACACCAGCTCCGTGACCAGAAAACACCGTTTGCCGAGCAACCTCTCGGGGCTCAACATCTTTCGCTTTATTGAAAGGATCGCGAAACAGGGGGGTGGCCCTTATCTTGCCATCGTCACCTCCAGAGTAGACAGTATGCTCTGGACCGAATGTGCAACACCAAGCTTCAAGGTCATGTTTGTTGATTGGCTTGCCGTCGTTGAGAATGTCGAAGTGATAGTGGTACTCTTGGTCCTCACCTGTGCAATCTTCGTGATCGACAACCCAGTTGAGTCTCACAAGATAGACTGAATTTTTGGAAGTGGTACAGGCCATCAAGTCTGACGAAGATTGCTTGAAATTGGATTCGCCAGTAGATCGATACCATGCAAATGAGGTAATGATCGTGTCAGGGGAGAACACTTGATGTGTTGCTCGATGCTTCAAGGTGTAGATGAAGGGACTGTCACCAACATCTCCATGAGAAGCGGTGACCAATTCTTCTGCCAGATTGTAAATGGAGATCGAACCGGTGCTCGTAACAACCCCTAGGGTGCTAGAAAGTACTGGATGGAAGTGAAGATCAAGGACGGCTGATGGACAAGGCACCTTCTGAATGAGACGCCTGAGTTACGGATTAGCAACGCAACGTGACTGAGGAGAGACAGAATGGTCGTTTCTTGCAGGGAGGAAGTGTTCTTACAGCTTATGTCCTTGAGCTTGGAACTTGTTGCTCGTTAGCTTGAAGAGGTTCAGGCTGCCGTTCCTGGCTTGTGGCTTCGCCTCTAAATATGATTGAGGAGTTGCGACAGAGCCCTCAGGCTGGTGGCTAGCCTTTGTGCCGACATCTGGAGTTATGGCGCTCTCGGCTTCATTTTGTAGATGATATGTGCCAACAACAAAGTACTCTCCGGTGCGGAAACACGGGAGCTTGTCTCGGGATCGTGGCACGAACTCGATGCAGCTCGGAGGGAGGTCCAGAGTGTGAGACAGGAGTGGGGTAATAGCTTTGCTCCATTTTGGAACAGACATTTTGACTACAGGAAGGCTGATTGCGATGCTTGTGGAGAATGTTCTGAGAATGACTGAATGGGGAAAGAAGGACGGCACGGAGGACCAAGTCTACAAGAAGTCGGCAAAGTGGTAGCTGAATGAGTGTTGATCTCTAAAAGAATGATTCGAAGAAGCAAAATCCCTAGCAGGATTGTGGGAATGAAGAATAGAAATGCAAAGTAAGAATTGAATGTTGTGAAGCAGGATGGCGAGAAGGAAGTGAGAGGGGCAATTTGAGGGTCCGAGCGTAACGTGACTCCCCCTCTCAACCAACTTCTCAACTCCATCGATCCTTCCTCTTCTCCTCACATCTACGCTGAATTACTTCCTCAGACGTGCGAGGCGTATTTCCGTATTCATGTCCAACGTGATGCCCTCTTTTGTTTGAACATTCCCCCGCTTTCCAGAATCCAATTGCTGCCTTGTTATTGTGGTCCTTTGATGCACGATTCACAACTTAAAGCGGGTTGATCTGGGATCTACTGGCCATTCTCATGTAATTTCACCATGGCCATAGGAGTAGGAGGAAAGGGACTTAAATCCGAAGATGCCGGCTATTTATCAGACGAGTCCGATTTCTACGGTACCCACACCCCCTATTACCTCACCTGATGGACAAGGCTGACAGAAGTAGGAGACGAGACTGTGAAGCAGGAGTACGAAGTCCGAGCCTCGGCTTTCGATCCTCTTGAATACTTGAAGCACAAGATCCCCTCTCTCACAGAAATTGCCAATGAAAACCTGAAGAATGCCAAAGTTGTCGAGGCTGCCACCCTATACAATCCTTACGAGGGCAACTTCTCGGCACGGCAGTAAGGATCATCGGGTTCCTTGATTCATTGTTCCCAAATCCCATGACACTCCTGCTTCATCTCATGCACTCCTAGCACACACCGGAAGAGCTTAGATTGTTCCACTTGCTCTTGAGACATTGTAGATTAGGAAAAGCTGACCACCCAATGTTCTAGGCTTGGAGAAAGTATCGATGAATTCTTGGAGAGGCTCCCGCCTGCTACGACATCGGTCTCTGATACCATCCACTGGATCTACATTGCAAACCCCTACCGAAAAGCTCGAAAGAGGGACGAGCATGAGAAAGAAAGTGACGAGGCCCCGCCGGACGAGGACAGTGATTGGGCACAGTTCGTTGTCCTTGGTGGGAACTTTCTCGAGGAGCTGACCACAATACGCCATGCCATCGAGAAACAGAAGCTTGGCAAACCAAAAGCGGCCATCACTAGAGCCGTCAATCCAGAGAAAGATAAGATTGTCAAGAAGTTATTAGACACAGCTGTCGAATTGCATTGCACTTCTGGCAAGGTAAGCTTTTCGGATCATTGTAAAGATATCTCATTGATATATATGTAGTGGATGATCTTCTGTCAGCCAAATGAGGTCAATGATGTCTGGGCTGTCGTTGCTCGAGCTACTGCGAACAACGAGCTTGGTATCGCCGCCAAAGTCTCACCTGACGACGGAGATAGGAAAGACAGAGTCATATGTATCTATACAAAAGACTTCACGGATATGAAAGACGTTTCCCGCGTGATGCATAAGTTGAAATATCTTGGCGTGGTTGACTCAAGGGGTAAACCGATCTATTACAAGTGCGGTAAGCATAAGTTACATTCTCCGAAACTATAAAAAGCTGATGGGATTTCAGATGCATACACATATTTGCACTTGGGTTCTGGCAATGAGTACAACATCAAAGCTTCGTTGTACAGCTCTGCCGAGATACTGAAGTCGAAGCCCGGACAAACCAAAGATGCGAAAGTAGACGGGTTTTTCAACAAACAGAAGAAAGATCCCGGTGGCTGGCGCCAAATGGAGTGAGAATAATTGCTTTCTATATACCCATCTGCTAGTATCTTGTGTTTTCAGCGTGGGCTGACCCTTTTTGCTACGTACAATACCCAATATGCAAAATCTTGTCGTCTCTTCTCAATTGCATAATTTTCTCATAAATTCATCTATCTCATACCAAGTCTTGTCCAGACATCTCTACCATCTTTTTAAGATGCAATACCAGCCTATACGCACTGTTCCCGTTGAGATAGTACCTGTGCAGCTTCTTACTTCTGATAAATCCCAGTCTCTCATATAGCTTCATTGCAGGCACATTCGTCTCCTCCGTCTCTAACACGACCTCGTCCGCGCTCCTCTCAACCATAACATCAATGGCCTTCCGTACCAACGTTGTCGCTATGCCATGGTTTCTCCAGCCTTCTGATACAGCTAGCATAGCGATGTATCCGCGTAATGTGGGCGGAGAGTGGGACTGGTGGGGTTCGAGCTTGCAGATTATGACGCCGAGGAGGGAGGAATTCGGGCCAAGTGCCTAGAAATGCTTTAGAACGAGCTGCAGAACCATTGGAAGGAGAGGACGAGCCATACCATGAAGCACAGGTCCCCCCATTGGTACAGGAAATAGCGGTATACGTAGATGCTGTACGGCTCGCTCAGATCCTTGGAGATCAGGGCCCGGATCGAGGGGAGGTATTGCTTTTCGAGCGCGTGCTCATACTGGATATACCGCAGCTCTGCGGGGAGCTCTGCTGCCTTTCCCTTTTCCCTGGATTCCGAATCTGCCATTCTATGCGTATGATGAGGACAGTTAGTTTGCGAGAAATGGATGAGATGAGGTGTTGCAAAGCTTGGCCAGAGATGGGCAGCTTTCACATGTGACGAGACATACGACAAGGCTGAATGGGAATTTTGCTCCAGCGGCCGCGTGTCGGTAGGAACCCCTAATGGGCCGGCGCTAGTCAGGGGGAGAACTCCGGGTAGAGAAGCTTAAACATGGCTACGTAATGGGCGTGCATGCGATGCGACGGTACCCAGAAAACCCATGTGAAGCGTTGTCAACACCGCCTTTGCTTCCTCAACATGATCTCGCAATAACCTCGTCTTCTCTCCCCCTTCCTTCTGCTGCCTCCGTGTACATACTTCCCGCCACCATGTCCCACGCTCTCCGCAAACGCATCGGCCTAGCCTCCAACCCCTCAGACTCCCGCGAAGAGTCCCCCGCCAAAGCCGAAGAGGTCGTGCTCGCGCCCAAATCGAAAGTCCACCACGGTAAGACGCGGAAGCGGCGGAATGGTATCATATTCTTCCTCGGCGGGCTGTTTGGGATTGTCGTCGCGGGATTCTTTGCGGGGAGGAGTGACCTCATTGATTTCCCAGAGTTCTCGGAGCTGAGTATGGATAGTCTGATTGATGTGTTGCCTGCGGGGTTTGTGAGCGATGCGCGGGATCTGGCGGTATGTTTCATTCATTCTTGGGAGCGTGAGCAGTTGCATGGATCTGATTTCTATGACAGAAAGGAGAGAGAGAAGCGGTGAACTATGATTCCTTCCAAGTAGGACTGAATCTCGTCGCACAAGGCGTACGAGCAAACCATCCTGTCATTATGGTTCCGGGAGTTATATCCACCGGACTTGAATCTTGGGGCACAACTAATGCCTCTCGTCAATATTTCAGGAAACGACTTTGGGGAAGTTGGAGTATGATGCGTGCCCTAGTACTCGACAAAGAAGGCTGGAAGAAGCATATAATGCTTGACAAGAAGACTGGTCTGGATCCTCCAGGCGGAATCAAACTGCGCGCCGCACAGGGCTTCGATGCAGCAGACTTTTTTATTACAGGCTATTGGATCTGGAACAAGATTTTGGAGAATCTGGCGACGATTGGGTATGATCCTACGAACAGCTTTACAGCGGCTTATGACTGGAGGCTCTCATATGCGAATCTGGAAGTTAGGGACCAATATTTTTCGAGGCTGAAAATGTATATTGAGATGT
>Ga0302140_10012826_pt1 | contig 10266 bp, 9 predicted proteins | sample I_Bog_E1_1_FD_202095 | JGI IMG/M metagenome (GOLD analysis project Ga0302140, IMG submission 202095) | Peat permafrost microbial communities from Stordalen Mire near Abisko, Sweden - I_Bog_E1_1 | ecosystem: Environmental > Terrestrial > Soil > Wetlands > Peat | place: Sweden: Abisko, Stordalen...
TGATCATGAGTCACATAAATCATCGTGGCTTGAAGGCGCTTGTGAAGTTTGGAAATTTCGGCGCGCATCTGAACGCGCATTTTGGCGTCCAGATTGGACAACGGCTCGTCAAAAAGAAATACTTTGGGTTTACGGACAATGGCCCGGCCCAAAGCCACCCTCTGGCGCTGCCCGCCCGAAAGGGCTTTCGGAACGCGGTGAAGCAATTCCTGAATACCCAGAATGTTCGCCGCTTCAGTGACTCTCTGACGAATTTCTTCCTTGGGATAGTTGCGTAATTTCAAACCAAAGGCCATGTTGTCAAACACGGTCATATGGGGATACAAAGCGTAATTTTGGAAAACCATCGCGATATCGCGGTCTTTAGGAGGGACATCATTGACCAGCATGTCGTCAATCCACATTTCCCCTTTGGTGATCTCTTCCAGTCCAGCCACCATGCGGAGAGTTGTTGTCTTGCCGCAGCCCGAAGGGCCTACTAAAACCACAAATTCTTTATCTTGAATCTCAATATTCACGTTGTTGACTGCCAAAACATTCGTGCCATAAATCTTGTTGACGTTCTTCAAGACGACCTTAGCCATTAAATCCTCCGCGAAAGGAACCAAACCGCCCCGAGGTTTCAGCCGGTATCGTTTTACCGGCGCGACATCAAAACCCTAACGGAAACGCTTCAGTACCAAAATTGCCTCCGGCCCTCACTAACGCCGAAAAGCCCCAAAAACAACGGGTTATTTAAACATCGCGTTCAAACCCTGTCAACGACCAACCTGCCGGCGAAGGACTTAAAAAAGCCAAGAATCCCCTACAGCCCCGCCTATTCGGTTTATAATTCCACCCCATGAGTAATTCCGCTTCTTTTAACCGCTACGATTATTACGCTCTGTTGGCCTTCGCCTTGACGGCGGTGGCATCGATTGCCCTGCAAAACTTCATTTGGATTTCCATCGCTCTTTTTCTTTTTTTGAGCTTTAAACATTCAAAAAAAATCACCTGGCCCTCAAACCTTTTCACGACCGCCACACTGATTTTCTTGGCCACCTATTTTATCGGCGCGATCGCGGGCATTAATCCAGCCAAAAGTTTTCAAACCATTCACAAATCACTGACATTTCTAATGATCTTTCCCCTGGGAACGATGGCCTTGTCCATCGCGGACATTCGAAAACTTTTTGACTTTTTCATCGCGGGAGCGACCCTCTGCGCCGTTTTCGGAATCGGCAAACATTTTCTTTTGCATCAGGACCGAATTGATTCGTTTTCCGGCGATAAAATGGTTTTTGGCGGAATGCTCATGGTAACCATGATTATCGTCACTTCGCTTCTCACGACTTTTCCCAAAAATTACTGGCTCTGGGCCAGTTTAGTGATCATTTTTTGGGCTCTGATTCTCACCCAAACCCGGGGCGCCTGGCTGGGCGTATTAACTGGTTTCATCCTTTTAACCTGGCGGTTTAACAAAAAATGGCTTGGGTTCGGACTGGCGATATTTGTTGTCAGTTTCCTCGTTTCTCCCCAGGAATTCCAAAAACGATTGGAAAGTATCGGATCCATTCAACTCGTTTATAACGAAAAACATGAAGTGATCGGCGCCAGTCAGCCCCGGCTTCTCATTTGGATTTCAGGACTGCGGATCATTAAAGATCATCCCCTGGGAGTGGGCCAGGGCAATATCGAGGACATCTATCCCCACTATCGAATCGACTCGTTCGGCAACGATATTGACGTGCCTCATTTGCACGACAACTTTTTGCAGATTCTGGCGCAGAACGGATGGCTTGGATTAGCCGCCTATCTTTTCTGGATCTTTGCTTTTTATTTTGACGCGATTCAATTTAAATCGTCTCAAGAGGAAGTCCGCCACTGGAACTGGATGTTTCTTTGCGTCTTTTCGTCCATCTTGGTTTGGGGCTTGACCGAATATACCTTCAGCCATCAATTTATGAACATTCAATTTTTCTTTATGGGAATCGCGGTTTTGATTTGGCAAAAATATTCGAAGAAACCAGCTCGAATTTAAATTTTTTCTAAACCCTTGTACAAAATCAGTTCGCGCCGACAATCCCCCACCAAATAAAGTGATCCTGTTATCAAAAGACCCGTCAATTGATTCGAAACCCTCAATTTTAACCGCGCCAAACAAAGCGCCTTTTTCCAATCCTTTACTAAAACAGAGCGAACTCCCCGCTTTTCCCACTCCCTGTAAATCTTTTCCCCATTTTCCGCCCGATCAATATTCGGTTCGGTGACAACCGCGAGTTCCGTAATCGATTTCAACTGGTTAACAAAGGTTTGGTGATCTTTATCTTTTAAAAGACCGTTCAGGACAATCCAACGATAGCGGGGATATTTCCGTTTCAAATGGGAAGTCAAAACTTTTGCCCCGTCGGGATTATGCGCTCCATCCAAAAAAATCAGCGGCTTTTGGCTGATCCTTTCCATTCGACCGGGCCAGCGCATCGACTCGAAGGAATTTGCGATCGTCTTAACGGAAGAGTGAACCAGACCACGAGTTCTTAGATACTGAATTCCCGCCAAAGCCAAGGCCGCGTTGGCCGCCTGATAATCCCCCGCGCGCGATAACTTTATTTCTTGATGGAAACCGGGTCCCTCCCAATAAACACCCTTGGCCGTTCGACGATAGTCAAACTCTTTTCCCGAACTCCATAATTGAGCCGAGCAGTCCAACGCCTTCTTTTTAATGACTTTCAAAGCCTCTGGTCGATACTGGACTGTCCCCACAAAGCTTTCGGGTTTAATAATGCCCGCTTTTTCACCGGCGATTTGACCGATGGTTTTCCCCAAGATGGACTGATGTTCCAGTCCAATCGGGGAAATTAAAGAAACAACCGGCGCCGCGATAACATTGGTAGCGTCCAACCGGCCTCCCAAACCCACTTCCAAAACCACCCAATCCACTTTTTGTTCTTTAAACCAGCAAAAAGCGATGGCGGTCAGCGCTTCAAAATGAGTGGGGCTATGGCCCAATTTTCTTTTGGTTTTTTCGCAAGCTTCCAAAACAATCCGGGACTGCCGTTTGAAGTCTTTTTGGGATATCCAAAGACCGTTGATACGGAACCGCTCCCGAATATCGCAAAGGTGCGGCGATGTGTAGAGTCCGGTTTTATAGCCGCAATGTTTTAGAAAGGACGCCATAAAGGCGCAGGTGGAACCTTTGCCGTTGGAACCGGCTACATGGATAAACCGAAGAGAGTTGTGGGGGTTGCCCAGAAACGCAAGGAGCGTTTGAGTGGTTTCTAAACCGAAGCGCCAGCCGAACTTTTCCAGCGACTCCAGTTTCAAAACAGACTCACTTGCGGAGTAACTTTAAAAATTTACCGATAGAGGATTTTAATTCGCTCCGGGGAATAATCACGTCCACAAAACCGTGGTCCAGTAAAAACTCAGACCGTTGAAAACCCTTGGGAAGTTTTTGGCGGATAATCTGCTCAATCACGCGGGGACCGGCAAAACCAATCATGGCGGCCGGCTCGGCGATATTCAGATCACCCAGCATCGCGAATGAGGCGGCCACACCGCCGGTCGTGGCATCCGTTAAAATCGAAAGATAAGGCAGTCCAAACTCGCCCAAACGGGCCAAAGCCGCCGATATTTTCGCCATCTGCATCAGCGAAAAAATACCTTCCTGCATCCGGGCTCCTCCCGAAGCGGAAATAATGATCATTCCGCATTTCTTTTCCATAGCCGCTTCAATAGCGCGGGTTATTTTCTCCCCTACCGCGATACCCATGCTGCCGCCCATAAATTGAAATTCCATGATGGCGATACAGGCTGGCTCGCCGTTAATTTTACAAAAACCCGTGACCACGGCGTCGTTCATTTTGGTTTTTTCCTGGCTCTTGGCGATCTTCGCTTCATAGTCGGGGAAACCCAGGGGATTAGTCGAAACCAGCTTCTCATCCAATTCCACAAAAGAACCCGAATCAACGGTCAGGTAAAGACGTTCCAGCGAAGAGAGCTGGTTATGGTAGCCGCAGGTAGGACAAACTTTTAGGTTTTGATCCAGGTCTTTGTTATACAAGACAGCCGAACAGCTTTTGCACTTGGTGTATAAACCCTGCGGCACCTGAACAGACTTTTTACCTTGGGATTTTGAAATTTGTTCTTTGATTTTTTTATACCAGGCCAAAGTCAGCTCCTTACGAATGTTTGAGTTTTTGAACTACTTGAGCGCAAAACAGCTCTACTTTTTTACCGATTTGGGAAATCTTTGTTTTCGAGATCAACTGCACTAAAGCGCTGGCGATAATAACCCCATCCGCCACCCGGCCCACCTGCCCAGCCTGATCCGCGTTGGATATGCCAAAACCCACCACAATGGGTGTCTTCAGCTTCTTGCGTAAATCCCCCAAAGTCTTTAATAACCCGGTCGCCAGGGTTTTACGGGCACCCGTAACCCCTGTGACCGAGACATAATACAGAAAAGGCGCTTCCTGGGTATCGGCCTTTTTAACCCGTTCCGGACTGGAAGTCGGCGCGATAAAAGGGATTAAACTCAAGTCTTTTTGGCGAAGAATAGCTTTCGGCACCTGAAATTCTTCCAAAGGCAGGTCCGGCACAATAGCCCCATCACCGCCTGCCGCCTCAAGGGTTTCGGCGAATTTTTTCCAGGTCATCTGCTCCACCATATTCAAATAGGTCATCACCAGCAACGGTTGTTGATAACCCCTCATCCGCAATTGCCGGATTAAGCGAAATACATCCGCGAAATGGGTGCCGTGCTCTAAAGAAAACTGAGTGGCTTTTTGCAAAGTAGGTCCGTCTGAAATGGGGTCGGAAAAAGGAACTCCTAGTTCCAGAGCCGCCGCGCCAGCCTCCAAAGCCGCTTCGGCCGCCGCCAGGGAAGCGTTAAAAGTCGGATAGCCTACGCAAAAGTAAGGCAGGAAGAGAGCCTTTTTATTTTTGCGGGCCGCCGCCATCAGGTTATGAAGTTGTTGACTCATTTAATTTACTTTCGAATTAAGCGTATTTGGAACCGAGACGGTTTAAAGCCGTATTCACGTCTTTATCCCCCCGGCCCGAAAGATTGACGATGATAATCGATTTTTTGCTCATCTTCGGCGCCAGTCTTAAAGCATGAAACACCGCGTGAGAACTTTCTAAAGCGGGCAAAATACCCTCGGTCTGAGCCAACAGTTGAAAGGCTTCCAGCGCTTCTTTGTCGGTAGCGGAAACATAAACCGCGCGGCCCGTATCCCTTAAATAACTGTGTTCGGGTCCCACACCCGGATAATCGAGACCAGCGGAAATCGAATGAGTTTCGGCTATCTGACCATCCGAGGTCTGTAATAAATAACTCCGGCTTCCGTGCAAGATGCCAGGCTTACCCTTCGCCATGGTAGCCGCGTGCCGGGATGTATTCACTCCATCTCCCGCCGCCTCCACACCAAACATCTTGACCTTCTTGTCTTTGATAAAAGGATAGAACAATCCAATAGCGTTCGATCCGCCATTCACGCAGGCCACCAAAGCGTCCGGCAGACGGCCTTCCGCTTTTAAAATTTGTCGTTTGGCTTCGATGCCGATGACCTTTTGAAAATCCCGAACCATCATGGGATAGGGGTGACCGCCCACTGAGGAGCCAATCAGGTAATAAGTGGTTTTGACATTCGTTACCCAGTCTCTCAAAGCCTCGCTGGTGGCGTCTTTCAGGGTTTTGGTGCCAGAGGTTACGGAATGGACTTTTGCGCCCAAAAGCTTCATGCGAAACACGTTCAGCGACTGGCGGTGTACATCCTCTTCGCCCATATAGACTTCACATTGCAGACCAAACAAAGCGCAGACTGTCGCGGTCGCCACGCCATGCTGGCCTGCGCCCGTCTCAGCGATAATGCGTTTCTTACCCATCCGTTTGGCTAAAAGAATCTGGCCCAGACAATTGTTAATCTTGTGGGCTCCCGTGTGGTTCAGGTCTTCCCGTTTCAGATAAATTTTGGCTCCATTGGCTTTTTTCGTCAGGTTAGCCGCGAAGGTCAAGGGCGTAGGCCTGCCGTCATAATTGGTTAAGTAATAGTTGAGTTCTTTTTTAAATTTGGGCTCTTTGCGAAACTTCTCATAGGCCGCAATCAGCTCGCGGTGAGCCACCATGAGGGTTTCCGGAACATATTGGCCCCCATAAGAGCCGAAATAGCCTTTGGAATTAGGTACAGATGCCATCACTTGCCTCGATAGAGTGTTTTCTTAAAGGGCGGTTATTTTCGTCTATTTTCAACTTAATTTCAGCTTCGAAACGCCTTTTTCGCGTTTTGGATGAATTGAACAACCTTTTTCGGGTCTTTAATGCCGGGGCTTATCTCCACCCCGCTGGACACATCCACCCCAAAAACATGGGAAGCCCGAATGGTTTTGAAAACGTTGTCGGGATTTAACCCGCCCGCCAATAAAACCGGATCGGGAAGTTCGCGAACCGCTTTCTTCGCCCAGGAAGATTGAAAGCTTTTGCCCGTTCCACCCCGAACCCCTTTATGAAACGAATCCAACAAATAAGCGGCCGCCTGGTATTTTTTAAACGCTTTATAGGTCGTCGGGCTCTTCATCCGAATCGCTTTAATGACCGGCACAGGAATTTTCTCGCAATAAGCGGCTGTTTCATCGCCATGCAATTGCACCACTTGAAACCCGCAATATTGAATCAGTCTTTTCGCTTTAGCGAGAGGCTCGTTAACTAAAACCCCGACCGGCGTCACCCAGGGCGAAACCAGCTTCACTAATTTCCTGGCTTGTTCTGGCGTAATTTTTCGGGGGCCTTGCGACATTTGAAAACCAATGGCGTCCGCGCCGGCTTTAACAATCAGACGGACATCCTGGGGGCGGGTCACTCCGCAAATTTTGACGCGGAACATTTTACAAATCCACCGGAAGCAACGCTTTAACCGCCGCTTCCACATCGGGCTGGGTGATCAAAGCCTCTCCGACTAAAATGGCGGAAGCGCCGTTATTTTTAAGAAGCAAAGCGTCTTCGCGGGTAAAAATACCGCTTTCACTGACCACCGGCAAACCCGCCGGGCAATTTTTAATCAGGTCCAGCGACGTTTGAAGCGTCACCGTAAAGTCATTCAGGTTTCTATTATTAATTCCCAACAGTTGAATATCTGCCCGGAGCGACGTTTCCAGTTCTTGGCCGTCATGAACTTCCACCAGTACCGTCATCCCCAAACTCTGGGCCAAAGCCTGCAAGTCTTTTAATTGTTCTAACGAAAGCATCGCCACAATTAAAAGAATGGCATCCGCTCCCGCTTCACGAGCTTCATAAACTTGATGTTCATCGATAATAAAATCTTTACGAAGAACCGGAAGACCCGAAACCGCTTGAGCCTTCTTTAAATAAGTCAGATCGCCCTGAAAATAGTGGACATCCGTTAAAACCGAAAGGGCCTGGGCTCCGGCCTTGGCGTAAGCCTTCGCCAAAGATTCGATTTGAAAATCTGCTCTCAAAACACCTTTGGAAGGGCTGGCCTTTTTCAGTTCAGCGATGAGAGAAAGTTTTCCCGACCGTTGAATGGCTTTTTTAAAATCGAGCGGCGTTTTTTGGCCGCGAGCGCCTTCTTTAAGGGACGCGAGTCCCCGATCCCTTTTCAAAAGAGAAATTTCTTCTTTTTTTGTCACCGCGATTTTTTGAAGAATGCTCATAAATTAGAGACTTTTTCCAAGGTTTTGAGCGCCTGCAACGCGTTACCCGAATCAATCGATTCTTCCGCCAACTGCCGCCCTTCGGGTATGGCGGAACATTTCCCCGCCACATAAAAACCAACCGCCGCGTTCATCACCGCCGCGTCCCGTTTAGCGCCTTTTTCACCCTGTAAAATTCCCATGAGAATTTTGGCATTGGTTTTAGCGTCACTTCCCAAAATTTCGCTTAACTCCTGTCGTTTCAAGCCAAAATCGGTCGGTGAAACCGTATAAGAGTTTTGTTTTTCATCAAAAAACCACTCGTTGATTTGGGTTGGCTCAGCGCAGGAAACTTCATCCAGCCCATCCAAACTATTGAGGGTAATGACTCTTTCACTTCCGGATCGAATCAAGGCTTCGGCGACAATCTCCACCTTGCTTAAATCCGAAACGCCGATAACCTGACGCTTGACGGAGGCGGGATTACACAGGGGTCCCAAAAAATTAAAAATAGTACGGATACCCAGTTCTTTACGAATCGGGCCGACATTTTTCATCGCGGGGTGAAAATGAGGGGCGAACAGAAACGCGATTTTGGCTTCCTGAAGGCAATTTTCAATCGTACGGGTTGAGGGGTCAATCTTAACGCCTAACCCCTCCAAAACCTCCGCGCTGCCGCACTGGCTGGAAGCCGCCCGGTTGCCGTGTTTGGCCACCACCACGCCGCCCCCCGCCAAAATTAGCGCCGCCGTAGTGGAAATATTAAAGGTTCCCCTGTGATCTCCACCCGTACCACAAACGTCAATGGCATTGAGCCCTTCTGCGTTAACGCGTACCATCTTTTCCCGCATGGCTTTCACGCTTCCAACAACTTCTTCGGCGGTTTCGCCCTTATAGCTTAAAAAGGAAATGTAACTGGAGATCTGCGCGGGTGTGGCTTTGCCCTCGAAAATTTCGAGCATGGCGCCATAGGCTTCCGACTCTAACAGCGGCTGTTTTTGAGAAAGTTTGACTAAGCATTCCCGAATCATGAAAAACCCCTTTAAAGGTGAAGGGCTATTTTACCCAGAAAGCCCTTAATTACGGCAAATTTACTCAAATCAACCTTAGTCTGATCATAATCAACCAGCGGCAAACTTCAACGTGCTAAAATCAATTTTCGGATTCAAATCTAAAACGAGAGGTTCTTTATGAAAAAGGCTGTTCTCTTTTTACTCTGTCTGACCGTTCTATTCGCTCCTCTTTCAGGCTGTTACACGATGAACAATACGATCGGCAGCGGCGCGCCGGACGGCGCTCCCGTAGCCGAAGACCGTCAATGGTTCCTGCTGTGGGGATTACTGCCCCTCAACAACGTGGATGGTGGACAAATGGCCCAGCAGAAAGGCCTCCGAACCAATTACACCATTCAAACCCAGCAGTCTTTCATCGACGTTCTACTCAATATCTTTACAGGCTTCGTCACCGTTTATAGCCGAGACGTGAAGGTTTTGGCCGGCGGCTCATCCGGTACACCCTCGGTTTCCACCGGCGGCACCAATTACATCGCTTTGGGCAATCAATCCATGATGGCCAAGGACTACAACGGAGCGGTGCAAAATTATCAAAACGCGGTCAACGCCAACCCCAGCTCCGAGGGAGCTTATCAGGGATTGGGCACCGCTTATTATTACCTGGGTCAAAAAGATCAAGCTCTCAACGCTTTTCAACAGGCTCTGCAATTGGATCCTAACAACACCAGACTTGCCGCTTTCGTGAACAAACTCAAAAACGGAAACTAAGTCGGCTCAACCTTTTTAATTAAAGGCCTCCTTGAAATAATCGTCAAGGGGGCTTTTTTGTGTCGTCCACAAGAAGTTGTTTGGACAGTTCGATTTAAATGTGGAAAATAGCGGATCATGAAATCCCATTTACCAATCGACACCCTCATTCCCGAAATTCTTCAAACACTCGAAAAGAATAATGCCGCCGTGGTCGTCGCCCAGCCGGGCGCGGGTAAAACTACCCGCGTCCCTCCTGCTTTACTTTCGGCGGATTTCGCCCAAGGCAAAGAAATTTGGGTTTTACAGCCCCGCCGTCTGGCCGCCAAATTGGCCGCTCTCCGCGTAGCGGAAGAGCTGGGCGAAAAACCCGGCCAACAAGTGGGCTATCAATTTCGATTCGAAAAATGCGTGACGGCCCAAACACGCCTGCGCTTTTTGACCGACGGAATGTTGCTGCCTCTAGCCCAGGCCGACCCTGAATTCAAACAGGTGTCGGCAATCATTTTGGATGAATTTCACGAGCGCAGTTTGGAACTGGACTTAAGTCTAGCCTGGCTTCGCCGTCTTCAACTGGGGCCCCGGCCTGATTTACGGTTATTGGTCATGAGCGCCACCCTGGATAGCGAATCCCTTTCCAGCTATCTTTCTGGCTGCCCTGTTTTTAAAAGCGACGGACGAACTTTCCCAGTGAAGACCGAATATCTACCCTTCGCCGAACAACCGGACCTTTCGCTTAAGGTCAAGGCCGCCGTACGCCAACTGGCTTCCCGAAAAATTCAGGGAACCACCCTGGTCTTTCTGCCGGGACTTTTTGAAATCAAACGCTGCGCCCAGGCTTTGGCGCAGGAGCCGGTTGTAGTCCATTCCCTCTATG
>Ga0302140_10012837_pt1 | contig 10262 bp, 9 predicted proteins | sample I_Bog_E1_1_FD_202095 | JGI IMG/M metagenome (GOLD analysis project Ga0302140, IMG submission 202095) | Peat permafrost microbial communities from Stordalen Mire near Abisko, Sweden - I_Bog_E1_1 | ecosystem: Environmental > Terrestrial > Soil > Wetlands > Peat | place: Sweden: Abisko, Stordalen...
GGATTTTCACAGTTCGGCACGTCAGCCTCGGCTCTTCAGTTCACGAACCCGACACAAGCTAACCCCAAGGTGAACTACACCTGGATCAAAGGCAAGCATAGCCTGAAGATCGGATATGAATACGGTTGGCTATCGCAAGCGATTTCGGATTTTCATCCGAAGTTCGGGTCGGATACATACTCCGGTCAGTACAGTTCGGCCGGGGCGGCAACGACGGTGCAAGCCGCCAACCTGACGGACTTCCTTTTCGGTGCCCGGAGCAACTATGCCCTTAACGCATTCAACGAAGTGAACTATCTCCGCTTCTGGCATTTTGGCTACATCCAGGATGACTGGAAGGCGCTACCCAACCTAACCATCAACGCCGGCCTGCGCTATGAGTTCATGTCTCCTTATTACGAGCAGGACAATAAACTGCTCAACTATGATCCGGTCAACAATCAACTGCTCCATGCGGGCACAGGCACGGACGTCAATAGCACGGCACCTGGCCATGTCTATAACTTGCATTATGTCGGCGGTTCCTCGCTCGCGGATCGTGCCCTCATAAATCCTGACTATAAAGATTTCGCTCCTCGTCTGGGCTTCTCCTATCAGCCGCGCCCAGGAACAGTCGTTCGTGGCGGGTATGGAATCAGCTATGCCTATCTGTTTCGATTCGGTGGAGAAGGCCTCTTGGCGTACAACGGACCCAACAACTATTCCGCGACGCTTCCTAACAATCAGACTCCAGGACAGAAACTCTGCACTTCCCTAACTCAGGATCCGACAACCTGTTTCCGTCGCACTCAGGATGGCTATCAGACCGACTTTGCCGGCCCAAGTAACTTCTCCACTGTACGGGCCCAGACCCGCTACACGCCAAAGAATTTCAGCACCCCTTATGTCCAGGAGTATCACCTATCGGTCCAACAGCAACTGCCGCTCAAAATGACGCTTGAGATCGCCTACGTGGGCAATCACGGCGTCCATATCCCTACCCTGGGCGACTATAACCAGGCCCGGCTTTGCACCGCGGCTGAAATTTCATCAGGAGCCTGCACACCTACGGGTACAGCTTCTCTTCTCAATCGTCGACCTATCGCAAACTTCACTGACATCCTCACAGAACTCAACGCTAATTTCCTCACCTATAATTCGTTGCAAACTAAACTTCTGCGCCGCTTCACGGACGGCTTCTTCCTTATCAACTCGTTCACCTGGTCAGGGGCCTACGACCTTTCGGGGGCCGATCTTGAAACGGGCAACGGCGATAGCGCGGTTGTAAACATAAGGAATGTCGCTGGAGACCGCGGGCATTCGGGATACAACCAGCCCCTGAACGACACGACCTCGTTCATCTACAACCTGCCATTCGGAAAAGGCCAGCGATTCGGATCGTCGTCGCCGAGATTCGTGCAACAAGTTCTTGGAGGATGGGAGCTGGCAGGTACGGATATCGTCACAAGCGGTGTGCCGCTGAACCTGAATTACACACCAAACTCAACCCAGGTTGTGTCAACAGCCAGTGCGGCCTACGCCCTTCGCCCGAATCTCGTTAGCACACCTAAAGCCGTATATAGTCACTCACTGACCAAGACTAATAGTGCGGTGAACGGCTACCTCAACATCGCCGCTGTCTCTGCACCCCCGGGATCGCAACTCTTCGGTGATGCCGGACGCAATAGTCTCCGAGGACCAGCCTTTGGTCAGTTCGATCTCGCCGCACATAAACAGTTCAATCTATTGACTGAAGCTCAGACTCTGGAATTCCGTATTGAAGCCTTCAATGTGCTAAACGCCACGAACTACATCAGCCCAAATACCAGCATCGGAACCGTTGGAGCTACCGGTGTTCTGAGCCCCAACGGCGGTTTTGGACAGTTCAGCGGCAGCTCAAGTGTGTTTCCTTCGCGCCAGGTGCAGCTAGCGCTGCGGCTGGCCTTCTAAGTAGCAACGGATTATTCGCTCGGATGGAAGATTTTGACTACCGTCCGAGCATCACCTTATTGAGTCAAAAATGGTTAGTGTAATAACCCCTTCCGGAGTCAATAAAACGAGCATGCCGTCTTTCCCTCAATCAATCCACACCCGACGCCAGTTCTTGCTGCACTCATCTCTTGCTAGCTTGAGCACATTTGTTCCACGACAGTTGCGTGCCCAATTCATACAATCTGCGAATTCGCCGGAAGACGGCTCGCAACTGGCAACAATACCGAGAGACACACTTTTGAAGTTCAATCCAGATGGTAGTCCGCGGCCGTTTGCGGGAAACACCGTCATCTGCCACTTACCGCAACAATCCCGATTTCGCGACACTGTGGTGGCATTCGGACATGCGCTGCGTTCGAGTTCCATTGGTTCCAAAATTGCGGGATTGCCGGATGACAGCTATCACGCCACCATACTTGGAGGCCCAAATGACCAGGATCGCGGCAGATATGGCTGGCCGTCGGACATTCCGATCAATACGCCAATCGCAGAGTGCAATCGCGTCATTGCTGAAAGGTTCGCGCGGTTCAGGATGCACACTGAGTTACCGTTACGCTTCCGCTTGGATAATGAAAAGACACTGTCCCCCCAGCGGCCTAGCGGGTTACAGCTAGTGCCTGCAGACGCGAACGAGAAGCTCAAGATTCGTACATTGCGCGATCGGATTTCGGATGAAGTCTTTCGATATCGCACAGCAGATCACGACACCTTTGGTTTCCACATCAGCATGGCATACCAAATGGCAAGTCTGACAGATGTGGAAAGGCGCGAGTACCAGAGCCTATTGATGCACCATCTACCCGTCCTCAACGCCGCGGCGCCCATAATTGAATTCGGGGTTCCTGAATTTTGTACGTTTGGAGATATGTACAGATTTGAGATTCAGACACTCTTACGTACCTGATTCTCCGTGGGGTACAAAAGCCCCGCTTTTACCTCAAAAGCAGAGGTAGAAGGAGAGCTTCTGAGGCAAAGCCTTGCAGGTCACGATTTCGCTTGTGGGGGAGCCCAGATGTCGAGCCAGGCGTCTACAGTCACAAACTTCACTCCAGGCTGTCCAAGACACCGATGAAGAACTAACTCGGTTGCTTCGACCGTCGGTAGACGGGGCTGCCCCACCGATTGATAGCCGCCATCGTGAAGGACGATATTGGAGGCGCGGCCTTGCCGTCGAGTCTTCGCAATCCCGTGCAGAACGCGGTCAGCGATCGTCTTGGCAGGAATAGGATTCCAGTCGCCAACGATCGTCGTCCATTGGACAGGTGTCAGGCCAAGTTCCCTAGCGATCCGCAGCACCGCAGGGCGACGCGCGCCATGGGGAGCGCGAAAGAAGCGGACCGGTAGCCCCAGGACGTCTTCAAGCACAGCGTTGCAGTCGCGCAACTCCTGCTGAATACGAGCGGCAGACTGCCATGCGAGCCAGGGATGGCTCATCGTGTGGTTACCAACCAGATGTCCTGCCGCGACGATGGCGCGGGCGATCTGCGGTCTCTGCTGCACAAATCGACCGATCAGAAAAAAAGTCGCGCGGGCGTCATGCCGGGCGAGAACCTCCAGAAGACGCTCCGTCGCAATATCGTTCGGGCCGTCGTCGTAGGTGAGAGCGATTTCATTTGGATCTCCCCCTGAGAAGAGCATCTTTCCGAAGATCTGCGATTGCGGCCACAGGGCCGCGTAGGTGAGCGTTCCTGCTGCTGCGGTCGCCGCAGCGAGTAAGCTGGCTGTGGCGAGTTGTGCCTGCGTCATAGCTTCGCCATCTCTCTGTGGATTGACTCGAACCCAACGGTCACTGCCGGAGCACCCCGATCATGCGGAATTGAGATTATTTCTTTTGGAGCAGAGACAAGACCTCTTCGGCATGACCCTCAGGCTTAACCTCTTCGAAGATATGGATGATCCGCTGGTCTGGGCCGATGAGATAGGTGGTGCGTTTCACGCCTTTTACGATCTTGCCGTACATGTTTTTGGGTTTCACCAGATCGAAGCGGTTGATCAGCTCCATGTCGGGATCGGCAAGCAAGTCGTAGGGAAGCTCATACTTATCCTTGAACTTCTTCTGGTCCTTGACGGTGTCGCGTGAGATGCCAAGGACGACGATGCCGTTCTTCTGGAATTTCTCGAAGGCATCGCGGAAGCCGCAGGATTCGATGGTGCAGCCCGGGGTGTCGGCGCGGGGGTAAAAGAAGAGGACGACGGGAGAGCCCTTGAAGTCAGTAAGACTGATGGTCTTGCCATCTTGATTCTGAAGGGTGAAGTTTTCTACAAGGTCGTTAGGTTGCATAGTCTCCTCGGTTTATCTGGCAGCAGTATTGTTATCTCTGTTTGGGGGCTTTGATTCTTCACGCGGGGCTTTGTCATGAATTGATTGCGGTCAGTGTCTTTTCGAGCGAGGGTGAGTCCTCGACGTTCAGGACCTTTTGAGCGCGGTCGATCTGGCGCATGAGTCCGGACAGAACTTTTCCAGGGCCGACTTCGATGAAGTGGGTTGCGCCTTCTGCTATGAGGAGTTGGATACACTCGACCCAGCGCACGGGAGCTGTGACCTGGCGGATGAGGCAGTCCGGCACCTCGGCGCGACGGGTAAGAAGGCGGGCGTCCACGTTGCAGGCCACCGGGAGCTGCGGATCGCTGAAGACAATGGCCTCGAGCTCGGCTGCGAGCGCGTCCTGCGCCGGCTGCATAAGAGCACAATGGAAGGGGGCACTGACCTGCAGCATGACGGTGCGTTTGGCTCCGGCCTGCTTACAGAGATCGACGACACGCTCCACGGCGGCCGTTGCGCCGGAGATGACGGTCTGATCGGGAGAGTTGAGGTTGGCGGGAGAGACGACGGCACTGGTGGGAGAGAAGGCCTGAGCGATGGTATCGGTTACGTTGGAGGCGGGAAGCGGGGTAAGGTCATCGGATACCTGCGCGCATATGTCGTTGATCAGATCCGCTGACAGTCCGAGGATCGCGGCCATGGCGCCCTGCCCCGAAGGGACGGCCTGCTGCATGTAGCGACCGCGGGCACGGACTGTGCGGACGGCATCGGCGAAGCTGAGTGTGCCGGCCGCAACATGTGCGCTGTACTCACCAAGGGAGTGACCGGCCGCCAGGGCAGGGGTGACGCCTTTTTCACTGAGGACGCGGGCGGCGGCAACAGAGACAGCGAGGATGCTGGGCTGGGTATGCTCGGTTAGCTTCAGTTGGTCCTCGGGGCCGTCAAAGATGAGCTTTGAAAGCGAAAATCCAAGTGCGTCATCTGCCTCGTCAAATACTGCACGCGCAGTGGAAAAATGATCGTACAGGTCACGACCCATGCCCACTGTCTGGGATCCCTGGCCGGGAAAGAGAAAGGCTAATTTTGTCATCGAATTTGATGGTAAATGATGACCGTGAAGGCTGGGATGCGGTGTACAAGAGCTGTCTGAGAACCAGTGGGGTAGGTCTTGCGGACGGGCCACGGGCGCGTCGGGGCCGGTTAGATCGAACTTATTCGTGAGAGGAGTTAGTTCCCTAAGCCTTCGGTCCATTGAGAAGGCTGCTGTGCAGTGCAATCGAGGCGACATTCTCGTGCTTCATACAGAACTCTCTTCCGCTGGTGACGTGAAAGCGAAAGAATGACTGCGAGGAGAGTTGACCTGGCAGAAGCCAGTCATGAGGCTCCAGAATGATGAGGGGAAAGTCAGCAAAAGCTGCGAAGTCCGCGTTGAACAGTGACTTTTCCGCGCCTTCAATATCGATCTTAAGCAGGAATGGAACGTAGCGGGAGTTGGGCTTTGAGGTGAGCAGAGTCTGGATGGAGACCATAGTTATCTCGGGACCTTCACCCTCATCCACGGTGCGATAGTTCATGCCTCCACCCCCGGGGTCAGTAAGATGCGAGTTGCCATCGGCAGCAGCGATACCTGCTTGCCGAAGGTCGACATCCAGACCGCTGCAGTTCACGGAGAGAAGTTCGAAGTTGTCCGGAGCAGGTTCGACCGCGACAATGTGAGCCTTGGGGTACCGGGCATGGAACCAGAGGACGCTACAGCCAATATTTGCGCCACAGTCTATCAGGAGCGGCTGGCGTCCCGAGGCGACGATCTCCTGATAGATACGCTCGATGAGAACACCGTGCGCTCCTACAGGCATATCGTACTGCTGCTGGGAAAAGCATTGCTCGATGGCCTCGCTGTCGGAATCGTTATCCCGCCGATGCTGTATCGAGAATTGCATCCCGCGGCAAGAGACCTTGGTACGAATTTGGCGGAGGGGAAGATCGGGGTGAGAGATGCGGCGGGTCAGATGCACAACCGGTTGCACAACGCGAAATGCGGCGCGTCCTACCGGCGTCGACACGAAATTATCGATAGCCCACGATTGAAAACTCATCGAGGATGCCTCCGCGATAAAAGTTTGCTCAACTGCGGTTACAGGGTCATACTACCGCAGCCCGAATCGCGCAACGCGTTTTTTTGAGGATGATTGGAGCTAAATCGAGGCTATCTATCGTATGGACGGAAATGGAGGGTAACCGAATCAGGCTGATAGCTCTGACTCAACATCCTTTTCAGATGCCGATTCCGAAGTCAACGTCCTGCTCATCGCCGGAGTGAGCATAGAAGTCGTACGGCGTTCTCCGATTGAACTTGTAGCGCTGACGCATTTCGCGACCGATGAACAGACCCAGCGCCACGGCGCCGAGACCGGCAGAGATCCAACCCACCGTCTTGATGAGGGTCGATTCGTCCTCCGCCTCAACCTCTTTGGGTGCATCTTCAGGTTTGGGGGAGAAGATGTGCGGTTTGGAACTGAACTTCATGCTATGGATGATAGCGCAGGTTGACCTGTGATGGGAGAGTGTATTGATACCGCGAAATGAGGCTTTTGTGTTATGACCAATCTGCAGAATTGGTCGATGCCAGCCGAGCAATTGGATCTCGCTCTGGGAACTTTCCGTGACGGGTTTTGCCAGGCGATGGCCTGGATTTCTTTCTAGCTGACGTCAACTTGCTGAAAGCCGAGGCTGTAGAGGAGCGTGGTGATGGTGGCGCGGGCATTCTTTCGAGCGGTGTCTAAAATGCCGTCGGAAAGCGCCGTCTGCTGGAGTTGCTGTTCCGCCTTGGCGCGAGTATCGGACTCAAGATTCTGGTCGACGGGAACAAGCAGACCGGTCGAACGGGCGTAGACCCGGGTGTGCTGGTTATCCAGGGTCGTAATAAAGAGTTGCGATGCAGGCAGGGTGACGTGAATCGATTGGCCATCAATGCGCACGTCCTCCGGCTTGAGCTGCGCTAGGTCTATTCCAGCAATGGATTGTCCGTGGACGACGAGAAGCAAACGATCTCCGGCAAGAAGGTCAGGCAGGACGGGACTGGAATGGGTGCCTTCGACGACGGTGTCGATGGAATAGACCACGGTCTCAAGCCGATTGAGACGCTGGATGCGCTGGACGACTGCGGGCACCGAAGTGTCGAAGGTGGTGGTGCGACCGGTGATGGCCGTCGCGAAGCGGAGCAGTACACCGCTGGTGGCGTGGCGAATAAAGATGCCAAGGCCGACCGCGCCAAGGATCAGCGAGGCCACGATGACGAAGAAGAGACCGGAGGGACCGCGGCCTGAGCTGTATTGGGTGGTCATACTGTATGGATGCTACTACCGACGCGCCTAAGATTCTTAGTTTCTGTCAGGTGCATCGACAGAAACCATGGCTTGGAGATCTGGAACGCTGCGAAGACGTTGAGCCGTCCTGCTTCCCTGCGGCCTGTTCCATGAGAGTTTAGATCGGTTCGAGACTACGATCGCTCTCGATCTCCTGCAGCAGAGATACTCGATTTCTATGGCTTGCGGCAATAAATTCGCGGAAGAGCGGATGCGGCTCCAGCGGCTTGGACTTGAATTCGGGATGGAACTGGCATCCTAGAAAGAAGGGATGGGTGGGGATTTCGACGATCTCGACATAGGTTGCGTCGGGGGTTGTGCCGGTCAAGCGGAGCCCGGCGCCGGTAAGGATGGCCTCGTACTCACGGTTGAATTCGTAGCGGTGACGGTGGCGCTCAGAGATCTCTGTCTTGCCATAGGCACGAGCGGCAGCAGATCCGGACTCCATCACGCAATCCCAGGCACCAAGCCGCATGGTTCCGCCCATCTCTTCGACGCCGGTCAGCTCCCTTAGTTTATAGATGATCCGGTAAGGAGTCGCGGGATCAAACTCGCCGGAGTTAGCACCCTTGAGGCCGCACACATTGCGGGCGTACTCGATGCAGGCGGTCTGCATGCCGAGACAGATGCCGAAGTACGGGATGTTCTCTTCGCGAGCGTAGCGGATCGCGTTCAACATGCCTTCGATCCCGCGTTTGCCAAAGCCTCCAGGAACGAGGATGCCGTCGAATCCCTGAAGCTGGGCGATATAGTCGGGAACTTCCAGTCCCTCGGCTTCGAGCCAGGTGACTTTGAGCTTGAGGTTGTGGGAGAGTGCGCCGTGCACAAGCGCTTCCTTCAGCGACTTATAGCTATCTTCGTACTCGACATATTTTCCGACGATGGCGATCGAAACCTCATCCTTGGGATGGTAGGCACGGTGGACGATATCCTGCCACTTTGAAAGATCAGGAGCCTTCGCTTCGATGCGAAGATACTTCAGGGCGAGCGAGTCTACGTTTTCTGCAGCAAAATTGAGGGGAACCTCATAGATGCTGGCAACATCGCGGGCGGCAATCACGGCGGGCTCCTCGACGTTGCAGAACAGAGCAATCTTGTTGCGCATCTCACGGGGCACGGCACGGTCGGAGCGGCAAAGAAGAATGTCGGGCTGGATGCCGATTGAGAGCATCTCCTTGACGGAATGCTGCGTGGGTTTGGTCTTCAGCTCCTGCGCGGCGGCGATCCACGGAATGAGGGTGACGTGGACAAAGCAGGTGTTCTCGCGGCCGAGATCCTGGCGCATCTGACGGATGGCTTCGAGGAACGGGAGCGACTCGATGTCTCCGACGGTTCCGCCGATCTCCACGATCGCAACCTCGCAGTCGGCAGCCACTTTACGCATGGCATTCTTGATCTCGTTGGTTACGTGCGGGATGACCTGGACAGTCTTGCCGAGGTAGTCGCCGCGACGCTCTTTCGTGATGATCTGCTCGTAGATGCGGCCCGTGGTGAGATTGTTGTCGCGAGTCAGCTTCGCGTGCGTGAAGCGTTCATAGTGGCCAAGGTCAAGATCGGTCTCAGCGCCATCGTCTGTAACGAACACCTCCCCATGCTGAAAGGGCGACATGGTGCCGGGATCCACATTGAGGTACGGGTCAAACTTCATCAGGTTGACCTTGATACCACGGGCCTCAAGCAGGCAGCCAATCGAAGCTGCGGCGAGACCTTTGCCGAGTGAAGACACGACTCCGCCCGTTACGAAGATGTACTTTGCAGACATGTCCGCGACCTCGATCTAAGTTTTTTAATTTTGTGCGGTGTGGGCACAGTTAAGTATCGCAGGGTCTGAACGCCAAGGCAATGGGCGACGAAGATTGGGGGGGCGCCTGCATGGGCGTCTTTCAATAAAAAAGCCTCAAAGGCGCGCGTTGGGAGGAATTCCTCTTATATTTATGTATTTATGCAGGAGTAGGAGCCGTGGCCACTCGGGAATCCAAGGTTGGCATTCAACTCGGTCGAGCCGCGGTCCAGATTTTTGCCGCCAACGATCTCATGAACCAACTTCTTATCGAACATCTAAACGGCGATGCCTGGAGGGTCCAACCAACCGAATCGTCAGGCAAGACTCGCACCATTGCGGCAATCTTCACCCACATGCACAATGTGCGGGCCAAATGGGTGCGGCTGACCGCGCCGCACCTGAAGGTTCCCGCAAAACTGAACCGCGTCAACTGCACGCCGCAACAGGCTCGTGCGGGATTAGCCGAGAGTGCTGCGCGTTGTGCGGAGATGCTTGCGGAGGCGTTCTGCGGTGAAGCCGGCCGCGTGGAGAAATTTCGTAGGGACGGCTGGGCTCGACCCTGGCCGGTTGGCCCGGAGATGCTGTGCTATATGGTCGCTCACGAAGCCCACCATCGTGGGCAGGTATGTCTGCTCGCGCATCAGGTTGGATTTCCATTGCCCCGCGAGGTGGCGGATGGGATTTGGAATTGGGAAAAGCTATGGAAAGAGTGCGGGTCAACCCGCGGCCCCGGCGGTTAATCGTAGGAAAGGTGTTCGTACATCAGGCTGCCCTGTGCAACCTGGATCGATTCCTGCCCAGGCCGGGAACAACGCCAGATTTCCACTCGTCTTTACAGACCCCAGTCCCAGGAGGATGATAAAAGGGTTCGGACCTGCAC
>Ga0302140_10012840_pt1 | contig 10261 bp, 8 predicted proteins | sample I_Bog_E1_1_FD_202095 | JGI IMG/M metagenome (GOLD analysis project Ga0302140, IMG submission 202095) | Peat permafrost microbial communities from Stordalen Mire near Abisko, Sweden - I_Bog_E1_1 | ecosystem: Environmental > Terrestrial > Soil > Wetlands > Peat | place: Sweden: Abisko, Stordalen...
CGTTAGTTGGTGGGAGCTAAAGTAAGTGCTGGAGTCCTTGATAATGGGTTGGAGTTCGCTCCAGGCCCTTCCCCCTTCCATTCCTCGCGTCATTGAGATCTCAGCAAATTTCCAGCTGTACATACCAGCAAAATGGCGAAAACGTTAACCATAAACACTGCTAACCTTATGGGTTCTGCCTTTAAGTTTCCTGAATACGCGGAGAAATTTCCCGAATACTTCGAACCGTTTGTTGTTCCGTTTCCTGAGTACGTCGACCCCATCGACAGTATGGCGAACCTCGAAGTGCCCGCGTCCCCAGTCAATAAATTGGTCAAAGATGTACTTGCTACTCCTGATCGACACCCGTCTCCGCAACCTGCCCATTTCAGCGTACCTTATAAGAATGGCAATGGTAATGGACATCGAGTTCTGCGGTCTGCAACTGTGGGATATATTGCTCCAGAGTTCAAGGGCAAAAAGGCACAAATGCTCCAGGGTGAGTACAACTTTTCTTATTGGTATTTAGACTCCATGAAGATTTGGAAATTGTTGAGTTAAGCAATCTCTGAAACTGGCCGGGATTCTTGAGGTTGAATGTGGTTGCAAGGACAGAGCTCGGTTCTATCAAGTGGACAAAACCAAAACTCCCTTTTTTTATTTCTCTGCCTTGAAACTTCTGCTGGTCAACTGTTTGATGCTCTCTGTAACTTCCAAAGCAGCTAAGACTTGAGCTAACTTTTCACAGTCAAGACAAAAATCGAGGAAGCCGCTTGGATCCCTGGTCCTATGATCGATGAGCAAATAAACTGGTTTTACAATGAGCTCGGAATTGACGACGTCTATTTCCAATTAGAGAACGTCGATGCGATTGTCAGCCATGTGACCTCGCTCTATGCCGCCAAGATTGCTGCTTTTGCCCGCAAGGACAAGAGACAAGAAATCAGGCTGGACATGGAAGCTGAAGACCACGCAATTTACATCGATACTAGTGAGCCTGGTATCAGCAACATCAGTGGACCTCGATATGAGCACCGACTCGAGAAGAAATACCTCGACGCTTCTACGGAGAACTCGAGTTACCGTGTGGAGACTTTCCGTTCACCAACAAATCTGTCTGGCACAACCCCTTCAAAGTCGACGATGCGCTGTTATTTCGTGTACCAATGCATGTTTGTTGACCCGAAGGCTGGACCAAACGAAACTCGGTTAGAATTCATCGCAGATCGGATGTTCCTTGCCAAGGCTACGAAGAACACAAAACAAATCTACCAAGAGATTATCGATTTGGCAGTCTCTAGAACCGGCCCAGTGATCGAGGTCTTTGACATTGAAGACTCCAAGGAGAAGCGACTTGTCGTGGCTTTTCGTCGACGAACAGCCGCGGGCATGTTCAGTGCTCTCTCAGACTTGTATCACTATTATGGCGTTACCAGTTCTAGAAAGTATGTCGAACAATTCAGCAACGGCATCACTGTCATCTGTCTTTACCTCAAGCCCGCAGTGAACCTGGAATCGAAAAAGTTTCCGCCACTGGATGCTTCAATTCATCAGATTACCAAGGAGATCTCGTTGCTTTACTGCATTCCCCAGAACAAATTCCAGGCCTTGTTTGCTTCTGCCAGATTAAGTCTTCAAGAGACTATTTACGGACATTGTTTATGGGTATTTGTCCAACACTTTCTTAATAGGCTTGGTAAGTCAATAATCCCGTGTATAAATATCATCGTCGCTAACAGAATTGCAGGCTCCGACTATGCCTCTTTAGTGTCTGCTTTAGATAAGGACAACAGTGCCCATGTGGAGATTCTCTCAAAGATCAAGCGACGCTTGAGAACTGAGACGTTTACGGCTGGCTACATCTTTGAGATCATCGAGTCCTATCCTGAGCTAGTCCGTACTTTGTATGCCTCATTCGCCAATACCCATCTGACCCTTGGACCGGGGTATACCGAAGACTGGGTTCCGCCAACACCTTCAGCTGAAGTCCTGTCCGATCATCAAATTGGAGACTTGATTACCAAGACAGTCAACAACGAGCACGAAGAGATGGTCATGAACGCTTTCCGAATCTTCAATAATGCTCTTCTTAAGACAAACTTCTATACGCCGACGAAGGTTGCGCTTAGTTTCCGCCTCAACCCGGCTTTCCTGCCCGAGATTGAGTACCCTCAACCTCTCTATGGAATGTTTTTGGTTATTAGCTCTGAGAGTCGAGGCTTCCATCTTCGTTTCCGTGATATTGCGAGAGGAGGAATCCGTATCGTCAAATCCAGGAACAAGGAAGCTTATTCCATCAATGCTCGATCAATGTTCGATGAGAACTACGGTCTCGCCAATACCCAACAACGCAAGAACAAGGATATTCCCGAAGGTGGCTCCAAGGGTGTCATCCTTCTTGATGCTGCACACCAGACCAAGGGCAGCGTTGCATTTGAGAAGTACATCGACAGCATTATGGACCTCCTTCTTCCAGCTGTATCTCCTGGGATCAAGAATCCGATTGTCGATCTCTACGGAAAGCCAGAGATCCTATTCATGGGTCCAGATGAAAACACTGCCGACCTCGTCGACTGGGCTACTGAGCATGCTCGCAAGCGTGGTGCGCCTTGGTGGAAGTCCTTCTTCACCGGAAAGTCTCCAAAGCTTGGCGGTATTCCCCACGATGCGTACGGTATGACTACACTGTCAGTCCGCGAGTTTGTCAAGGGTATCTACCGAAAGCTCGAGCTGGATCCCAGCAAAGTTCGGAAGATGCAGACTGGTGGTCCGGATGGTGATTTGGGAAGCAATGAAATTCTTCTCAGTAATGAGAAGTACACCTCAATTGTTGATGGCAGTGGTGTCTTGGTCGACCCGAATGGACTGGATCGCGAGGAGCTCATTCGACTAGCGAAAAAGCGTGTCATGATCTCCCAATTCGACATGACCAAGCTTTCGAAGGCAGGCTACCGCGTGCTTGTCGACGAGAACAACGTCAAGCTGCCGTCTGGCGAGCTCATTAACAACGGGACACTTTTCCGCAATACGTTCCACCTGAGAGATACAGGCTTAACAGATTCCTTCGTCCCTTGTGGTGGGCGGCCTGAGTCGATCGACCTTTCAAGCGTGGGCAAGTTGATCAAGAACCACAAGTCAACAATACCCTATATTGTTGAGGGTGCGAACTTGTTCATCACCCAAGATGCCAAACTCCGCCTTGAAGCCGCCGGCTGCATCCTCTTCAAGGACGCCTCGGCCAACAAAGGTGGGGTTACATCTTCCTCCCTGGAAGTCCTCGCCTCCCTATCCTTCGACGACGAAGGATTCGTGAAAAACATGTGCGTCGGCGCCGACGGCAACCCACCCGAGTTCTATCAAGCATATGTTAAGGCTGTCCAAGAGAAGATCAAAGACAACGCCCGCCTGGAATTCGAGGCTATCTGGCGCGAGCACAAGGAGACCAAGATCCCACGATCGACACTCAGTGATACGCTCTCTATCGCTATCACCAAGCTAGACGAAGAGCTGCAGAAGACCGATCTCTGGAAGAACGAGAAACTGAGACGTTCCGTTCTTGCCGATGCACTACCGAAGTTATTGCTCGACAAGATCGGCTTGGATCTCATCATCGAGCGCGTTCCAGACAACTATCTCCGAGCCATTTTCGGTAGCTATCTTGCTTCTCGATTTGTGTATGAATTTGGCAGTCAGCCGAGCCAATTTGCGTTCTTCGACTTGTAAGTCAATTCCCTGGCCCCCTTTTTTTTCGTGAGCTAAGACTAATATGTTACAGCATGTCAAAACGCATGGCATCCGTCCAATGAACCGTCACGATTTACGCTTTTGACGAGCCACATGTTGCATTTTTGGGATAGGGGAAGTTGTTTGCTTTGCTTGCGTGCATCACACTACATCATGAACAAACCAAAACTTTGCTTTTCTGCTGGGAAATCACGGCGTTCTGGTGCTTTGACGGGTTTGTTGGTGTTGGGTGGCGGGAAATGGGTAGATAGCGAAAAGTGCGAACATTATCTGCATTATATGCGAGCACGTACAGTGCTGTACCTCGCGGGCTCTCTCGTGCAGTGTGCTAGATTGCATTATAGAGATAAATAGATGGATGTGTTATCCATCAACCACATCCCCATCCAGAGACTTATAGACAACTTGTGTGATATTAAGTAAAGTTCGGTATAATCCATGATAACTCATACCTTCTCAGCAGCGAGTCTCTAAGCCTGCCACGCTTCTCTAATGTGTCTTTCCCGAACCACTCAGAAACAACCCTCACTCCGTCTCAACAACATAACACACCATCGATCCAATATCCACCAAATTCGTGCTCAACAAAGCCGGACTTTCGACATCGAACGGCGCACTAGCGGGCTGCAAGCCGTTGGCATCTTTATACGCCCTGCATTCCACCGCACTAATCTCAACCCCCTTCAGTTTAAATCAGCTTCATACTTTACTCACACCCCAGACAGAAAGAAGGAGGAATGAGATTTTGAGACGTATCTTACATCAAGGTGTGAGCTAGACTCTATTGTGAGTTTTGACGCTGAGCAGAGGTGAGGGGGGATACGGGAGCAGTTCGTTAGGTGGTAGAGCGGGACTTGAAGGGTGGTGGTGTTGGGTACGGGGTCGAGAAGGGAAGTGGTTTGGATTAGGATTGAAATTGTGTTGTTGGTTGATCTTGTTAGGAATGCTTGGGATAGAGAGGTGAGGGCGAGCAGGAGGGAGATTTGGAGGAAGGAGTGCATTTTGAGTTTGGGAGAATGGTGTTAGAAGTGGACAGTGGTTTGGGAGAAGTGGAGGGAGGGGTGTTTATAATGTGCAGCGATGAGTGTAGTTTATTGGAGAAAAGGAAGGACAATCACTTGGGCTGTTTCTGGGCCGTTGTTGTGTGACCTGTGCTACGGTGACATGAGTACAGCCAGTGCAAAGAGTGTAAAAGGATCACACGGCGGACACGAAGAAGCGGCGCTAATCTTCATATGTCCTTTGTCCATGTTGTACATTCACGAAGACTACCAGTAAATCTAGTTTAAGAGCGTCATAAATTTTCGGGGGAAAATACGTTGATGTAATTTGCAAAGAACTCCTCGGTGTTAGAGAGCCATCTTTGGTGATGATTTCTTCTTGTCCGTAGAGTAATATGAAAGATATGTAACAGAAGGTGGAGGGGGGCCGGTCGCTCTTCCTGTAAGAATAGATCACTAGCTAACTTCTTCCGCAGACAAAAGCCCGGGGTCTTTGCCAAATTTGTTTCTGGATAACATCTGGGAGATTGATGGCCTGGAAAACTGCATCTTAGACCTTGGTGAGCTGGTGGCGGTCTTTGAGGGCTCGTCAGATGGCTCTTCCACGGGGACGCGGACCTGACCGTCCAGAGGCCTTTTGTAGGGGAGTTCTTGATTGGCTGTTCGTGCGAGAGGTAGAATAGGAACATCGAGTGTTTCAGATCGCTTCCGCATTGCAAATACGAGCTCGTCACGCTCAGAGACTGCTTCATACATTAGTACTTCTTGCTTCTGGGGCGGAGGGGCCGTCAACGTACTTGGTGGTTCTCTTTGAGAAACTGCGGTATCCCTCGGCTGTCGGGCTGTCAAACGAGGGATTGGAGGTGCGTCGAGGTTTGGGACGTCAAGTATCGAGTGCTCCTTGATCGAACGAGCCCCAAGGATGAGGTCGTACGCGGCATTTGATACAACAAGGAAACGCATGTTTCGAAACACTCTGGTGCTCTTCTTATGGTACCAAGTCAAATAGACTGCTCCGTCGGGAACTAGGCGATGGCCAGTCACCCCAATGGCACCTTGCTGCTCAAGCTTCGTCAACGGTTTAAAGCTCGATGGATCCATACCAAGCTGGTCTACTACGAAGTCCAGTGAGACCATATTGCCCTGATGGTTTCCAGTATCAATGGTGCATTTGGCCTCTTTTGGAATGTACTGCTTGTTTTCATCCTTTCTTGCTGGTAGTACATATACAGGCAGTATCCATGGCGAAGACTGGTAGTTTAACTTATGCGTAGATTAGCAGTTATATTACAAGCAGGCCAGAGCGAGATTATACATACCTCTGAATCACTTTCCAGTGGAATTTTTACTGGGAGTTCCTCTTTCTGTGCTGTAGATGACCGTTTTCGAGTCGGGTGCAGAACCAAACCCATCAAATGATCAAACCATGTGTATTTGGGGAGTTCGACAATCTTGCTCTTCAGATCTGTATACCTGAGCTCCGGATCGTCTTCGACTACAGTTATTCGGGATACGTTTGAACGGCTTGACAATCCGTAGAATTGACTAGATGAACTGCCGACATAGGTCGATGCGGTGCTCATGTTGTCGATATTTGAGACCCATGAGTTCAAAGAATTAAAATGACCGACAGGTCTCTCTGGAGACAATATTGTAAGCCTTATAACGTTTCCCTCTGTAGTCTCTGGACCAGCAACTCCTTTGCCTTTACTTTCAAGCTGTGTCTCACCATCCTGGGAGGAATGTCGAGCCCCCGTCCATCTAGCTTTTGGGGAATTTGCCCTTGTAGCTAGTGATAGTTTGATGTTGAGTTGAGACTGAGCCTCTTCAAGTGCCTGGTATAAAGGAATGATGTAAGCAACTCCGGTCTCAGTATTTCCAGAAACTATGTGCCCTATAGCATCACCGTTGTCGGCATCAACGACCAGGGATCCACAATCGCCTTGCGCAAGCTTTCCATCTAGTTTCACGGTCCATAGCTCTTGGATCGTTTGCGAGCTTGACACTCTTGTAAAGGTAGGAGTACCCGATAAGGCGCCTTTCAAAACACCAGATGATCCGGTGACAGCAAGAACTTTTGTGTTTGGAAGGAGCGCTGGCACTACTCGTTGCGGGAAAAGCAAGATGATTTTCGACTCGGTGCTAAAAGTGACTTCGTTGAATGTCTGAAGCCCTGGTTCCTGGATCTCGACCAATGAGTAGTCAAGGCCACGAAAGCCCTCGAACGAGGTTGCCAGTCTCCTGCCAGAAATGGCAAGAGGCCTCGGAGACGTATCGCTCTCTTCAGGCACAGGCGCGGCCAGTGGAGATGAGCTTTTGACATCGGAGTTGACATCCTTTGTTAGCCCCACCTCACTCGCAGCTGGACTTTCATGTGATAGAGCCGTTTGTTCGAGACTTGTGTCGGCGCTTGAGGAAACAGTTTCGGAATTTGCGTATTCCGTTGGCTCTGGAGTGAGACTTCCCCTACTTGTAATCTCGACCAGACGTTGTGGCTCTTCCTCTGAATCAGAGGAGTCATTGTCATCACTAAGATCTAAATTGAACATCTCGCTGTTTTCTTGGAGTTCAGAAGATAGTGATTCCCTTTTGTCGATAAAAGCATGTGCAACGGTCATGTACAAATATCTCTCTCCTGACCTAAAGATGGCTCCGGCAGTCGCCTTTCGAAATGTGCACGGATAATGAGAAAAATTAGGGATGAAAACCTGTTTGCTGGCTCTAGCTGGAGATGGTTCATAATAGACCGTCTTCCAAGAAATATCGTTGGATTTCAACATGTCCCAGGCGTCTTCCGAGCTTTTGGAAACCGAACTTTGTACAGCAGCAGCAGAATGATTGATGCCGTTTGGGTCTAGGCATAAAACGTCGAGCCAAATATACCTCGTGGATGTCTTTGAACGACAACGTCGAAGGATTTCCCCGATCTCAAGCGGGATCTCGCAAACTATTCCGTTCAGACAGATATATACTGAATACGCAGGGAGAGTAAGAGCCCGAGTCGAAATTCCAAAGGCGTGATATTTTGGTGTCGTGGGATCTTTGAGAGATACTTTGACGAGTTCACAAACAATCATTGATGTTTCATCTCCAGGATCGATGCGGAGAAGTCGAATTTCGTCACCAGAGGAGTTCAACGGGGTGTAGAATCGCTTGTCAAGTGAGAAGATGGGAGAGAGCGGGACTTCCGACTTGGGATATTCAAACGCCAGCTCGTCGACCCGGCCAACATCAGGAGCTCGCTCAGTGTCACCGAGTTTGATGCCAGGATAAGCGTCTAAAATCCGACTCTCCTCGACAGCCTTTCGTACCTGCCTTCTGGAATCGATATGCTCGGAGCAGAATAATATCACTGGTTGCGCTTTCTCTTCTGTTCGCCCGATCATATAAATTGACCATGTAACATTGTGTCGAGGTGGGTCGCTGTTTCTCAACAGGTAATTTCTGATCTCGGGTGAAATGCAGAGAAATGCATCTCTAGCTTTGTCGACTGCTTCCCAACATGAGCGGGAGCCCATCTTTCGATAAAATGTTCCAACCGAATCCTTTGAATTAGGCCATCGATCTTTGCTCCGATGGAGCAATCTTTCCCGTGTGAATGCAGAGCTCATTGTGCGTCCGATACTTGACAAGCCTCGCCGTTGCTTTCATACTGCTCGAGGGTTCTACTCCGCGGAAGCAGAGAATGAGGCAGAGAATCCAGTAATGGCTGGCATCTCAGCAAGCCGGTAATACATTTAGCCCAGTGTTTGAAGAGCGAAGGAAGATTGAGATGGCCATGGGAATATAAGCACACTCGCTATCGTGCTAAAAGGCAAGTGTGATCGCTGTGGAGGCGCAGTCGGTCGGGGCAAAAATCCCGGCGTGCGTATTGAGGCGACGAATCATGCTGAGCTGAAAGCATGCCAGTCCGCCAAATTGAAAATAATACTCGGTGTGGAAGCGGAACTCAGCCCCAGAAACTTCCAGAGAAATTCTGCTACAGCCTCGTCTTCTCCAGGCTTGGTGTTGATCATGCTGTCTGCCTGATAATCCTCTGAATACAAGAAACAATAAGCATATTTCAGCCCTCGCAACAGCAATGACTTCTCACGATTCCTTAGACAGTTCTATCAAGGCTCCAGACGTTTACAATATCAGCACCAAAACCAAATGCGAAATTCTGAAAGAACTCTGGGACATCGACATCCACCCCGAGCAATACAAGCGCACCCTTTTAGATCATGATATCTACTTCTCGTTCTATGCGAAACAGTGCGGGCTATTCTTACATGAATCAGCAAGACATATTTCAGCACGCACACATCGAGACATCGTGAATATCGCAAAAAGTCTGAAGGAGTCTGTTCCTCGAGATCAGCTCACTGCGAATCTGAAAGCAAACCTTCATGTTTCGAAACCAACCAGCAATAAAGATGAGCTAGTCAGTGCATCAATTCATCTAACCGTAAGCTTGCTCCTGATGATAGAATTTTACTCTCTTGATTACTCATTCAGTGGAGGAGAACAGTTTCAGTGGACTGAAGGATCTATCAAAGACTGCGTCGGAAAACACTTCAAAGATCCGGGTGATCTCGCAGAGAAAGTGAAGCTTGAACCAGCCTTTAATGCTCTCAACTTAGTTGGGATAGCTGGCCTTGAAATTGAGTGGACGGCAAACTTAGGCGACCATCTTCGGCTCAAAGACAACGATAAAACTGTTGCAATATTTCACTATGCCTCTTTCTTGGAATGTCAGGATAATAGGTTCGCATCCTCGCAATACGAATACTGATTGTTGCTAAAACTTGTAGTCCGTTGTTCCCAATTGGTTTCATCGAAGAAACATTACGCACGCTGGCTCTTCTATTTCCACAAACGGACCGAGACACTAAAATATGGTCCAAGAAACTTGTTGCGTCAAGAATGGTGGATAGCAGAGCTTTCAAATGCCAACGTCTCACTACAGCAGATCGTCAAATAGGAAAGTTTGTGTTCTGGCGGGAGCGACTTATAATTCTCAAGCAGTTTTTCGACGAAACTGAGCCGAGTACGTTGTCACAGTGGTGGCACGATAGACGTAAAGGAGTCATATGGTATACGTTCTGGGTTGCGGCTGTAGTCTTGCTAATGACATTCTTTTTCGGGGTGGTCCAATGCGTGGAAGGAGCTTTGCAGGCGTACAAAGCTTTTCATCCTGCTTAGGGAAGGTGGGAATCTTGCGAGGCAGGCAAAGCTCGAGCATATGTAAACGATGAATCTTTGGGACCAATGGGAAATGTTTGAATCATGGGAGGTAGAACGGAGTTTGAATGATCGGTCAAACGCTGGAACATTGCATGGATAAGAGCTACGTAAAACGTACACGCGTATGACTATTGATGAAATGAGATTCTTCGGGAGCAACCAAACAGAATCTAGCCAATGTTCTAGTAGTTTCCAATCATGAAAAGTAAAGTGAACGTGGTGATCAGCGAGCGCGAGCAGCTTGTCCGCGGACCTTCAAGAGCTGCCTAGATAGAGCTTTGCATCTCGTGCCTCCACTCCGCATAACTTGC
>Ga0302140_10012841_pt1 | contig 10261 bp, 8 predicted proteins | sample I_Bog_E1_1_FD_202095 | JGI IMG/M metagenome (GOLD analysis project Ga0302140, IMG submission 202095) | Peat permafrost microbial communities from Stordalen Mire near Abisko, Sweden - I_Bog_E1_1 | ecosystem: Environmental > Terrestrial > Soil > Wetlands > Peat | place: Sweden: Abisko, Stordalen...
TGTTACAACTTAAGCCACCCTTTACCCTATGTAGCACAACCTGCCGATGCAACCTTTAAAAGTCGAATCCCAAAACTGTGAACTAAGAACTACGAACTGTGAACTATCTTCTCACCCGGCCACCGAACCCCCGTCAGCTCCTCTGAAACCTCCCACAACCTCTGCGCCATCGCCGCATTCCGCGCCTTCTCCCCAATCACCACCGGCCCCGGCGGCCCCACCATTTCGAACCGCCCCGTCGCCCCGTAATACCCGCCAGGCATAGCATCCGGCGAGGTCGCCGCGTAAAGCGCCGGCAGTGCTCCCTCCGCTGCCGATTGGCTCAGAAGAGGCAAGAACATTAGCCCCATCTTCGCCATCCGGTACCGCGCCGCCGACGTCTTCCGTCCCGTCCGAACGTAACCCGGATGCACAGCCGCACTCAGCAACCGCCAGCCGAGCGCATCGCTCCGCCTCTGCAACTCCATTGAAAACATCAACATAGCCAGCTTCGACTGGCAATACGCCTTCCACGGCGAATACTTCCGCTCCAGTTGAAGATCCTCAAAATCAATCGTTCCCTGCCGCTGCGCCAGACTGCTAACCTGCACCAGTCGCGGCTTCCGGCTTACCCGCAGCAACGGCAGCAGCCGTCCCGTCAACGCAAAATGGCCAAGATAATTGGTGCCCATCTGCATCTCAAAGCCATCCACCGTAACCCGGCGCCCGCCCCCCGCAGCCATCACCCCCGCATTGTTCACCAGCAGATCGATGGGATAATTCTGTACCGCAATTCTCTTCGCAAAACAGGCGACAGAAACCAGGTCCGCCAGGTCCAGTTTCTCGAACCGCACCACCGCCGCCGGCGCCAGAGACCGTATCTTCGCCAAAGCCGCCCTGCCTCTGGCCCCGTCCCGCCCCGCCAGAATTACATCCGTGCCCGCCCGCGCCAATCCCAGAGCAATCTCGTACCCCAGCCCGCTGCTTCCGCCAGTCACAATCGCCTGCCGCCCGGCCTGTGGCGGAATATCCGCACACGTCCACTCACGTGTCCCAAGTTGTCGATGAATGTTTATTTCCTTACTCCCGAACTAATGTTTCTATTTATCGAATGACCCTTCACTCATCTAAACAGAACAGTTCTTATTTCCCCGTCAAACTCTTCCACACCATCTGGAATCCCAATTCCCTGCATATATCCGCGTGTTCTGGATTGGCCTGAATGAACTCAAACGTCATCTCCACCTGCGACCGCATCATCAGCACCAGGTACTCAGGCGGCGCGGCTTCCAGTTCGCTTCCCAAAACCGCTTCGTGCGTTGCCTTCAGTACTTCCACAAATGCACGCGCCGGTGTTTCGTTCTCCTTGAACAGCTTGCCCGAGGAACGCAACTGGCCCAGCACCCTCAGGTTAGACGGATGCTTCGCTGCCAGATCAAGATACGCATCCCAGATGAAACGAAGCCGCGTCTTTGCTTCTGCCTCATCAGGAAAGTCACCGAGATTCCTGCTGAACTCCTGCCTAAGTTCCCGGTAAAGCTCCGCCATCAACTCATCTTTGTTCTCGAAGTAAGTGAACAGCGTTCCTTCGGCAACCCCCGCCGCCTTTGATATCGCCCACGTAGGCGCGTTTGTGATCCCGCGTTCTGCAAAAACTCGCAGCGCGGCGTCCAGAATCGCTTGTCTCTTTGCGTCACTCCTGGGCCTGGACATGATCCATGCGTCCTTTAAATGAGCGCTTACTCACTCATAATATACAAAAGCGATTTACCATAGCAAGATAATTCTTCAACTGAACTAATTCTTTTCACACCAAAACCGGAGTCCCAGCCACTCCCGCCATTCCAAAAATCCGTCTATACCGTTCAATCTCGCTCACCGGTCCCATCGCTTTCGCGTAGTTATCGGATAGCTTCACAGTCGGTCGGCCCTCCACTTCGGACAGTTTGCAAACCAGGCTCACCGGGTCAAACGCTTCTCCGCCCAACGGGTTGCAATTCCGAAAATCGTTGGTCAAGTACGTGCCCCATCCCGAACTGAACCGAATCCGCCGGTCAGGAACCCACTTCCGTTCGTCCTCAAAGTCTCGCGCACTCTGAAAATCAGCCGTAGTCGCTCCGTTGCGCATGGTTCCACCAAAATACGCATGGAGCCCAAGAATCTGCCCGACATCCAGCGCATCGGAAGCAATCAGCCGTTTCTGTCGCGGGTCGCATCCCTGCCGTTCAAGCCAGCCAATATATTCGTCGCCCGCAACATAGGGGTCTTTGCTGTCGATGCGTTGCCCCGTCCAGTTCGCCACCCACTCCGGTGCATGATCCAGAAACTGCGTCGTCCCAAACGTATCCGGCAGCAGAATCAGCAGCTCGCCCTGGTAAGTCTGCTGCCACAATTCCAGCAGCCGATACTGCGCCGTGCGCAATTCCTCGTCACTCTCTGCCAGCGCGGCCAGCGCCATCGGCAACTCGTGCGCATTCGTGCCAATCGCCTCCAGGTCATGCTTGTATGCAAGATAGGTATTCGAGCTGCCCGCAAAACTCGGCCCAAGCACATCGCTCATCGCCTTCACAACGTACTCATGCCACAGAAAACTATGCCGCCTCCGCGTCCCAAAGTCGCTCACATTCAATCGGGGCACACCGCGCAGGCGCTCCATCTTTTCCCACAACCGCGTCTTGGCCCGCGCATACAAAATGTCGAGTTCAAACTCACTAAGCCGTTTCAGGCTCGCGCGCGTCTTCAGTTCGTCAATCGCCGACAGCGCGTAAATTTCCCACATTGTCGTTTCGGTCCACAGCCCCGAAAACGTCAACGACAGCTGCCCGTCCCGCTCCGACAATTCGTACTCCGAGAGCTGAAAATCCTTCTCCAGCCATTCCAGAAACCCCGACTCAAAAATCCCTCTCTTCCCATAAAACGTATTGCCCGCCAGCCAGATCAACTCGGATTTATGAAACTTGAGCTTCCTTGTCGCCTCCAGTTGCTCGTTCAGCTCCTCCACGCGAATCATCTCGCCCAGCCGCACAGAAGTGGTGCGGTTAAACAGCGTAAACGTCGCATGAGTTTTCCTGAAATGCTTCCAGATAAACTGCAGCATCAGCAGCTTGTAGAAATCTGTATCCAGAAGCGATCGCGTAATCGGATCCAGCTCCCAGTTATGATCGTGCGCGCGCCTGGCAATATTAATAATCACAATAAAACTCTATCGCAATGAAGCCGGATTGATCGCCGCTTTCTCCAGCTTGGCTCCTCGTTCTCCAGCCGCCGTTCTTATTCGGTCAAACTCGGCGTCTTGTAGGGCTACGGACATTCCTCCTGGAATGAGCGTTGCCTGCCAGGAGCTCCACACAAAAACTGTCCCCGATGGATACATGCCAAACCTCGCTATCAACTGATCCTCAGTAAGACTGTTGGCGTGCTGCGTTGAAAAAGTCACATCTCCATTCGAATCCCACGCAGGCTCAATTGTGATCGGCCTTGTAGCTAATTCCTTCAGCATGTTCCTTACCTGCTCCTTCTCACTCTTTGTCAGCGCCATGCCTTCAAGCCGTGTCAGTTCCTCAGTTGTGCAAAGCCATCCATTTCCCGTTCCAATCGCGCTAACCAGGTTCTGTTCCAAGCTTTTCGCGTCGGCGCCGGGCCCACCGAGTTCCGGTACTGCTTGCAATTCATCTGCTCTCTCTGACCACTCCTGATGCAACCGTTGCAGTCGCGCGAAAAGCGCCTCCTTGGCGGCCGCCGTACCCCACCGTAAGCGATAATGCCGCATCCAACCTGACATCCGGAACCTCATCGTCCAATGCTTCAATCGCCAATTCCTGCACCTGAGGGATTTGATCTCCAATAGTCTGAAGCAGTTGGCGATAACACCATCTATCCTTTCGAACTCCAAATGCGGCCCTTACCTGCTGTACCCCGTAAACAGGGGAGACCCGCAAAAAGTACCGCAGCATCTTCGCCTGCTCATCGCATGCCGGAGACTCAAAACTCGCTTCGAATGCGGTCTGAACCGTAGCCAATACTTCCGGTCCGGCATAACGATCCAGCATTTCGAAATCCACCTGACGGCCCAAACGGTGACTGATTCGTTCCACTGCCTGCGGAACGTTTCTCGAAATCTCTTCGCTTCCAAGGAATCGGACATTCGCAAAGCTCGGCTCGGCGTGTGGATCCTGCAGTTCACGCAAAGTAAACGAGCGCCCTTCAGCCGAATCCATCTCATAGATATCTCTCAGGGCGGCATTTCTCATTCGAGGTGTAGCAACGCGAAATGAGGATGGAGACTGCGCAAGAATGCTGTGCAATATCGGAAGCATCTCCGGGCCTTCGATCACTTTCCACCGATATAGGAGTAAGTCTTCTTGCGATGAGAGGGGCAGGTCCTTCCACGAAGCAACCAGCAGCGGCTTCAGGCTTTGGATCAGCGACGGATCATTATCGCGACTCGTCAAGACGGTGTTCAATGTCACCGCACGAGCAAGTCCGGTCTTCCGCGGCAATGCCGCTATCACCTCTTCGATTGCATCCCGGTTAAATGCCTTTGGTTTTTCAAATTGTTGTTTCCAAAAGTCACCAAGACTCAAACCATCGCCTGATGGAGGCGGCACCGTATGCTCACCATCTTCTTCAAGCTCTATCAGCGTTTCCAGAAACTGGCCGCTCACCGCCTGCTCGGATGCGGCAATCTCCTTATGCATCGATTCAAGCGCGATCTGCGGGTACGACGACTCATAAAGCCCATTGCTCAACTCGTCCTCCGTAGAAGAGTTCACTTGGGGCGATCCAAGCGCCCTCGCCAATTGCCGGACCGATTCCTTTGTATCAAGGAATCGCAACACTTCCGCGGCATGCTTTGCAGCGTCCGAGTTCGTGGTGCCACTTAGTACCTTTGCCGCGTTCAGCGACTGCTCGTGCTGCCAGGATGGAGAAGCGGCTTCCACGTCAAACTCGATTGTGTTCGAGCGGATCCTTTCATGAATATGTCCATCGTCGATTTGGTCGGAGGCGCTGTGCTCCCCTGGAACAGCCGGATGCCAGACGCCCGAATTCACCCCGTATAGCCTGTAATGCCCAACGCCAAGTCTGTGCCCGTAGTTCAGGATTGCCTCTTCAATATTTGGCTTTTCGCTTAGCGGCTGCCAGCTAAATGTCCCCCCGCCAAAGATCGCCCGATTATTGTTATGCGCTTCGATTGGATCGGGAACGCTCGGTTCCAGGCAGTACTCCGCTCCAATCCGGGAATGTATCGAATATCGATTCGGCGTCGAAGATACAAATGACAGCGCGAGCGGGATGACCTCGCCTTCCTGAAACGTGGTGCGACCGTTACTCACCGCCAGCACGAATTGCACATCAGAAGCCGTGGACGTTGTAGCGCAGAGATCAGGCTCCTCGGACCAAACCTCCCGCGCCAGCAATAGAAACACAATCGAAGCTAATGTGACTCGTCGAACCATAAAGCGGGCACTCAAACCCTTTGACGAGAGAGTGCCTCGTTAGGCGCGGCCACTTGCGAAAATCCTTGAGCGAACATTTTCCGCAGCTACCGTTCCTCATTTCCTATCGCCGCCCCCAGGTACGCCCCACACGACCGCCGCACCACCAGCCGCGTCGGCACCGTTACATCCCGCACCGGCAGTTCAGGATGTTCCAGCCGCTCCAACATCGTCGCCATCGCCGCAACCCCAATCCCCGCACAATCCTGATGGATAGTCGTCAGGGGCACCGGCAGAAGGCTGGCGTATTTCACGTCATCCATTCCCACAATCCGCACCTCCTCCGGAATCCGAACGCTGAGGCCCAGCAGTGTCTGCATCAACCGCGCCGCCGTCAGGTCGTTCCCGCACACAATCGCCTCTGGCCGCAGCGTATCCAGCATCCGTTTCACGAAAGCAGGATCCTGGGAGCTCCCGCGCCACGCCGGCTCCTGCTCCGGCCGAACCCCATGCCGTCGCAACGCTTCGTGAAATCCCGTAATGCGCGCGTCCACCGTCCCCGCCGAATTCACTTCCCCCAGAAACGCCAGCCGCCGCACTCCCAGCCCCAGCAAATGCGCGGTCGCCTTATACCCCGCTCGCCGGTTGTCCACTCCAACCATGTCATGCGCCGACCGCTCCGGATACGGCATAAAACATCGGTCCAGCAGCACTACCGGAATCTGCGCCCTCTCCAGCAAACGCGCAATTCTCCGGTTCGCCGCGTCCTTCTCCCCAATCAACTCCAACGGCGCAAAAAATACCCCCGCAACGCGCTGCTTGATAAAGGAATCGGCCATCTGCTCGGCTTCCTTCGCGCTCTCGCCTACCGTGGTGGATGTCCTGCCCCACAGCAGCGCATCGGGCCGCGCAAATGGGGAACGCATCATGCCATGGCAAATTGGCTCAAAAATTTCCGTCAGCCCCAGTTCTGGAATCAGCAGGCCAAAAGTGCGCCCAGTGGGGTGGTCCTGCGCCAGCACATGGGTACCCGCGCCGGGCCGACGCGTCACCAGCCCCATGCGCTGCAAGTCCAGCACCGCCTTGGCTACCGTGATCCGCGACGCATCGAACAGCTTGCCTAACTCGGCTTCACTGGGAAGACGGTCGCCCGCCTTCAAAGCCCCAGACTGGATCGCAGCATGTAGATAATCGAACACCCGCTTGTGCTTCGCGGTTGTGTCCCCGGGATTCGCCTCCGGTGGCGCAAGTTTGATCGCCGATTTGCGCCCTTGTGCCATCCAGGTCTCTTTCTAAATACAGAGAACGAAGTCTCCGCTGCTTTCGGTTTTCTATTGGCTTTTCAGAAGAACACTACATCAGCCATCAAAGATTTGTCTATGCAATTTAGACGGTTTTCTGCGAGAAAGGAAAGGCGCAAGGAAGAACTTATCGGCAGGCTTCGTACTGCCGACTCCCTTTACGAGACTTTAACAATCCAAATGTAAACAATTACATTTATTCACTTTACCGACAATGCGCGACTGCGACCAGATCCGTGAAAAGTGGCAAAGCTATGAGATCGCGAGATCTGCACGTCAATCTTTGTCTTTCCAATTCAGCCAGTATTCACTCGCACCGAAGTTTCGGATTCGCCTTCCGCTCAGCCCTCGATTGCTCCGGCAATTTGCGCCTGCACCGTCGCCGGCAACACCGGCATCGCTCCTGCCTGGGACGCAACCCAGCTACCCCAGCGGTTCCCTGCCTCATTCAAAGTCGAAAGGTTCGCACCCTTCAGCAAGTAGTGCGTCATCGCTGCAGTAAACGCATCTCCCGCGCCGATCGTATCAGCCACCCTGGTCGCAATTCCCGGGTGCTGGTCCCAATCCTTACGCGTAACCAGCAAGCTTCCGTCGCCGCCCCGCGTAACAGCCACCATCCCCAGCTTTGGAAACTCCTTCAGCAGGCAAAGCGCACCCTCCCGCAACGCATCCGTTTGCAGTGCGGATTCCCCCGAGCCTGCCCTGAGCTTGTCGAAGGGTCCCTCGCCCTTGGGGACCGGGGAGTTAAGCCCCAACAACTCCATTACCAACGGCACCTCGGCGTCATTCATCTTCATCACCGTCGCCAATTCCAGCGACTCCTCGAGTATTTCTCCGCTATAAAACGGCGCCCGCAGGTTCACGTCGAACACCCGCACACATTCTGCCCTGGTCAACCCCGCCAGCGCCTGGATAGTCTCCCGCGAACGCTCGTGCCGTTGAGCGAGGGTGCCGAAGCAAATGGCGTCTGCCCGCTCCGCCAACTGAATCCATTCATCGGAGAGTTCCAGAAAATCCCACGCAACCGGCCTGTGAATCGTATAACTCGGCTGACCTCCATCAAACTCAACCGTCACCCGGCCTGTCTCATGCTCCGCATCCAGCTGTACAAAGCTCGGGTCCGCTGGCGTGCCATCCAACTGCTCCAACGCAGTCAAAGCCCTGAGCCCCAGGTCATCGCGCCCCATTCGGCTCAGAATCGCCGCATGATTTCCCAGTCGCCCAGCCATCACGGAGAAATTCGCAGGCGCGCCGCCCAGCCGCGGGCCCTCCGGCAGCACGTCCCACAGCAACTCGCCCAGTCCCAGAATCAGATGCGGTTCGCTCAAAGTCTTACCTCAATCAATGCTTGTTCTGCATTTCCCGGCGCCCTCCGTCTTGCTCCCTTTGTCATTGCAAAAGGATGCCCGAAGATTCCGCCTATCGACATTTCCCTGCTTTGCGTCGCAACTGATAATTCGTAGAAAATTCAATCTCTTCAGCGCGACGCCTTCTTGTGCTCGTACATAGCCGAGTCCGCCCGCGTCATCAGCGCTTCAATCGAAATTCGTTCCTGCGGAGCTGCCTCGATGATTCCCACGCTGAATAATATCTCGTAACCCGTATATTCCACACGATTGTTCACTTGCAACCACTCTTTGAGCCGCAAGAGACAGCTTTCATAAAGGTCGCCCTTCACGCCCGTCATAAGCACCGCAAATTCATCCCCGCCCAGCCGTCCAATCACGTCGCTGTCGCGGAAAACAGCAAGCAATCCGCGCGCAAAGGTCTTCAGAGCCTGATCGCCCGCTGCATGTCCATGCCTGTCGTTAATCTCTTTAAATTTGTTCAGGTCGAACGACAGCAGGGTTACCGGCAATTGCAAACGCCTGCAAAACTGCACCGCATGACGCGCAAGAACTTCGAACCCTCTCCGATTGCTGATCAACGTCAGGTGGTCCGTCGTCGCCAGTTGGAGCGCGCTCAGCTCCTGCTCCGCCATCTCCGCAAGATCCCGAAGCAGTTGAAGCTCCTCTTCTCCAAACTCCCGCGGCACGTCGTCGATCAGGCAGAGAGTTCCCAGGTTCTCCTCGCCCACTTTCAAAGGGCACCCCGCATAGAAGCGAATATTCGGATCGCCCACAACCAATGGATTGTCGGAAAACCGCTCATCGTCCCGAGCGTCCTCGACCAGCATGATGCCGTCGCCCAGAATCGCGTGCGCACAAAGTGAGATGTCCCGCGGCGTCTCGCCCCCCGCTACGCCAACGCTCGACTTGAACCACTGTCGATCTGAGTCCACAAGCGTTACCTGCGCAATGGGCACGGAAAAAAGCCTCTTCGCCATGCGCGTAAGCCGATCAAAGCGTTCTTCCGGTTCCGTATCAAGAATGTTTAGAAGACGTAAAGTGGCGATCCTCGAGCTCTCACTGCTGGGGAAAGGTGCAGCCTGCATGATCCGGTTCTCCAATATTTGTACGATCATTCTACTTCGACGGATTTCAAAACCGTCATCTGTAACTCACCTTGTTCCCTAGTCCCTAAGTCCCTGCCCTACCCAACCCATCGCCAAATCGAGCAGCTCTCCGCATTCGACGACGCATACTCACCTTCCGGCTGGTTCGCCATGATCCGATAATCCGCAATCGCGTCCGCCTTCGACCGCTTCACGTCTGCCAGAAACTGCCGTTCAAATCCCCTCTGCCCTTCAAACACACCCTCCTGTTCGTTGTTCACATACAGGATGTCCAGCTCTCCTTTGCGTCCTTTGAATCTCAATGCCAGCCCCTTAAGCAGCCGCCGCATCATCCCCGCGCCAAAAGGATTGAACAAAAACGCCACGCATTTGCCATCCGGCCATGGAAACTCCAGCGCATCTCCGCAAATCACCTTCGCGGACGTCTGCATGTGCCCACTCCTCCGCCACGCCGTCAGATTCCTTCGCGCAATCCCCGCAAGGCCAGGATGCAACTCCACCCCAACCACAGCTTTGAACGGCATCTCCGAGGCCAGCAGCACCGCCCGTCCCATCCCCGCGCCCACATCCACAAACGTGAACGCCTCCAGATTCTCTCCGCGCCGGCTCTTCCTCCAATGACGAATCAGCCCGCGAAACACCGAAGGCGCAACCCCGAAGTAAGCTGTCGCATGCTTGTCATGCTTGTGTCCGCTCTTCAGATGCCGTCCCGCAATCAACCCGCTTGTTCTTACCCCGAACTCCACGTCAAACGGATGCCGCGTGAACCCGTCCCCAACCTTCATTCCCGGCAGTAATCGTGGTCTCAAGAGTGTCCGCCGCCCTGTGCCTGCAAGTCCTCGGCTCTCCGCTCTTCGCGCTCAGCCTCCTGCGGCTGCTCATTCAACTTCAGCGCCTTCGCCAGTTCCCGGTGGTAAGCAGGATTCGCCGGAGTCAGCGTAACCGCCGTCTGCAGATTGCCCACCGCCGCCTTCACTTGCCCCAGTTCTGCCTGTACCTTCCCCAGCACAAAATAGACATCCCCGTTCTTCGACCCCGACTTGGCCAGATCAGCCAGTAACCCCTGCGCCTCCGCCTTCTTCCCCAGCGCG
>Ga0302140_10012853_pt1 | contig 10256 bp, 10 predicted proteins | sample I_Bog_E1_1_FD_202095 | JGI IMG/M metagenome (GOLD analysis project Ga0302140, IMG submission 202095) | Peat permafrost microbial communities from Stordalen Mire near Abisko, Sweden - I_Bog_E1_1 | ecosystem: Environmental > Terrestrial > Soil > Wetlands > Peat | place: Sweden: Abisko, Stordalen...
CTCTTTCCAAGATTCGTGCAAAACTTCGTAAATGAAGATTATTGTAAAAGGAAGTTTTGACCGTGATACTGATAAGCTGCACAGCAAAGAACTACGCCTTGTTCTCGATGCAAAAATCGACCAAATAGAAAAGGCAGGAAACCTCTCGCAAGTTACAGGAGTAAAATTGCTTGAAGGTTATTCTCACCATTACAGGATTTTGGTAAAATCTAAAAATCATTCTTACCGTATTGGAGCAATTATCAGAAATGAAACAGTTTAGTTAATCAGATTTCTTCCAAGGAGGATAATTTATAAAGCGCTTCCCTAAATTTCCCATTGCCACCACCTTTGCCAAAGGCAGGGTATGTTTCATTTTGTAGGGTTGTCCCTACAGGACATGTATGATATGGCTTACCCTATTTTCTACCAAGCTATAGTCCCTAACGGGACATTTTTTCTATTGTCCAGTAGGGACAACCGCTTGGTAGTATAACAAGATTAACACATTGGGAGTTTTGTCCCGTAGGGACAACCCCGTTCTCTTCAGGCGGGTGTTTCCGCAATAGCTAACTGCATTTCCTAATTCTTGCCTATCTTTACATAAAAGGACATATATGGACTTAATTTATGCAAACCTATCTTGAGGCAATCCAAGAAAAGAGGATATGAAAAAATTGGATGTGCAATGCCTTGTTGATACAGGAGCCATGTGGATGTGCATTCCCGAACATATTGTAATTCAATTAGGATTACAAGAGTTAGAGAAGCGCGAAGTTACTGCCGCAGATGGAAAAAAGCACAATTGTTCGTATGTGGGACCTTTACAAATAACATTTGAAAACAGGAGTTGTTATACCGGTGCTTTAGTATTAGGTGATTCTATTCTGCTTGGTGCTATTCCGATGGAAGATATGGATTTAGTTATCCACCCATTGAAAAGAATGCTGAGTGTAAATCCCGAAAGTCCAAACATTCCTGCCGGAATTGTGAAATAAATAATTTCCAGCTTATATTTTCTGTTCCCCGACTTAAAAGCCAGGGCTAATGCAAGAGCCAATAAATTCCCTTCACCGAAATATTATTCATATCTTTACTACATGATGGATAATACACAGACAATAATAGCCATGCTTATTTTATTACCCATATCGTATGAGGTATTTAAAGATGCACGCTCCCGGGGAATGAATGCAGCAGCCTGGGCTATTTTCGTTTTCCTTATGCTCATAATCGGTCTTCCGGCTTATTTCATTATGCGCAAACCAAAAATTGAAGAAGCTGAAGAAGATCAAGAAGAACGTAATTCAAGCGAAGAATAAAAAGACCCTATTTAGTCATTGACTTTTTCCGAAATCACTTTTTAATTCATTACATTGACCCTCAAAATGCGACTTTTACTTTTTCCGGATTCTCATTTACAATAAATTGAAATACAGTATTTTAACCCCTAAAAATACAAAATGTAATCCGTGATAATTCGTCTCATTTTGAAATGTTAAAAAAGAGGTTTACCCCCATTTCGATAGTTATCGGGACCCTAAAAGAGCTTTAAAAAATGGGAGACTTATTAACAGTGCGGAATTTTATACGTCATGGCGAGGAACGAAGCAATCTTACTCTATCGCATACTTAATTCCGAATTTTATGAGATTACCGCGCTATGCTCGCAAGGAAGAATGGTCATAACACATAACTTTTTTCAACAGTCAATGACTTTTTAGAAATATACTATTTCATGCGCTATTTTTGCAGTATGGAAAATAGAAGTACGCTAGTGCTAGTATATTGGAAATTATTGTTGAGTGTAATACTCTTCTTAAGAATTCTGCGCCTTGTGCCTCATGTAATGGTCCATAATAACCAAGGCAGCCATGGCATCTACTATAGGCACAGCTCTGGGTAAAACACAGGGGTCATGCCTGCCCTGCACCGTTAATTTGGTGGCTTTCCCTGAACGGGTTACCGTATCTTGTTCTAAAGCAATACTTGCTACGGGCTTAAATGCCACCCGGAAATAAATGTCTTGTCCGGTGCTTATGCCGCCTAATGTTCCACCGGAGTTATTGGTCTTGGTACTTATCTTTTGTGGAGATTGCTTCGTGCCTCGCAATGACGAGGGGATGAACTCATCATTATGATCGCTGCCCCGCATACTGGAACCTCCAAAGCCCGAACCAAAATCAAAACCTTTAACGGCATTAATACTTAACATGGCTTTGCCCAAATCGGCAGGGAGTTTATCGAATACAGGTTCGCCCAATCCCACCGGTACGTGGCGAATCAAGCCGCGAATAATTCCACCTACCGAATCACCTTCCTTACGGACTTGCTCAATAAGTTTAACCATTTTATCCGAAGCATTCTTATCGGGACATCGAACCAAACTTGCATCAATGGCTTTTGCATGTATCTTCCTCAAGTCAATATCCGCGTGTATTGTACCTACTTGTATCACATGGCTCAGAAACTCCACTCCGCACTTTTGTGCCAAATATTTTTTGGCAATCGCACCTGCGGCTACTCTTGCAAGTGTCTCGCGTGCGCTGGCTCTTCCGCTACCTCTCCAATCGCGAATGCCGTATTTTAAATCGTAGGTATAGTCAGCATGAGATGGGCGGTAAAGGTCCTTCAGTTTTTCATAGTCTGCCGCTTTGGAATCTTTATTATAGGCCATCAGCATAATGGGAGTGCCGGTAGTCTTTCCATTAAATACCCCTGAAAGAATATGAATGGCATCTTTTTCTTTTCGTGCGGTGGTAATCTTACTCTGTCCGGGTTTTCGTCGGTCAAGGTCCGGCTGGATATCCTTTTCAGACAGGCTTAATCCAGGAGGACATCCATCTACAATAACGCCTATTGCTTCTCCATGCGATTCGCCGAAAGTGGTAATGCGAAAGAGTTGCCCGAATGAATTGCCCGGCATATCAGTGTTTGTTAAAATATTTTATAACAGGTTTCAATTGCGCTTCTGTCAGCATTCCCGGGGCAATGTTCTTTTCACCTTTCATGGTTACGTACGCTATGTGACTTCCCATAGATGGAAACGTTAACCTGGTTATTTCCCCTTTTCTGCCCATGCCGATTACAATTAGTTTTTCATCCTTTTTAGCCTTTTTCAAAAGAGCCGCTAAGATAGGTATGTCATCGTAATCGGTAACAAGTGTGGCAATTTTAATTATGGCGGGACGAACGGCACGCATATCCTCTAATAGGTCTAACAGGTCTTCTAAATAAGGAGTTCCTTCATTATTATGATAGGATAACAGAAGTTGTTTTTTTCCTTTTTTACCCAGATCTTCTAAAATAGGATTATCACAGGCCACATCTACATAGGTGAAGCCAAAATCAAATGCTTCTTTCAAAATTTCTTTTTGTTGAGATATAGGACCTTTAAATAATCCGCCTTCCTTTTCATGCCGGAAAGTAAATATAGAAGGGAGTTTCGTAGGTCCTTTTACAATAGGTAAATCATCTATATTAAAATCTTTTATAGAGTCGGCTCTTAATTCCACCATGGTTGCAGAAGCCTGCGCTTTTTTCAGGTTTTTCACAAAGATCACCAGGTTCTTTCCCTGAACTACAGTACATATTTGAAATTTCTTTTTCATATATGAAGGGCCCTTCTCATCCCATTTTCAGGGGCTTTCAGTCCGGTATATAATTCAAATTGCAGCATGCCTTGTTGAAGCAGCATTTCCAATCCATTTATAATAATCGCATTTTTTGACTTGGCCAAATTAAGCAATTGCGTGTTTCCTTTTTTATAATTTACATCAAATATAATATGCTTCTCATGAATACCTTCGCCTGAAAGGGGTGTGGCATCATCTTCTTTTCCAATTGGAGTTGTATTGATAATTATATCTGCCTTGACTGCATCTTCACGTTCATTCCAGGTATATGTTTTGCATCCAAATTGTTTTGCAATAGCCGAGGCGGTATTTTGGTTTCTGCTATAGATTCTTATTTCGCAGCCTTGCTTGGAAAGCCCATAGGCAATCGCACGGGCGGTTCCACCGGAGCCAAGCAGGGCGACCTTTTTGTTTTTCAGGGAAGTAAATTTCAGCAGGGTATTAATAGCGCCTTGCCAATCGGTATTATAGCCTTTTAGTTTTCCATTAATATTTAGCACCGTATTAACAGCACCAATTTGGTTGGCAGTTTCATCAATATCATCAAGATATTTCAGGATGGTTTCCTTATGGGGAATTGTAACTGCAAACGCATGAATAGCTGATGAGCGTAAATCATTATGCATTGCATCAGCCAGCTCCTCCGGCTTTATTTGCATGGGACGAAAAGTATACTCAGAATCTATGCCCAAGGCCTTGTAGGCTGCATTGTGCATGGCAGGAGACATAGAAGGCGAATCATTACCCTTAATTACTAAACAGGTTTTTATGGGAGTAGTATTTGGCCTTAATTTTGATAGTATTGATTCAGCAACTTCTTCAGGATGGAGGTAGTCAGTTGTAATTACTTCATCGGCATATTTTTTATAAAAGGGTAATCGTTCCAGGTACAATTCTTTTGCTTTTTCAATATCTTTAAATAAGGGTCTTGAAGAATCTTTTTTTATGCGTTTTGTAGTTGTCTCAAAAGATGCAGTTAAAAGAAATATTTTTCCGCTTTCTTCCAAAAATCCCATGTTTTCGGGGTTTATTATGGCACCCCCACCACATGATATAATGCAATTTGATTTTTTTGCATAATCCGAAATAACTTCTTTTTCAATTTCCCGAAAGAAGGATTCTCCCTCCTTTTCGAAAATTTCATTTACACTTTTAAGCCCGGAGCGCTTAATAATTTCATCGTCTGTTTCCAATAAGGGTAATTGCAACTCTTTTGCTAAAAGCCTTCCAATAGTAGTTTTTCCGGCACCCATAAATCCTACGAGTACAATATTTTGCATTGCCTTTTTTATCTCCAGCTGTACTCCAATTTCTTCCAGTTTGTTCCAAAATTCGGGGAATGATTTTTTAACTGTTTCCGGAGATTCTATTTGCAAATCATTAACTCTGGTTCCTGCTATTGCAAATGCCATAGCCATGCGGTGGTCATTATATGTATGGATGAATACACCATGTGGATTCCCGCCAAGGATGGTGATTTGCTCCCCATCTGTGTTGCATTCAATACCCATTTTTGTCAATTCTGTTTGGAGTGCAGTAAGTCGTTTAGTTTCTTTTATCTCCAGGTTTTTTAGACCACTCAGCGTGGTAGTACCTTTTGCAAATGCAGCTACTAAAGCAAGGGTGGGAGCAACATCCTGCATGTTTTTCATATTGACTGTAATGCAATTTAATTCTTTACTGCCCGTTACTTCTATATGGTTTTCACCTTTGGTTATTGTACAACCCATTTTTTCTAGTAAATCAACAATTTTTATATCGCCTTGCAAGCTGGATGAGGATAGGTTATTTACCCGAATGGTGCTTTGTGTAATTGCTGCCAGTGCAAAGAAATAGGAAGCGGAAGATGCATCTCCTTCAATGGAATAATTTGCAGCGCTATATCCGGTATTCTTTTTAATCAGGTATTTTCCGGGTTCTTGTTTAATGTCAATGCCAAAGTGCTTAATAGCTGAAAGAGTCATATCAATATAGGGAGTAGAAGCCATTTCCCCTTTTGTGCCTATTTCTATATCCTTATTTATTGCGGGTGCAATCAAAAGCAGAGCAGAAATAAACTGGCTACTTTGCGATGCTTCAATTTCTACTTTTCCTCCCGACAAATAACCCCCCTTTATTTTTAGGGGTGGATAGCCGGATCTCCCTAAATAGGAAATATTTGCACCTAATTGTGAAAGTGCGTCTACAAGTCCTTTGATTGGTCTCTGGTGCATTCTTGGTGAGCCCTCCAATATAATTTCTCCGGGAATGAGACAACACAAAGCAGTAAGAAAACGCATTACGGTTCCTGCATCTTCAACATCTATTGTCCCCGTAAATTCTTTAAAATTTCCTCCGTTGCCAAGTACTATAATTTGATTTTCGTTTAATGCTATTTCGATACCCAGTAATTGAAGCGCTTTGATTAGAAGTACACTATCATTGGAATCAGAATAGTTGTATAAAATGCTTTTGCCATTAGACAAGGCAGCAAGGATAAGTGCCCGATTGGTGTAGCTTTTTGACCCCGGGACATTAACAGAAGCCGTTACACGTCTCTTTAGCGGATGAAGATATACGATGTTGCTTCCATTATTCATAGCCTACTTCAGGATATAATGAAGCCCCTCATTCACAATTTTATCAGACAAAGATTTATCCACTGTCACTTTTCCAATGTCTTCGAGGAAAGCCCATTTTATTTGTTGTCCTACATTTTTTTTATCGAACAACATTTTTTTTGAGATTGCATTATTGTACTTTGCATGTACTTTTACAGGAAATCCGGTTTTGGTAATAATTTTTTCAATTTCTCTGAATCTTTTTTCAGGAAGGAATCCGGATAAGAATGACATCCTAGCCTCGGCAATCATTCCAATAGCAACAGCTTCTCCATGTAACAATGGGGCAGTTGAGTTTTGACAGGCCATTTCAATCGCATGGCCTACTGTGTGTCCAAAGTTTAGCTTCTTACGCTCGTTCTTCTCAAAGGGATCCCGGTTAACAATTTTACATTTGATTGCAGTGGCAAGCGAAAGTATTTTGTCCAACTCCTTTTCATGAAGAGGGGTGAGTTTTTTCTTGATCAAAAAAGTAAAAAGGTCTTTATCTGCAATAATGGCATGTTTAAGAATTTCAGCAAGACCGGAAGTAAATTCTCTTGAAGGAAGGGTAAAAAGAAAAGAGGTATCGCTAATTACCGCCAATGGTGCAGAAAAGGTACCGATTGTATTTTTCAATCCGTTATAATTCAATCCTGTTTTTCCTCCTATGGCTGCATCTGCCATGGCAAGCAGGGTTGTAGGAACTTGAATAAAATCTATTCCACGCATATATGTGCTTGATGCAAATGCGCCTATATCGCAAACCATACCACCGCCTATATTTATAACAAGAGATTTTCTGTCATATCCCTTTTTAGAAAGTGTAGTCCAGATTTTTTCTACAGTTACCAGTGTTTTATTTTTTTCACCTGAGCGGATTATGAGGTATGATGAATCTTTTCCAAGTATATTCTGTATTCTTTTGGACCATGAGCGATAAACATTTTCATCGACTATTACTAATATAGAGGAATATTTATTTAGGGAGATAAGGGATGTGATTTTATCAAACGTACCCTTGCCGAGATAAATGGAAGTGTGGATTTTTTTACCCGGAACAGAGTATGTAAGTTTAAAGTTCATGCAATAAGAAGGGTATAAAGGGAAGAAACATGAATTTTACTTATGAACTTTTTACTTTATAAACTTTATCATTCTCGGGTGCTGTTATGTTTCTAAATTTAGAAAGTTCATTGACTAACCTCTGTAATTCAATATGTGTAATGTGTTGTCCCGAATCTGTTTTTGATGAGCCCGCTTCAATGAGTATTCCGTCATAGAGGTATTCGTCTTCTGAAAACATCATTCTCATAGCATCGAGTGTGCCATCAACAATCTTATCTTGTAATTTTGGTCCAAAAGAATGACTGGGATCAAAATACATTTTTGCCCCCGATATTTTTTTAATTTTTTTTGCAGATTCATGCAAGGGCATATTACGATACATTCCGCTTTCAGGAATACTCACCCCTCTATGAATAAAAACAATTCTTTCCTTCAACCCCGCTGCATAGCTACTAAGCCCAAGCCAGGTTTTTTCCATAGATGAAAGCTCGGTAAGGTGGGTTGTGTCATATTTTTGCTTCCCTTGCCATTTGGGGTTTTTCAATCCCAGTTTCCAATTCGTATTTCCGATAAATTGTGTCATTTCGAGTAAAGGCCAGCCTATTTGGGATACAGCGGGATTCCACAATAACAAAGTCTTGTCCTTGAGCAATCTTTCATAAAGAGGAACTTGTATGAGTGGAGATACTATTTCGGTAGCAACTAATAATCCGGTTTCATCGGCAACTTGTTTTGCCATTTCAATTCCGGGCATCATAACAAGGTCTTTTATGCCTCCACCTTGTTGAAAAACAGATAGATTGTGAAGATAATGGGAGTAATCTATACCTAAATCCTTTCCATCGGGTGTATAGTAGGTGCGCGATTTTAATCCTACTACCCTTAATCCGGAAATAGCTCTTTGAATAATCCCCTTTGCGTTCCGAACCTCCATTGAGGCTAATTGAAAAAACTCGTAGAAATTATCTTCGTTAATGGAGCAGGGGCCTGCAATAATAAATACGTCTGGATTCTTTAAGTCTTCACTCATAAATTGCCACGTAAAATTATATAAAAAATACCAAAGAGGGTATGCGGAAAGTGTAAAATGTAAATAAGGCTAAAAACTATATGGTTGCCATTAGTTAAATCGGAAAAAAAAGAAGACAACAGCCGCCCATTCTTTTTTCACACCGTCGGCATGACCAATAGTGCTGTGATCAGAATTTTCAACCGTACCATCATTAGAAATATACCCAATAGTGGAATGATTTGAATTTTCAACGGTGCCGTCATTGCCTACATAGCCTACTGTAGAGTGGTTGTCATTTTCAATGGTGCCATCCGAACCGATATATCCTATTGTAGAATGGTTGTCATTTTCAATAGTCCCGTCAGATGTAATATATCCTTTGGTAGAGTGGTTGTCATCCTCAATGGTGCCATCGGAATTAATGTAACCGGTGGTGCTATGGTTATCATTTTCAATGCTTTGTGCTCGTACTGAAAGGCTTAATATAAGTGCGATAGCTATAAAGTGTATTTTTTTCATATCTTTGTTTGGTCAAAGCTAGGCTTTTCTCCAGTATGCGGGACATTCTTTACAGCCTAAATCAATCTTAAATGTAAGATGCGAATTCCTAATAATTCATTTTTCTTCATAATATCTTCATTTAGCAACCTTAGTTTTGCTCTCAGTTTTTAACCATTAACAAATAATACAAAATGAAAAAGTTAAGTTTAGTTCTTGCAGGTGTACTTTTAGTAGGTGGAATTTCTTTTGCTCAAACTGCTCCAGCAGCAGCTCCAGCAAAGGGTGCCGCTAAAACTGGTACTACCAAAACCGGAACTACCAAGACTGGCACAATGAAGAAAGGTTCTTCTAAGAAAGGATCTACCAAGGCAGCACCTTCTACTCCAGCTGCTAAGTAATTTAAAGTCTTTTAATACAAAAAGCCTTGACTATAATAAGTCAGGGCTTTTGTATTTTATGGTTTTAGCTTAAACTCTCCTTTGTCGTAAGCCCTAACATAAGCCTTATAATATTGGTCAAGGGTATTTATATAGCCAAATGCTGCATCAAGCAAGTTTTTCTTTAGGGATGATGCACTTTTTGCAAAATAAATAAACTCGTCGGCAATTGCAGATCCTTGTCTTCCACCGGTTCTAAGAGTATCCCAGGCAGATATGGCCGCCATATCCTCCAGCATATTTTTCAGCTTTTTAACATTCCCGCTAAATATAGTATAGTTGATCCGGTCAGCAGAGGGTTGTAATTCTTTCAGAATAAATGATTTCCTCCTCATAGTAATATCTGCTAGCAAGGCGGGAGGAGCCGAAAGTATTCGTCTTTGAACCTCTATCAGTCTTTCTGCATCATCCTTCCAATCCGGTTGTTTTGCGGGCGTGTATTTAGCAAGGCAGGAAGGGGCAGTTTCCTTTAAATCAAGCAGAAAGGCTTCGTTAGGGGCACCTCTGCCTTCAACAAGCAACACATATCTTTCTAGCCCAAGACTAGAGGTCCCGGCTATGCGGAAAGCAACATCATGCACTTTATAAAAAGCAGGATCTTGTTTTTGTTTCGCCCATTTTTTAATAAGTACAGTAATTTCTTCCTTTTTTGAATCAGCTAAAGGCAACGTATGAGACTTGTCGATAAGCAACTTATAACCACCATTTTTTTTATAGATATGGGATTTTAAAAAGTCTTTTCTTTTTCGCTGTTCCGCATTCTTTAGAAATTTTTTAATAACCCCTCTTGCCGTTTGCTTTTCAAGCGTTCTTATATACCCTTGCTGAAGGGTATCAAGATATTTATCAATATATACACTACTTAATAAGCGGGCATCATTAATGCTTAATTTAAGATTAGTAGATGACACTATAACACTAATGATGAGCCTATAAACATCAAGCAGGCATGGGGCAAGCAGGCATTCATCAAAGTCATTTACATTAAAGTAAGCAACGCGGTTATCTGCTTTATAGCTTCCTAGGTTTTCAAGATGCAAATCTC
>Ga0302140_10012854_pt1 | contig 10255 bp, 4 predicted proteins | sample I_Bog_E1_1_FD_202095 | JGI IMG/M metagenome (GOLD analysis project Ga0302140, IMG submission 202095) | Peat permafrost microbial communities from Stordalen Mire near Abisko, Sweden - I_Bog_E1_1 | ecosystem: Environmental > Terrestrial > Soil > Wetlands > Peat | place: Sweden: Abisko, Stordalen...
CTTTGTTGCTCGATACGACTCGCGGGAATAGCGATCTCTACCGGGCGGAGTTGACACTTCCGCGCTGAATCCCAGAAATGCGGGGAACGCCTCGGGGAAAATCTAGAATCTTCCCATGGGCTAAACCGGATATCCGGGCTAGACGAGCGCCTCTCATACCGTTTGCAGCGCTTCTCGCTTTACACCAAATCACCGAGGCTCGAATCGAGCGTCTTGGGGGCAGGTTTAGGGATTCCGGGTGAGTGACCGTCTATCCATCAATAGTTGATCGCCAGTGGCGCAAGCTGCAGCGATTCGACAAATAGGCTCGGGCACCATTCATCTGAATGAATCGACCCACTCGGTGCCGAATAAAATGGAACGCCAGCCTAAAGAGACTGTCGAACTGCATCATATTCTAGTGTGAGGCGTCGAGTCATTCCGCTCACGCTTGCCCTGCTGGCGCTGGCGGGTCAGATACTCTGTGCTCAGGAACCGAGCTTTCGCACCTTCGGCAGTTCTGAAGGCTTGCAGAATCTCGCCGTCCGCAGAATCTATCAGGACCGCATCGGCTTTCTTTGGGTCAGCACCGAAAACGGCATCTTTCGATTTGACGGCGAGCGCTTTGAGCCATTCGGAACAGCGCGGGGAATTCCATCGAACTCTGGCATGGCATTTGGTGAAGCTCCCGATGGCTCTCTTCTTGTTGGCGGAGCCATCGGACTTTATCACCTGTCGGGCAATCGCTTTGAAAAGCTCCCCGCCTCTTTCAACTCCGTCGGCTGGGCCCAGGGCATCCAGTCGGATGGAAAAGGTCACACCTTTCTTGGCACTAATGCCGGGCTTGTGGAAATGTACTCTCAACCCGGGCAAAGCCAATTTGCAATGCGCACCACTCCCCCGCCCCAGGGAACATCCGCGCCCGGAGCCTTTGGGATCCTGGTGGATGGCGACACTTTGTGGTACGGATGCGGACACGAACTCTGCCGCATGGATTCCGGCGGCACTCAAGTTTTTTCACGAGACAGCGGACTCCCTGACGGGGAGATACAAATAATTCTGAAAGACCATGATGGGAATCTCTGGGTGCGAGTGAGGAATAACGGCGTCTTCATAATGCCCGCCGGAAGTCCCCGATTTACCAGGCCGCATCTCCCCTTTTCTCCAGAAAGCGTGGTTGGAGTTCCCGCAATCGATAAAGGTGGACGGATTCTTCTTACTTCTCCTGACGGGCTGTTCATTGGGGACCACAATCAGTGGCGAAAGTTCGACCGCTCTGATGGGCTCCGTGGAACCGTTTATTCCGTCTTCGAGGATCGGCAACACTCGCTTTGGGTTGGCATGGCAGGCCGCGGACTTTTGCAGTGGCGAGGGTACCGGGAGTGGGATAGCTACTCCAGCAAGAGCGGGCTTACAAATGACCTTGTCTACGAAATCGCTCCCCGAGACGATGGTTCGATCTGGGTGGCAACAGAAGGGGGATTGTTTCACGGAGAGCGGAAGCAACGTGGCTTATTGTTCAAGCCGGTTGCCGGAATAGATAATTTTCCTGTACACAGCGTGCATGCACTGCCCAGCGGTGATCTTTGGCTAGGGACTGAGACCCGCGGCGTGGCTCGTTTGGATCCTCGCACACAAAAGTTAGAGTGGTTTGGAGACGGGCAAGGTCTTACAGGGAAGGCCGCCTACTCCCTGTGCATCGATAGCGAACAGAACATCTGGGTAGCCAGCGAAGTAGGGCTGTTCGTCGCCCACGCTCCTTACCGGGCATTCTCACGCGTCGCTGAACTACCGTCCACTCGTTTCTGGAACGTAATCCAGGGCTCTGATGGCACGATATGGGCCGGAGGCGCTGGCGGGCTTTTCGCTTTTAAGGACGGCAAATGGACGAACTTCACGCAAGCATCCGGCTTGAGCAACCAGGAAGTGCTTTCACTGGGCGCAGGACCAAACGGCGTTATATGGGTTGGATACCGCTTTGGCGGCGGCATCGACCGAGTCCGGCTGAAACCCGGCGGGATCGCCATTGAAAAGGGCATTCAGCGGCAGGGCAGCGACGGTCTCATCTACTTCCTCGACTTCGACGCCCAGGGACATCTATGGGCCGGGACTGAGCACGGTGTGGACTTGTGGGATGGCGCCCATTGGACGCATTACGACATGAACGACGGCCTGGCCTGGGACGACTGTAACCTGAACGCCTTTGCCGCGGAACCAGACGGTACAGTCTGGATCGGGACAAGTGGTGGGCTTTCACGTTTTAAGCCCCTCCCGCGTCAGGATCCCAATGCCCCTCTGGCGGTTGTATTTACCAGGCTTTCAGTTGGACAAAACGATGTCTCCGGGCTGGCCAACCCCAGTTTCGGAATCCGATTGAACCCGCTCGTAGCAAGGTACTCGGCGCTCAATGCGTCCCGCCAGAACGAAGTCGTCTTCCGGTACCGGTTAGGCGTCGCAGGCCAAGCCTGGACTGAAACTGATCAGCGGGAATTGCAGTTCGCTAGCCTTGCTCCTGGTGTCTACCGTTTGGAGGTGCAGGCAAGAGAAAATGACGGCGAATGGGGCGGAAACACTGCCCAGTTCCCATTCCGTATTCTGCCTCGTTGGTACGCTTCCTGGTGGTTCATCAGCATTTGCGTCTTGATCCCGTTGTCTGCGACCAGCGTAATTCTGCGCTTGCGCTTCCTTGGCGCGAAGATGAGGGAACAGGAGTTGGTCAAGCTGGTTGCGGAGAAGACCGCCGATCTGAGTCTTGCCAACGAGGAACTTACGAGGCTGGCGACAACCGACGCTCTCACAGGGTTAGCCAACCGGAGAATTTTTGACGAGACACTCGAAAGGGAGTGTTCTCGCGTCAGGAGAACGAATTCTCAACCGTCGCTGCTCATGATTGACGTCGACCATTTCAAAGCTCTGAATGATTCTGAGGGCCACCAGAAGGGCGATGAGTACTTGATTTCGCTGGCTGCCGAACTTAAGCGCAGTTGCAAGCGCCGGACGGACACTCCTGCCCGCTACGGCGGTGAGGAGTTCGCCATCATCCTCGCAGATACCGACGCTGCCCATGCTACTGAATTTGCCGAGTTGATTCGGCTCGCGGTGGCCGCTCTCAACCTTCCTCATCCCGCATCTCTGACCGCCCCGTTTCTCACCGTCTCAGTGGGAGTTGCCACGGCCACCGGGAGCGGTTGCTTCACGCCGGAAGCTCTCATAGCTGAAGCGGACCACGCGCTCTATGCTGCGAAAATTGCTGGGAGAAATCGAGTGAGCGTGGCCCAGCAGTAGCAAAAGCTGGCGTGTGGCTCACACCACAATGAACCATTAAGATTGGGTGCCCCAGATCTCGATCTTGAGACCTGGGATAGCACAAACTTCGACCGCAGCCAGGTTGGACACTCCAACCTCGCTTTACGCCAAATCGCCGAGGCGTGAATCGAGCGTCAGGCAAGCAAATTCCAGGGTTCCGGACGTATCACCAGCAAACCGGAAATAACTGCTTGGGGTAATAATTTACTTGGCAAAATGAGTCTTAACTAGACTCGTTCAAGCCGATAGCTGGGCGTAAACGCGGATGAACTTTCCGGCAGTGCTCCTCAAACTGACTGTTTATTTCGTCAACCTGTTCGTCGGTCATCATTGTTGGACGCAGCGGACCGATATCGAATACCGCTTCGCATTCAGAACACCGCCATGCGTGAGGCTTGATGGGGCGAGCCTTGGCCAAGCGGCAGCCTATTAGGATTAGCATGGTGACGCGATACTAGGCTGACAATAGGCCGAACACAAGACAGGAAAGTGCGTTTCTGGCAATGGATACACGTTGCCCCTCGCTTCCGAGAGGCTCTGTGCCAGTGGAGGATGCGGAAGCCGTAATCACCACCCCAGCCGCCGCTTTGGCCTGAAGATGAAGCGACAAAAGAGAAGTGAGCTATGCAATCGAGGTTGTTTCAGTGGGCGTCAACCTACTCAATCAGGCCTAAAACATGGAAGCCTCTCCGGGAGGAGCAATTTCCATCCGAGGGCAAGGGCACCCCGAAGCCGAACGTACCCGGCCCTCACCTGCCGTTCGCGAGCCAGCCGAATACCTACACCAACGGCATCGGAGCCGGGTTTTCCCTCGATCTGAAAATGATGACGCCATCATCCGTGACGTCGCCATCGAGGCCGGGCACGCTGTGGTACAGCTCAATCACAAAGTTGAACGCGGCGTCTTGCGTCGTGAGAACACGAAGCAACTGCGGCACCAGCTTCTGGAACAGGCGGTGTACATCCTCGCCAGTTGGTGCCGAAAATGCCTCAGTGGGGCGTTTTTTCTCGGACGGTGCAAGCGTCTTCTCATGCTGCAACACGTACCGATCGGCGGTGGCGCGGGGAATTCGGTTTTCGCGCAGGTACGACGTCCAGCGTCCGCCGCGCCCGGCCTGGGCCAGCAAAGACTTCATGGCGTGAAGACGTTCGGCGAGACTGGACCGGATGGCGTGGAGTTCTTCGCGAGTCTTGCGTGCGGCGGCATCATGGTCCTTTTGTGCCGTCCAGAGCCGGACAATCTCGGCGTCAACCTCGGCCTCGATTGATCGAGGTTCGGCTGGCATCGAAATCTGATCCCCTTCGATCATCTGTGCTTCCATATCTCTTCCTCCATGACTACTTCTCACGGCTTGGTTTCGACGCTGTCAATCAATGCATATTTGCCTGGTGCTACCCGACGAACCAATCCGAGTTCCGTCAGCCTTCCGACCCGCCTCGCCAACCACCTAAACTTCGCGCCGGTAACATGGGCGAGGTCCTCGATGCGCATCCCGGCCATGCGCTCCGCCAAACTTAGAAGTATCAATCGGTCAGTTGGGGTCAGGCACAAATATGTGTTGGAAAGAAAATCGGCGACAGTCGGGTTCAAAGTTCACCTCCCGCCCGATTCGATCGGGCGTGCAGAATAGCGGGACTGAATAGCGGCACTGCTATCCGCCATCTACAAGGAAGGTGATAGTCAGACTGTTGTTGGAAGCCTCAGCGGCGCGGCCATCGCTGTGTGGACGCTCATACCGGTCGGCTGGACGCCCACGAGCAGGCTTGCTGGTGCGTAGAGAGCCGGGGAAGGCGCTGTGGGTGACTCTCCCCACCGTCCAAGGCGGCGGCGAGCGCACCTGGAGCCGCGTAGCGAGCGCAGCATAGGCTAGAAGTGAAAAGGCCAGTACCCGGATCGGGTGCTGGCCTTTTGAATATTGTCTGGTGATGCGGGTCAATGTTGTTAGTTAGCTTGCCATCAACCGACGCTTCAAAGTAGTGGTCATTGCCTCGACAATTCCAGCTACTTTAAAAAGGAGCAGCGGCTTGTACTGAGTAGCCTCGGGATGATTCCTGAGAAGTTCTTCAACAATAAGTTCGCCTACTGCTGCAGTGAATTTATTCCAGTAGCTGAGTCTCCGGCTACGCGGAATTGTACCCGACGACGGAAACACTCCATCGTAGGCACGCTTTTTAAATTCATTCGTGAACAATGACGGGGCGGTTTCGAGAAGAGGATTCACGACATCGTAGGTATTTTGAAATACTACCTCTATCTCTGCATCGGACATATTGGGAGTGAGAAGTCCTAGATGGGTCAACTCCTTGGCAAGTATAGCCACATCTGCTTTACGTTTATCTGTATGTCCAAGCGCCACAATTTTCATGATACTCCCTTGGGTAAAAGGGCCAGTACCCACATCGGGTGCTGGCATTTTTTGAGTGTCTGGAGAGTCCTGATTCCCACAGGGGAAAACCCATGGTCATGTGGCTTAGATTTGGTCATGTTTTTTGCCCCCACCATGGCAAACAGAGCGGACAGTCCGGACAATTGCCAAAAGAGTGGATTTACGTAAGTAATTTATTACGAACAAGTTATATGCATAAACTGTTTCGAATGAACGATCACTAAATAGTTAATGGCGGAGAGAGTGGGATTCGAACCCACGGTACTCGTTAAAGTACACACGCTTTCCAAGCGTGCGCCTTAAACCGCTCGGCCATCTCTCCGCGGCCATACATTGCTTTATTTAACTATCATAATCGCTCTGGCCGCAGCGGGTTGTGTTGCGCGGCGGCGGTGGGTCAGATTGAGAAACAATTGTTTCCTTCGCCCGCTAAAGCGGGCTGGCGAGGGGATTAGGTATTCGAACCCCAGGCTTGCGCGCCTGGGGCTAGCGTATTTCGCCCGCGTTGCGGGCTTTGCCGGCGACCTAAAGCCGCTTCGATGATTTGCGCTGAATTCAGCGGCCTAAAGGGTGCTGCTCCCTCCGGGCTTCAGGGGTTGAAACCCCTGAATCATGAAATCGTTTACTTTGCGCGGTCGGCTGATTTATATTGCCATGTTGCTGGCCGCACGCTGTGCAGCGGGGCCAGACGCAAATCGCACTTGAAAGAGGGAACTTAATGCCTGGTATCTCCCGCCGCAATCTTCTTCGTTCCGGCCTGGCCGTTTCGGCTACGGCAATCGCTTCGCGTTCCGCCTTTGCACGCGCTGCCGCGCATCTTGCCGCTGAGGCTCAGGCTGCAGGTCCCGCAGCGGGTTCCGCAGCCGGACCGCGCGAGCAGCTTCTCTTCGATTTTGGCTGGAAATTCAAGTTCGGGAATGGGACCGATTCATCTAAAGACCTTGGCTTCGGCACCGACCAGGGAGACTTTGCAAAGACGGGCGATTTCAAATTTGCCAAAGCCGGCTTTGACGACTCGAGTTGGCGCACTGTGAATTTTCCTCATGACTGGGCCGTGGAATTGCCTTTTGTACGGGATGATGACTTGAAGTCGCATGGCTACAAACCACTCGGCCGCCGCTATCCCGAGACGTCGGTGGGTTGGTATCGCCATGAGTTCGAGATTCCCGCCAGCGATGCGGGCCGGCGCGTGAGCGTGCAATTTGACGGGGCTTTCCGCGACGTTCTGGTGTTTGTGAACGGCTGCTTTATTGGCCGCAACAATAACGGCTACGCGCCCTTCCATTTCGATATCACCGATTTTCTGGCGGTGGGCGCCAAGAATTACATTGTGCTTCGCGTGGATGCGAGTTTTGGGGACGGATGGTTTTACGAGGGCGCAGGCGTGTATAGGCATGTTTGGTTGACCAAGACTGACGCGGTGCACCTGGGCAAGTGGGAGAGCTATGTGCGCACGGAGGTCATCAAGGGCTCTGCAGCGCTGACCCTTTCAACGGTGGTGCTTAACAAGGGGCGTGCTGACGCCAAAGCGTCAGTCTCGTGGAAGATATTTGACGCGAAGGGAAACCAGGTGGCGACGGCCGAGGCACCGGCGCAACAAGTGGCCGCCGACGGCACTGCCAGCTATACAACCACTGCAAAGCTAGCGTCGCCGGCGCTCTGGTCGCCGGATGCGCCAAACCTTTACAGGGCAGAGGTGAGTGTCTCTACGGGCGGGAAAGTGGTGGATGCGGAGAATGTGAACTTTGGCGTACGCACCGCGACCTTTACCGCTGACAAGGGCTTCTTTCTCAACGGACAGAACATCAAGATTCAGGGTACGTGCAACCACCAGGACCATGCCGGCGTGGGCGCGGCGCTGCCTGACCGGTTGCAGTACTTCCGCGCGGCGGTGCTGAAGCAGATGGGAGGCAATGCCGTGCGTACCTCGCACAACATGCCCACGCCCGAGTGGGTAGAGGCATGTGAGCGACTGGGCCTGATGATGATGTGCGAAACCCGGCAGATGAGTTCGAGCCCCGAGGGCATGGCGCAGCTTGAAACGATGGTGAAGCGTTTTCGCAACTCGCCGTGCATCATTATCTGGTCGATAGGCAATGAAGAGTGGCAACTGCAGAACGGCATGTCAGAAGAAGGCGCAAAGATTGGGCGTACAATGGTGGATCTGTGCCATGAGCTCGATCCGACTCGAGTGGTGTCTGCCGCAGTAAACGGAGACAACTCGAAGGGAGTGTCTGAGGCTTTCGACATTATCGGCTTCAACTACAACCTGCCTTCGCCCGATCACTATCACGAGAAGCATCCGGAGAAGGCCATCTATGGGTCTGAGACCTCAAGCGCCATCAGCACCCGCGGCGTGTATGGCGACGATAAGCTTCGCAACCTGGTGAACTCATATACCGGAGTGGTGCCATGGGGCGAGACGCCGGAAAACTGGTGGACTTTTTATGGCACACGCGAATGGGAGGCCGGCGGTTTTGCGTGGACCGGCTTCGACTATCGAGGAGAGCCAACTCCTTATGGCTGGCCATCAATCAACTCGCAGTTTGGCATCGTGGACATGTGCGGTTTCCCGAAAGACTACTTCTATTACTACAAGGCGTGGTGGGGTAAGGAGCCGATACTGCATCTGTTTCCGCACTGGAATTTCGAGGGCAGGGAAGGCGACGAGATCCCGGTGTGGGTCTACTCGAATGCCGATTCAGTGGAGCTGTTTGTGAATGGCACGAGCCAGGGCTCAAAGCCGGTTCCGCACCTCGGCCACGTGGAGTGGAAGGTTCGCTATGAGGCGGGCTCGATTGAAGCGCGCGGCACAAAAGACGGCAAGGTTGTGCTGACGGAAAAGCGCGAGACAACGGGCGAGGCAGTAGCGATCCGCTTGACCGCAGATCGTACTGAGATCAATGCCGACGGCGAAGACGTTGCGGTGATTACCGTGGAGGCTCTCGACAAGGATGGCCGCGCAGTGCCGACGGCGCAGCATCCGATTAATTTCCACGTTTCCGGCGAAGGCGTTTTAATTGGAGTGGGCAACGGCGACCCCAATTGCCAGGAGAGCGACAAAGAGCCGAAGCGTTCGCTCTACAACGGTCTGGCTATGGTGATTGTGCAGTCAACAAAACAGGCTGGCACTATCACCGTGAAGGCTGCTAAGGAAGCCTGGGAAGGCGGATCGCTGAAGCCGGCAGAGCTGACGATTACTACCAAGGCGGTTAAGCTGCGTGCCGCGGTGCCGGCTTAAAGCTTTCACTCGTTCCCAGGTCCCGAGTGCGAGTGATATGCACCTTACGGACCTGGGGACTCGGGGTATTTCTGCCCGGTCGGGCTGTGAAGCTGTGAAGCGATTGCCGCCAGGTGATTGATTTGATTCGCTGTCGTTTCACAGTTTCACCGTTTTTCTAACAAGAAGGGGAATCAGGGTTTTCTCAGACGGGCACTTTCGATTAAGGACCTGGTAGTTTTGCCCATTTGCTCTGACCTAACCCTTCTATTCACTATTGTGCGCCAGAACTGTTTAAATGCATGCAAAATAAACTTGGCCTAAAGCTTTTGAATGCAACATAGAGGGGCCAACCGCTCTTTACATTTTTGGGAGTTAGAGCGGATCCAGGATGGTTGTACCTTTGCAGGTTGCCGCGCTGGACTACTTCACCACGCCCAGCAGGTTTGAGTAGTCGTCGGTCCAGAGGCGGGCGTTGGGTTGCGCTTGCAATGGCTCCCACGCAAAGCCGGGATGCGGTACGTCGTAGAGCGGCGCAAGATCGTTGGGATTGCGCGCCATGACTACCCAGATGGATGGAAGCTTGCCTGCGTCGCGCTGGGCCTGGGTTACCTGAGTGTCGTTGCCAACGAGCGCGGTGAGATGCGCGTCCGCGGCCAGGTTGCCGAGTGTTGGCGCCAGGTCGAAGTAGAGGTTCGAGACATGGAACGCGATCAAGCCACCCGGCGCCAACTTTTGAACGTAGAGTGCAAGCGCTTCTTTGGTCATGAGGTGCATGGGGATTGAGTCGCCACTAAATGCGTCAAGCACGATCAGTCCGTAGCTGGAGTCATGCGCATCTTTGAGCTTCAGCCGCGCGTCACCGAGAATGATTTTTGTTTGGGGATCGCATTGTGAGAGCAGCGTGAAATAGCGCGGGTCCTCGGCAATGTCGGCCACCAGCGGGTCGATTTCATAATAGGTGAGTGTTTGGCCCGGCTGCATGTAGCAGGCCATTGCTCCCGCGCCGAGGCCAACAATTGCCCAGTCGCCATGCGGCATTGTTTGCTGAGCCGCGGTCATTACCGCGCCGGCTGGACCGGAGCGCGTGTAATAGGCGAGGGGTTCGCGGCTCATGTTCGGGTCGAGACTCTGCGTTCCGTGGGCGATGGCGCCGTGATAGAGCAGCCGGAAGCGTCCGTCGGGACTGTTGCGCACGCGATAAACACCGAAAAAGCTGCGCTCGGCCTTGAGCAAATGCCCATAGGGGGCATAGAGCCAACTGGCGAGCAACATTGCTACGAGTCCAAGAGCAAAGCGCGCTCTGCGCTGGCCAAAGCTGAGGCACCACAGCAGCGAATACCCAAAGACCAACGTGGTTTCA
>Ga0302140_10012863_pt1 | contig 10252 bp, 6 predicted proteins | sample I_Bog_E1_1_FD_202095 | JGI IMG/M metagenome (GOLD analysis project Ga0302140, IMG submission 202095) | Peat permafrost microbial communities from Stordalen Mire near Abisko, Sweden - I_Bog_E1_1 | ecosystem: Environmental > Terrestrial > Soil > Wetlands > Peat | place: Sweden: Abisko, Stordalen...
ATTGCTTGCGGCCGCAACCGCGCCCGCGCCCAAGCCTGTCATCGTCGCGTATGTCTTTCCACAAAATGCTCTCATTCAGCCGGGCGCTATTGCGGCAGGGAAGGTTACACGCATCAACTATGCCTTTGCCAATATCGCCGATGGCCGGATTGTGAACGGCTTCCAGAACGACGACCAGAATATGGCCGCGCTGGTGGCTCTGAAGAAAGACAATCCCTCGCTCACCGTGCTGGTTTCCGTTGGGGGATGGATTTGGTCGGGAGCCTTTTCGGACATGGCTTACACCGGGGTGAGCCGCGGCATCTTTATCTCGAGCGTAGACGACTTTGTGGTTCGCAATCATCTGGATGGGCTGGATATCGACTGGGAGTATCCTGGGATGCCGGGCTCGCAACCGCGCTTTCGGGCTCAGGACAGGGAGAATTACACGCTGCTGCTCCAGGAACTGCGCGCGAGCTTCGACAAATTGGAAAAGAAGCTCAAGAGGAAGCTCTACTTAACCGTCGCGACCGGCGCGCAGGCGGAGTTTCTGGCGCACACCGAGATGGACAAGGTGCAGCAGTATGTGGACACGGTGAACCTGATGGCTTATGACTACTATGAGCCTGACTCGGATGCGATAACCGGGCACCATGCCCCGCTCTATACCAACCCTGCCGATCCAAAGAAAATCTCTGCCGACGATTCCGTTGCGTTGTACGAGCAGGCCGGCGTGCCGCCCAGGAAGATTGTGCTCGGCGTCCCGTTTTATGGGCATGTATGGGGCCAGGTGCCCGCTGCGAACCATGGTCTGTATCAGCCGGGACAAAAGGTCGAGCATGCGCGCGATCTATATGGCGCAACGCCCGATGCCATGCTGCAGAATGGGTTTCAACGGTATTGGGATCCCGTTGCTGACGTTCCCTGGCTTTACAACCCTGAGAAACAGGTCTTTGTGTCGTATGACGATCCCGAGTCGCTGAAGTTGAAGTGCAAATACGTGCTCGATCATAAGCTGGGAGGCGTGATGTTCTGGGATTATGAGAGCGATGCCAGCGGGGCGCTGCTGGATGCGGTAAACGCGGGGCTCGGCATGGGGGCGGACGTACCAAAACGGGCCGATCGGTGAGAACCGTGGCGGCTCTCCGTCGATTTAAGAAAATAGCACTTGAATCTTGCTGGGATTGGGTGCATCCTGCGAGAGTCCAGTAGCTATGGACACCGACGTACTCGGCGCTGGACAATGAATTGCGTTACCCAGGCGTGTTCGTCACTTGTTTCGCCAGAGAGGCTGCCATGGCAGCCTCTCTTAGTTTTTTGGGCATGTGATGTTGGACAGCTGCGCGCGCCCGACCGGTAAACTGGAAGCATGGTTCATGTAATCCGCCCTCTTCCCGTAGAACATCTGAAACTGCTGGTCTTCGATCTGGATGGCACACTGATCGACAGTGCCCGCGACCTTTGCAACAGCGTGAATGCTACCCTGAAGCATTTTGGCCGCGAAACGCTGCCCGACATGGTGGTGGCCAGTTACATTGGCGACGGCGCCGTGATGCTGGTACGCCGGGCGCTGTTTGGCTTGGAAGCGGACGTGGTGGATGAGGATTTTCTCAGCCAGGCTTACGCCTTCTTTCTGGACTATTATCGCGAGCACAAGCTGGACTTTACGTATGCCTATGCCGGAGTGAAGGAGGCGCTGGAAGCGCTGCGGCAATTGCCGGATGGGCGGGCGCGGACCATGTCGGTGCTGACTAACAAGCCGGTGCGGCCGGCGCAGGCCATCTGCGAGGCGCTGGGACTTGCTCCCCATTTTCTGCATATCTATGGCGGAAACAGCTTTGCGGTAAAGAAGCCCGATCCGCTGGGGTTGCGCTCGCTGATGGACGAGGCTGGCGCGGGTCCGGAAGAGACGGTGATGATTGGCGACAGCGAGGTGGACGTGATGACGGCACGGAACGCCGGCGTCTGGAGTGTCGGCTGCACGTTCGGGCTTTCGCCGCAGAGCCTGGTGGATACACCGCCGGACGTGCTGGTGGATGCGCCGATGGAGTGGATGGCTGCGCTGAACGCAGCGACGAGCGGGGTTGGGCCGGCGTGAGCGGATCGGGCGGTTTGGGAGTCTATTTGGCGTGGGTGATCGTCCATTTAAGTGCGTCCCCGAGCGGCGGCGAACTTTCCCACTTTGAGCCAACCAAAGCACGAAGCTTAATTTGCTTGTAGTGGGGTTCCACGCTTCGCGTTACTATTGTTCTAAGTCCGCATTTTTTGCTGTTTTGCGCTTCACCCTTTATTGCCTTGGAGACTTTCATCATGCGCTCATTTGTCCTGGCACTTGTCCTGCTTGCTACTTGCTCGGCTGTTTTGTGCAGCACGTCTTCTCCCACGTCACCTGCCGCGCCGGCGTTGCATGGCACGGTGGCCGACCCAACCGGCGGAGTGATTGCCGGCGCCGAAATCGACCTCGTGGATACCAACGGCGCTGTTGCCGTCGTCGATCACTCAAACGACGACGGAAGCTTCCAGATTACTGCTCCGCATACTGGAAGCTTTACGCTCGTGGTCTCCGGACCGGGATTCCAGACCGTCCGCGCGCCGGTGGCCATCGCAGTGCCCGTCGGTTCTCTGGCTTCAGCTTCGGCGGCGTCCATACAGGCATCCAGGATGGCTGGGCAATCGCCCGCATCGTTGCGCATCATTTTGCCGATCGCTCAATTTGCCACCAACATACAGGTAAACGCCGAGACCAGCGAGGACCTGACCGCGTCAGACGTAAATCGCGATTCCTCCGTTATGACTGCGCAGGAGCTGAAACAGCTGCCAATCTTCGACAACGATTATGCCGGCGCGATGAGCGCCTTCTTGGACCAGAACGTAGCGGCGACGGGCGGAACGGGGCTGATGGTGGATGGAGTGGAAGCTAACCGCGCCACCGTTTCGGCATCCGCGGTGCAGGAAGTGCGGATCAACCAGGACCCATATTCGGCGCAATACTACTATCCTGGGCGCGGGCAAATGGAGATCATTACCAAGTCCGCGGCCGACCACTATCACGGCCAGTTGAACTTCCTGTTCCGCGACTCGGCGCTGAATGCGCAGAACGCCCTCGCGCCATCGAAGCCGTTCGAACAGAGGCGCGTCTACGAGGGGCACGTGACGGGGCCAATTCCCCATGCCGACAAGAGCAGTTTTCTGGCTTCGTTCAACCGTGCCGAAGAGGACTTGGACCAGGTAATCAGCGCAACCATTGTTCCCACGGTCGAGGACCCATCCGGGGCATACACGGCCAATGTTCCTGCGCCCACGCGCGACACCGAATTCAGCACCCGCGCGGCGCACCAGTTCGGCATGGGGCACTCGGGCTATGTGCAGTACAGCTATCAGGACTGGACGGGCCAGAACCAGTGGGTGGGCGGGCAAACGCTGGCTAGTGCCGGAGTCAACAGCGAATACCGCGAAGACGACTTTGTGGCGCACATGGACTCGACCCTCTCCGCGGTGATGCTGAACCAGGTCTCCGTGGTTGGCGAGCACGATTCAAACCGCAACAGTAATGTGACCGAGGCGCCGCGGATCAGTGTGCCGGGCGATTTCCTTTCCGGATCGGCGCAGGCCGACAGCTTCGGAACCGAATACAATTTCCGCGTTTACGACATGGCGACCTGGACGCATGGACGCAACCTGGTGAAGTTTGGCGCGGGAACGCCGCACATCAGCCGCCGCGCCTTTGACGACAATACCAACGCGTTGGGAACTTACACCTTTGGCCCCACGCTGGCGGCCGACGGCGTCACTGTTCTGCAGACTTCGTTCCAGAACCTCGCCGCAAATCTGCCCTCAGCGTTTTCGGAGAACACCGGAGACGTGCATTTCATCTATCAACAGCAGGAAGTGGGCGGATTTGTCCAGGATCAGTTCAAAGCCAATGCTCGCTTTTCCATCACGCCGGGGCTTCGCTACGACTGGCAGAATTTTCTTGCCAGCCGCAAGCTCGGGTTCTCGCCGCGTGTCTCGTTCGCCTGGGTGCTCGACGAGCCCTCAAAAACCGTGATTCGCGGCGGCGGCGGCATCTATTTCGACCGTTTCGGATCGGGACCGCTGCTGGACCTGGCGCGCTATGAAACGGCGCGGCGGCGCGCGGTGCTTCTCTCGCTCAATCCCGCGCTGCTGCCCGCGACGGGTTGCGTGCCCATCGGTGAGTGCCTGACGGTCACCGAGCAGCCGCCGGCTCTGGTGGAACTGGAGCCGAACGCCAAAATTCCCTATCAAATTCAGTATGGGCTTTCCATCGAGCGTCAATTGGGTGAGAGGGCTACTGGGGTGGTGAGCGTTTATTCGGCTCGCGGCATCGACAGCTTCCGTTCGCTCGACATCAATGCCCCGACACCCGAGTCCGGCTATACCGTGCGGCCGAATCCGGCTTATGGGCGCATCCGGCAGATGCAGCCGGCGGGCTTTTGGGAGGGCGACGGACTGAACATCTCCTACCGCGGAAAGCTAAACAAATACTTCACCGGCTTCGGGAGCTATAACTGGTCGCATTACGGGTCCAATACCGGCGGCATTGGATGGTTCCCCCAAAACCAACTCGACCCCAACGACGAGTGGTCCAATGCCGGGTTTGACCGCCGTCAGCGCCTGGGAATGTATGCCATGTTTCAGCCACAGAGCGTGCTCAACTTGTCCGCGGGCATCTTTGCCAACACCGGCACGCCCTGGACCGAGCTGACCGGAACCGACGCCTACGGGGACGACCTGTTCAACACCCGGCCCGATGGAGTGGGCCGCGACAGCGAGACCAACCCCAGCTATGTCGATCTGGACCTGCGCTGGGGACACGATTTCGCGGTCACCGCAAACAAAGACGAGGAAGCACCGCGGTTGGGGTTCTCGGCGGGCGCGTTCGATGTGCTCAACCACGTGAACGCCACCGGCATTGACCCTGTGGAGACGTCGACCTCGTTCGGCCAGGTAACCTCGGTTGCGCCTCCGCGGCGCGTTCAACTGGGAATGCGGTTCGAGTTTTAACCCCCTCTATTCCTTTGTGTGTGAGGTGGGCTTTCTATATCGGGCGGCAAGTTGGACGACAGCAACGCTGGCTTTGTCGGAGCAAACGTTCTCTTGACCCCGCAATCTGCCTCAAGAGCGATACACTTGCAGGGACTCCAGGTCGAAATACCAGATTCCAGCTGGCAGGACGTGCATGTGAGCCACAGCTCAGCCGAAGTACCAGAATGAGGCCACCTGCACTGCCTGGCTTGAACGAATTCAAGAAGGGGATTCCAGCTTATGGGTGTAGATCGTGTACCTAAGGTCCATGATCGTATTTGGCCGGCGATCCTCATCATCTTTCTTTTAGGCATGGCCGTTCGCATATTGCTTTTGTCGTGGTTGCCACCTGCGCCGGTACGCCCGCAAGAAGCACTCAACATCGCGATATCGCTGGTTCGCCACGGAACTTTCTCCGATCCCTTCAAGAGCGGCCCAAGCGGCCCGACGGCCCACTGTATGCCCTTGTTCCCATTGCTCGCCGCGCTATTGATCCGCATATTTGGTCTTGGGTCGAGTGCGTCTTTCGCGTTAAGTTGTTTCGGGAGCGCGGCGGCGTCGTTGGGATATGCCTTACTGCCCGTATTGGGCCGAAACTGTTCGCTGAACAGGTGGGTTGGGATCTCCGCGGGTCTTTTTGGCGCCTTGGCACCATTCAATTTCTGGAGCGAGGCGGACGGTTTGTGGGAAGCGCCATTTACTTTTCTCGCGTTGGTCTGGTTAGCCAGCATCGCGGCAAAGCACTGGCGAAAGGCTGAATTCACGATGAAAGGCGGAGCGATTTGTGGAGTTGCGGCTGCAATTGCAACGCTGTTTAGCGCAAATACGATTCTGATTCTGGGATTGTGGTCCGTCTGTGCGTTCATCTGGTTTTCAAAGAACAGGGCTGACGTGGTTCGTTACTTCGCGACAGTTTGCTTCATTGTGTTGCTTGCTCTGGCCCCATGGGCAATTCGCAATCGGATGGTGCTGGGAAGTTGGGTTCTGACGCGATCCAATTTCGGCTTGGAGCTTCAGGTATCAAACAACAGCGCTGAGACGGCCGACCTCGAATTCAACGTCGAAATTCCCGCGTGGAGGGCGCTTCATCCGAATCCAAGCCGTGATGAGAGCTTTAAAGTCAAGCGCATGGGCGAGGTAGCCTACGACGAGGTCAAGAAAAATCAGGCCATTGGATGGATCCAGTCCAATCCAAAACGGTTCGCGGAACTTAGTTTGGAGAGGATCGCTCTGTTTTGGTTCCCCCGGATCGATCGATTCCCGCTCCCCCGGATGTATCGGCTCCAGACGATTGCAATACCCTTGACGACCAAATTGATTACCACCTTGGCCATTTTCGGCATTATCAAGCTCTGGAAAGCAAAACCTGAAATCGCTCTGCTACTGGGAAGCGCCTCCATAGCATACTCATTGGTGTACATCGTAATTCAGTTCTCCCCCCGGTATGGCTTCCCCATTGAGGGCTTCTTGTTAATCCTCGGCTCATATGCTGTCTGCTCATGGGTCGCGGGAGGAACTGCCCAGAGAATCGCAGCAACCAAATGGAGGAGATCCAGGATGCCCAAGGTGAAGCTGGAAGCTCAATAAGGCTGGTGGAATCCAGTTTGGAACTTTCTGATGTAATGCTGGTCCATTGCTGGGGCTCGTCACGGAACCGGCTTCGCGGGGCAGAAGCGGCTGTAATCCGGTGAAAGCGAACTGGAATTCGCGCCGCCGGCAGCGCGTGATGTATACTCCTTCTCAATCCGATTTACTCAGCCTATTTATTCAATTGCCCATTTTGAGACTGCGCTTGGCCGGCGTCGAAGAGGATATTATGCCAGACGAACCAAGTCCAGACGTCGAGCAGCGCGAACCTCTTCACACTCGAGACAAGTTCTCTCACCGGGGCGCCTGGACATTGCAGCGTTATGCGTGGATTTCGCGGCACACCGAACGCCTTGCCTTCTTCTATTGGGGAATCCTGCTTCTATGTGTCGGAGCTGCAGTGTATTTCAGTGGGATACTCCTGTCTCTGGTACGGCTGACCTTTTTCTTTCACAACCAGCAATTCCGGGAGTGGAACTCCGCCATTCTTTGGTACAGCGGGCTTCCGGTTACCGCAGCGGTCCTGTTGATCGCCGCCGACCTGCTCCTCATCTTCCCGGCAAAGCGCAAAGGGGCGCGCCGTCTGGAGGTGGATACGGATTTGACTTCAAAAGCTACCGTGGCCTTGACCTGCTACAACGATGAATTGAGCGTGCGGCAGGCAGTAACGGATTTTCTGGAACATCCGCGCGTCAAACGCGTGATCGTAGTAGATAACAACAGCAAGGACGGCAGTGCTGCGGCGGCGAGGGAGAGCGGAGCCGTTGTTGTCACAGAGACAGTTCCGGGATACGGATCTTGCGTTTACCGTTGCTTGCAGGAGGCGCTGCAGTATGAAGACACAGACTATGTTGTGCTCTGCGAGGGAGACTCGACGTTCCGGGCGAGAGACATTCACAAACTCTTTGCATTCATCGCCCACGCCGACGTTGTAAACGGAACGCGAATTGTCGAGCAGTTGCGAGATGAGACTACGCAATTGACGACGTTTATGTACTATGGCAACTTCTTTGTGGGCAAGCTGCTCGAAGTAAAGCATCTTGGCAAAGGCACGTTCACCGACGTGGGTACGACATACAAAATGATACGGAGAAAGGCCCTTGCGGAGTTACTGCCCCATGTGGATCGCCGCGTGAACCTCGAATTCAACGCGCACTTCATGGATACAGTCCTACGCCGGCGCATGATCATGGTCGAGTGTCCGATCACCTTCCATCGGCGAGTCGGCACCAGCAAAGGGGGAAACGTGAATAGCTGGAGAGCGCTGGCGGTAGGCCTGCGCATGATCCTCGGGCTGACCTTCGGGTGGCGCATTGTAAGCCGGATTGCACCATAAGGACCTATGAAAAGAATTGTCCCAATTATCATTCTGACGATCTTCGTGCTGGGCGCGTTGCTGCAGGCGCTCGGCATGATTTGGAAAGTTCGCGAGCCCAGCGAGCTTGACTATGGAGAAGGAATCGTCATCTGGCAGGCATCTCAGATTTTCGACCTGAAGAGCGCATTCCACCCGCTGCAACAATACCCCTATTTGGTGTTCCACTACACACCTGTCTACCACGTTGCGGTCAGGATGCTGGCGGGCCTGCTCGGGGATCCTTTTCTCAGCGGCAGAATCATTTCTCTGATGGCTGCGTTTTGCATTGTGGGATTGTTCGCGTGGACCGTCCTGAGAGCGACACGCGGATACGCGCCTGCCGGCATGCGATGGTTCGGAGCTGCGATTGCCTGCGCCAGCGCCTTGACCTTACCTACAATGCAATGGGTACCGCTGGCACGGGTAGACATGTTGGGACTCGCCTTCCAGTTCACCGCTCTAATCGTGATCTGTGTAAAGCCGTTCAGGCTCCGAAACCAGATTGCCGGTTTCTGTTTATTGTTTTTGGGCCTGTACACGAAACAATCCCTCTTGGCCATCCCCCTCGCTTCGGTCTTGTTGGTCGGCATCATCCGGCCCGGCAGGGCTATACGGCTTTTTTGCGCCTTTTTGGCGGCCGGTGTGGGTGTCCTCTTGATCCTGGCGTGGCTCACTGGTGGGGGAGTTATCAGACACTGGTTCATTTACAACATAAACCCGTTTCACCTCAAGCACGCTCTCTCCGCCGAAATGTACGTTTCAACGAATCTGGCTCCTCTGATTGCGGCAGGACTTGCGGCTTTCTGGCTGACCTTCCCCTGCGTAAATCGCAAAAAGTGGCGAGATTGGCGCGCGTCGGCATCCGCTCGGCTTGCGGGCAGCCCGCTGAGGCGAACTGGACTCGGTTTCGGACTCGCGGCGGTGCTGGGGTTTGTCTTTTCCTGGGGGATAGGCAAGGACGGAGCGGCCATCAACTACTGCCTCGATTGGCAGCTCGCGTTATGCCCGCTGATGGGAGTATTTGTGGTTCTGCTTTCCCGGGGCTGGACTGCAAAGGACCGCGGAATGGCGTTCCTTCGCCCCCTCGTATTGCTCCTGGCGGCGGTGACCGGGATAACACTTTGCGTTAATGCGGAGTTCGATTGCAATAAGGCCGTCGGGTTCACAGCAGGTACTCGGATGAAACTCCTTGAGAAGCGGCGCGAAGAAGCGGAACTGGTCAAACTGATCTCTTCGTTTCCCGGTCCCGTGGTCAGCGAGAACATGACGGCGTTATTGCGAGCAGGCAAGTCTATCCCGTTTGAGCCGGCCATCATCAAGCAGACCACAGACACTGGAGTATTCGACGAAGGCGCTCTGGTCAAGAGGACGTCAGACAAGTTTTTCGACGCGTTCATCCTGAGGAGCAATACGGAAATCCCACTCTGTACCCCGCGAATGATGCAGGCGATCCACGAGAATTATGTTCCGTATCCGTTCAACGGAAGCGATTATCTCGTCTACGTTCGGCGATGAGCGGAGCGTTGTCTGCATTGATGACAATAAAGGGTAACCCGATTCTTATCGAACGGATGCTCAGTTGCGGCCGGTCCTCCTGCCAATCGGTTCCCCCATGGCGCGGAGGCACAATGAGATTTCGTCATCTCGGCATGGAACTTTCTGAATGCTTTCCGCGTAGTGGTTGGTGAGGCGCCCGCGATGATGAAGAGAATACTTGCCGTCTGCCTGCTTGCCGCGGCCTTTTCGGTCGCAGCCACACCCGCCCATGCCGAACCGGATGCGGTCCAGTTCTTCTCCAACATCAACGTGGGCTCTGACACCGCGGTTCACGACGCCGTCTGCTTCTTTTGCAATGTAAACATCCTGGGCGAGGCAAAGGGCGACGTGGTCGTCTTTTTCGGAAATATCCATATCGCCGGACACGCCGACCACGACGTGGTGAACTTTTTCGGCTCCATTTCCGCCGAGGACAACGCGCAAATCGGCCAGGACATGGTCAGCTTTTTTGGCCTGGTCCGCCTTGGTGAGAACGTCTCGGTGGGCAAGGACCTGGTCGCCATGTTCGGAATGATTCGCGCGCCCGAGTCCGTCACAGTGGGCCATGACCGGGTGGCCTTTCCGGGCTGGATTCTCCTTGGGCCACTGCTCCCGGTGGTGCTGATCGTATGGCTGATTGTTCACGTGATCCGGTCCAATCGGCGGCGGATGTATCCCTATCCGCCCGGAATGTAAGCAACCCTCGCGCGGGCAAGCCGGGGTCCCCGGCGACAGGTCTTCGTCGCT
>Ga0302140_10012864_pt1 | contig 10252 bp, 8 predicted proteins | sample I_Bog_E1_1_FD_202095 | JGI IMG/M metagenome (GOLD analysis project Ga0302140, IMG submission 202095) | Peat permafrost microbial communities from Stordalen Mire near Abisko, Sweden - I_Bog_E1_1 | ecosystem: Environmental > Terrestrial > Soil > Wetlands > Peat | place: Sweden: Abisko, Stordalen...
CTTTAGGCGGCTGAAAGCCTTTGTTATTTGATCTGACGGCCTGGTGCAGAACTTGCTTTCAATGTCTGATATTTCTACAGGTCAAATGGACGATACCAAAACAGAAACAAGCCACCCATCTGTTCAAGCAAGTTCCACTTCTTATCTTTCAATATAGACTTCTCACGGTACAGGCCTCCATCTAGCAAAGTGGGGTCGAGCGGGAGATGCTCTGTCCAATCACATGCGGCCCGACATTTATGCTTAATTGTCTCACTTTTCGAACACCAGGACGCCTACTGGAGCCGAGTGTACTTTCCCGCGCCAGACCGCAACGAAACTTGGCAAGCTCAAACTATCTCCGGCACTACATGGCCCCAGCAGCCATGATAAACGATACTCCACGATCTTGTTGATGTCGAGATCATTTGAGGCATTACGCCTCAAGCCCCACGCCTTCTACAACCGCCCGGTGCCGCCATGTCATGGGAGCTCCTGAAGCGGTTCCTCGAGAGCGATGTCTTCAACCAAAACCCGTTCCTTTCGGTAGCATACCTCTCGTAAGAAGCTGCCTCCTCCATTTTGTGTATGCAGAGCTGACCCCCAGCTCCAGACGGTATGCAGACCATGTCGGCATCCATTATATCCTGTGCCAGAAGCTGCGCCAATTTACGTACGAGGAAATCGAGTTCTTTCTGCCGCAGCTATGCCACCTCATCATAAGCGTCAACAATGAGTCTATGGCATTGGAGGAATTTATATTGGACCTGTGCGAGGAATCGGTGAACGCTGCGTTGCTTGTGGGTTCCGCGATTGTCCGGAGTGAGGCTCCGAAATGCTAACCATGGGGGAACAGACATTCTGGCTCTTCCAGACATATCTCCACGACCTCTCATCGAATCCACAATCCGATGCTTTCAAGACGTGTAGGAGGATATACAACAAGGTGCAGCATATTGTGTTCGGGCTTGCGGAGCCAGCGAGACATGAGAAGATTAAGGAGAATGTGCTGCCTGTTACAGTTCTTGCCAGCTTCGTGTTAGCCAGCGTCGCTGTGCCTTTCCTCCCGAAATGGGCCGGACCATTGGCTATAGCTCAGGCGCGGAAGCCTCAGTCGACGGGGGATGTGATATCGGACACAAGCCAGACGCAGCAGAAGGTAGTTCGGAGCAATACCACCACGCCTGGCACAGCACGGACAAGAAGAGCTAGGGAGGGAGGAAGAATCACAAGCAGTCCTGCAAATGGGACGGGATCTGTGGATGTGCGCCCAAAATCAGCGCGAGCAGTGTCTCTGACAAGATCGCAATCTTCAGGGACTGGTGGGACAAGTCGAAGGCAACCTCTAGAAGCTCGGCCACGCCCTGCCCGCCTTGACCTGAACGCTGCTGACCCACGACTGAGTTCGTCTTCTCTACCTTTACCAGATGCTCGCTCGCCGAGAATGTCAGCTTCAAGACCAAGTACACCGGCAACTGGTGGGCTTCCCCGACGACCCGCAGAGCTAGCTCTCCGAAAACCGTCTCATCCGATTAGGCCACTTACTCCCTCCGCCCTGACGGATGCACAAAAAGTCAAGCTATTGAGGCAAAACTATTTCCGTTGCGAGACCCAGTTTATAACCGCTCTAGAGGATATCTCGAATCGTCTAGTGATAGTTCCTAAGCCTGCACGGCTCAGTGCTTTACGTGCAGAACTTGCCTTGATTGCACAAGATCTACCAGCAGAAGTTGATATCCCAGTTATTTGCCCAGCAACGCTAGTGGATGGAGCGCCTGGGAAGAGTCGGCATCATCGTATCGTCCGGCTGAATCCGGCCGAAGCAACTGTTTTGAACAGTGCAGAGAAAGTGCCATATTTACTGATGGTTGAGGTGCTACGAGAGGATTTCTCATTCGATCCAACGACGAGCGAAAATGAGGCATTGCTTACCAAACTTCTTTCGGAGCAAGGATCCGGACGAAGACGTATCTTTGACCTTTCGGAATCTGTGCACGACTCAAATGGAACCACCAAGTCTACAGAAGCTGCTCCAGACAGTGTCTTTGAGCCTATTTCTGGAGACCTTGGAAGCTCTCCGCTGATCAAAGCAATGGACGACACTCCTCCACATACAAACAAGGAAAATACTGCTTCTTCGCACCCACCACGGCTTTCGAGTGGTGCCACAACGTTATCTACGCTCTCAGGTCTTGCTACACCAAGAACCTCGGGAGCGTCAACATCGAGGTCTAGCAGTCCTGGGCGGAAGCTTACGTTTCCTACTATTGGGAGATCAGGTGCAGCCGACCAGCCTGATTTTTCGGCTTTGGCGACACACATGCGGACTGCCTCCCAAATGCTAGCCCAGCTCGATTCAACAAGTGGAAAGAGACCAAAGCAGGAAGTTGCTGCGATTCGGGCGAAGATTATTGCAAGCATGCAGAGCATGGAGGAGCAGAGCTTCGACACGGATGATACCACCACTGCACCCACGTTCGACACAATCATGGCAAATGCAAACGCAGTTGCAGCCAATATAGGTCCCGAAGATATTGAAGAAGAGGCAGCATCCGAGTCGGCCTTGAACAGCGGTGCTGGAGCAGCTCGAATGGAAAACGACCAGAAAACTGGTGGTGTGCAAAGGAAGGGCGACCGAGACGACCCCAGTGCCGCAACATTTGGAGAAGCGTGGAATATGAAAAAGGAGCGAATACGAAAGTCCTCACCATATGGCTGGATGAAGAATTGGGATGTGTTAAGTGTTATTGTCAAGACTGGGGCGGATCTCCGGCAAGAAGCGTTTGCTTGCCAGCTAATTCGAGTCTGTGACAAGATTTGGCACGAAGCTCAGACTCCAGTCTGGATCAAACGAATGCGGATCTTGGTGACTGGAGAGTCGTCTGGTCTAATCGAGACCATAACCAATGGTGTTTCGTTACATTCATTGAAACGCAGCCTAACCCTTGCTACGATCGAAGCCGGACAAAATCCACGAAGAAGAATTGCTACTTTGAAAGACCACTTTGTCAAAGCCTTTGGTGCTCCGGAAAGCGATGCCTACGGTGCTGCTGTTGATGCATTCAAGAGATCTCTCGCAGCTTACAGCATCATCTCGTATATTCTGCAGCTCAAAGATCGGCACAATGGGAACGTTCTCATTGATAATGAAGGACACATTATTCATATTGACTTTGGATTCATGCTCTCAAACTCTCCAGGCTCGGTTGGCTTCGAAGCTGCGCCGTTCAAGCTGACTCAAGACTATGTGGACGTCCTTGGAGGTGTGAACTCACAGGATTTTGCAGACTACAAGAAGTTATGCAAGCAAGCGTTTCAGGGTAATGTTTTCCGGTCATGAGATTCTACTTCTGCTAACCTGGCTTAGCATTGCGAAGATCTGCTGATAGTCTCATCGATCTTGTTCAAATCATGGGCCGGGAATCGAAGATGCCTTGCTTTCAATACGGCGTTCAGCAAGCCACGAACAGTTTACGGCAAAGGTTCCAACTCCAGCTTAGCGCTGATGAGGCTGAACAGTATGTCGAGACGGACCTGATAGGGAAGTCTCTGGGGAGCTACTACACACGATTGTAAGTCTACCCTCGCCGCCCTTCGTTTCCTCGCTGATTGAGTAGATACGATACATTTCAATACCGTAGTCAAGGTATATACTAGGCGGCTGTGCTCTGTTAACAATTGGAATGCATGTTGGCGGCGTTGGATATGTTGCATTTACATGGCTGATGGGATCGGGAGCATGAGATAATCAGATGAGAGAGATCTCGAACTGTCTGGCGTTTGTGGGGCTAGTCTGGTGAGTGGACTGTATTGCAAGTCATGTCAAATGATTACCAATGATTCGAAGAGTCTCAACTTGTCTTTGCATTGATCTTTCTTAAAGGCTTTTGTGATTGTCTCGTAGTTTGTGCAGCGCTGGCCCATCTTCTGAAAGGCAATTATCTTGGGTGCCATGTCCTGAAGTACAGCGATTTATAAGCTACAAGTATCTTAAGGTGACTGTCTTCTTCAAAACCATAATTTCCGTCACCTGATGGTTTGCTTTGGTGTTGCAGTGGTGAATCTCCTCCATGAAGAAAGCACAGTCGAGCATCGCTTCCTAAATTTCAACCTCCGGCCTTCCATCAATAATGGGCATCGCATCTCTCAACTGCACAGCATCAACGAAAATGTTCCAAGGCACACGAGGATTCTTTGATTATCCATTATCCAAATCTTTCATCATGTCGCGGTCTTCGGAATACAATCCGCATTAATGGTGCGCCTTGGAGAAGCTTTGTTTGGGTTGCGCCTCCTCGCCATTTATTTACGTGGTACCAAAGGCAACCTCGACATCACCCTCGAAGCGGCGCTATTTATACCGCAGGCTCTTCTCCCTTTCCTCGAATTCCTCTTCGCCTTTGCAACCTCCCTCGCCGGCCATATTCCCCTTTCAATCCACCGCGCAACTCCCCACATCGATCTCCACCATCTGCCGTACGTGTCTCGTCATTGCCGCGTAAAGGAACCTTTCTGCAACGAAACTTCCTAGGGAATTCGTGTCGACGCATCTCGATCTATCAAAACAGAGTCTCTGATCAATCAACGCAATCATGCCTCCCATCCGCCACAACAAGGAGCATGAGTGGACCAAATTCGAGGCATGTCAGCCCAATCTCCTTGAAGCACACTGCTAACAGACCGTCAGAAACACGCCATGCTGTGTCTCATCACCAAAGGTGTCCACCTCGAAGGATACGGCAAGGTCAAGAGAACCGACGACCCCAACACAGTCAAGAGAAATGCATACCTAACCTTCGCAACCACCCTCAACAACACCCTCCATGGCACCGACTACGAGCATGATATCCCCAAGAAGGAGGTCACGCGTAAGCTGGACAAGATGCTTCTCCAACACAAGGCTATCATTGGCAAGGGTGGCATGGCCGAGAGACAATTCGGCGGTCGTGTTACTCGGGCTTTGAGACTTGCTTGGCAGAGAAGCTTGGGTGATACGGGCGACGAGGACAAGGATGCGAAGCGCGTTTTGAGAGTTCCTTGTCCTCTTGACTTCGATGGCAGCATCTCGGAGTGGAATCAGTGGAGACGTCAGGCAGTTGAGAATAAGCGTCGTGCTAGGCTGGGATTGCCTCCGATTGAGGTTGCAGCTGAGGAAGTCGAGCAGGCTGGTATGGATGTCGCTATCATCCTACACGAAGATGTACTAACAGATTACAGAACAAGTTGAGCAACAGGACAAAGTAGTTCGGCCCCGTGGAAGCACTGCTGGTCAGAAGCAAAAGGCTCCTGTACGAAACAAGTGGCGCAGCCAACAGAAGAATGCGTTGTCCGAGGAGTACGTTGTCGATGAAGCCGATCAAGGCAAGATCCCCACCATGTCCAGCGACAAGATCATCCAGACCAAGCTCGACTCCTACCGCACCCTGCCGGCCAACGTCCGCTCCTCCGACAAACTCCAATGGGCCAACCCTGATCCGCGTCAACAAGCTTTCTTGGGAGGTCTTCGTGGTTCCGCTGCCATTGCTGCCTTCCAGAACGCTGGCATGTCTTCTCAAGGTGGCGCTTATCAAGGTACTACCCGTGGCAGCTTCCACCACGAACCTTATGTTCCGCCTACTCGGTCTCGCTCCTCTCATGCGCAAGGAAGCTCCGAATCGATTCCCGGCCTCACGCACGAGTACTCTTCCTCCGAGGACGTCGAGACCGCCGCCAATACTCCTATCGAGACCAGTTTCGGCCCCTCTCATCTCCATTCCGCTGACTCCATGGTCCGAGGTGGTGTCAATGACGGCTATGCTCTTGGTTCTGAGCCTGCTGCCTCTAAGGGAGTTGGTGCGGGAGATGGCTTGATTGAAGGTATCCGCGAGGGCTGCGAAGTCGAGATGGCTGGCATTGAGGAAGGAGAGATCTGGGCTAATTTGGAGGCAGCCAGAGTTTCTTGATTCTCTAGTCTTCACACTTGGCTGTTCTCGCCTTCCCCTATCTTGCTCCGCATTGCCTTACCTGGCGTGGCTCGGCTGATATTTGCCTTTTCTTCACACGCGTTGCTTTCTTTGCTTCTCAGATTATTGCTCTTACATGTTCACAATCACTTGCATCACACAAGGCGAGGGGACGAACGGAATGGATAACGATTTGCATATGCAGCTCATGCTATGGGCTGCACCTGATAACGAATGGATGACATGCGCGGAATGGGTAGATAGCTGCTTATTATCTGCAATACGATGATCTTTATGAATATCTGCTCTTTCTGGCTTGTGAGCTTGATATGTTGTCTCTTCGGGGGGAGAGAGAGAGGTTTTCTTGACCTTGATATGCGCGGTATATGTTTAGTTCTACGGGGAATGGACGACTGGCTGTAATATACGGGATAGGTGGTGTTTTTTCAAGCTGAGAAATCGTGGAGTGGTGGAAGTCTTTGGATCGTCTGAGATAGCGAGTAGGAAGAGACGATGGCTCTGACTTGGCTTTATCTCTCCCTACACAGGAGCTGGGGGATAGTGACAGTGAGATGTTTTGAGATAAGTGAAATTCACCCTTGCACTCTCGCAGCTAGTTTCCTGGTACTAAAATCTTGCTTTGCTGCGTTTATAAAAGACCAGCTTGCACACCGAGCTAGAATCTGCAAGCGTTTGGAAACATCAAAATCAGACATCCGATGTGGCAAGGGCGAGAAAGAAAGGAGAATCCGACCATGCTATTTTAGACTTGCAGGTTGCGAGAGCTCACTTCTTAGAGAATAGAGTCAAGAGACGAGTTTTCAGTACTTACCATGGTGAGGATGTTTTGTTGTCATGTGCTTCCTGTTGTCATATCTGCTGCTGTTAGTTATTGATAGTGATTCGGTGGTAATAGTTGGAGGGGAGGTGAGGAGGTGAAGTGATGTTTCTAGAGCGATCTGCTGTCTTGAGCTCGTTTACATTCTTTACATATCGTAGGGAGACTAAGCGTAGGATCGCTTGCGATAGTGAAACCCTCGGCTAGTGACGCTTAATGCTTGAGGAAACAACATGGCGTTCTATATAGGCGGCCAATGAAGCTTGGGATGGACTCGGATTTCAAGGATCAGGAGGAAGAGAAGTGCCTGGTGCTTTGTGACTTTAATTGGGATAAAGCTGGTTGAATTTTGATTGGTTCTTGTAGTTTATATAGAAGATGCGAGGAGAAGATATAAATCATCATCTTTGCCTCTTGTAAATGTTCTTGTGAAAATTCCATTGTCGCCATTCAATGGCAAGCTATGAGGACGGGTGTGTAGTGCCAGGGCATTGGGAGAACGCTGTAATTATTGGAAGACACTCTATCAGCTATAATGACCAATTTCGAGGTAATAGCCTCGACATCGTGAGATTTCATGACTTTTAGCTTGATGTAGAGTCTAGGAGATAGCGGAGAGTTGTTTGACAACAGAACTGTAGCATTTCTAAATCTCAGCTCTCCCTTTACCTCAGAAACGATGATATTTCGATACTCTGTCGCTTGAAGAGTCGATCCAGATTTGCAACTGTACGGGTCAAGCAATCATGTTCGAGCCTGTCATGCCTCCAACACTGCCTTTATATCGCCGTATCTGGCCCCGCACCTTTTACGGAGCGAAACCATTCTATAAATAGTGGAATTCCTCCGCCTGAGCGTTTGCGAGAGACCTGACCTTGCAAGAAATCATCAGTGAGTTGAATTATTGCAAGAGTGTAAACGCGAAGGTGCGATTGAACCCTTGCTGTTGGCTGGTGATGGTCGTCGTGACTTACCCCTATCTTAAGCGAGAAAGTCCGAAACGCAGCGCTGAGGCGAGCATAGAGTTATCTGAAGTAGCGCAAATTGTATATATAATTGCCAGAAGCACTTGTAAGTTAATAGCCAAGACACCAGCAAATGCCGCTGCTGCGCCTATGGTGGAGCTGAGTCGCAGGTGGAATCTTGCGAAGCCCGTGTTGATGGAAGAAAGAACGTGACTTGCCTCAAAAGAGCGATTTGTGCTCAATCTTTGCAATCTGGAAAGAATAATTACGGCAGAACTTTTGGTTGGTGCTGTCAAGGTCTTTTTCGCTGTCACTTCTATTTCATCGTTTCGGTGTTTTGCTCATAAGGTTGCTGTGAAATTGCATGCTATTGCAGTTCTTGAGGTATCTCCCAAGCTATACAGGGCACCAGAAACCATGGATAATACTTCTGAGGTGAGAACTTGTATTCAATGTATTGGGAAGAAAACCTTTCGATGTCATCGGTTCTCGTTATAAATAAAGGTATGGGTACCTAAAGGAAATATGCTGAACAGCCAATTCGGAATCAGAGAGGGGCTTGCAAACGATCGGGTCTCGATGTTTAATATACTGTGAACGAGGTTCGAAAGGATTCGCTATGTGGGTATAGCAATCGAAATATCGATCGCAGGTTATGAGGCTGAATTACGGACACTGCTCTTCTGTCTCTACACGGATATATAAAGTAAGATCTTACATGCAGAGCACATAAGGAAACCAGCTAAGAGCAGCGAGTTGTGACATATTTTAAACCTGTGGAAGCTGTCTTAGAGGACATTCGGAACACCCTTAGGGCCCGCGAAGTTTGTCTTGTGGTCAGACCAGAGAAGGCTGAAAATGAGGAGACTCGGGAGACCGAGGGGTCACGTATAGCCTGAGTATCTACAAACTACAAGGTCATGCTCGAATTTTGCTGTCAATTTTACGTTTGCTGTCATTTCACAGTCTAAATTAATTGCGAAGTCCAAGGCATGAACTTCCAGGGCAGCAGCGGCGGTTCAGGATAGTATAGAAATCTAGGATTGGAGGTCTGAAGGAGAACAACTTCTGGAGAGCCGAGTAAGAACTCCATACTCCAGATCCAACTTTTCTTTCGGGTAAGTACTCAAAGACCCTCGGCTCTCGATTACTCAGCTTCTCGTATGCTTATACAACTAGTGAAAGACTTGTGAAAGGAATAGATTGCCTTATATATATTCCTCGAGAGCTTAGAAAACGTGGAAAAATCTGGATTGCCAGATATTTGCACTATATCATCGTCGTCACAAGCAAGGTGCCCAGAATTCTTTAAGCGAATAATTCACAATACTCTGCCAAAACAAGCTCGGTAATACTTGCTCAAAAAATGAACTAGTAAATCACTCCTGTTCCCCCTAAACTCGCCAAATAAGCGAAGCAAGACAACTTTAAAATGAATTGTTAGTGCTATCTCATTGTCCTTACAAGCAAGGTACCCAGAATTCTCTAAGCGAATGATTCACAATATTCTGCCACAATAAGCCCTGTGACACTTGCTCAAAATTCGAATTGGGAAACCACTCCTGTCACCCGGGAAGAGAGCAGTCTCTGGCCGATGTTCAAGATGCACTTAGACTTTATGACACTCTGCTGCATGATAAAGACATGTCTATGTCCTCCAAATGGAGGCGTCATCACGTCAATGTTGCAGCTCGAGCAATATCACAAGCGACTGTCATGGCGGCTTTGCTAGTCGAATAAGGACGGATGAAAGGTCTGGGTTGCTCCTGCCGTGCAGGGTGGGATATTTGGCACAAAATAGCATGCTGTACCATAAATCGTGCCTTCGCCTCTCAGACGACAATCTTCCCCACTAGTATCCGCTTCCGTCTTCAGTCCTGAGCCGAGCCCTGAGTCCTGAGCACGCGAATGAGTCAGCTGGATTTAGCTCAGGGGGTCCTTTTCTAGTCCCTCGTGAATCGGCTTTAGTTTCCATATTATTTATATTTGGTATTATGCAGATCCTGGTTGCCTATAACATAGCCACCTCTCTGAGCCTACAAGTTGTTATAATAGTAGTGCCCATCCTCGCTCCCCTGTCGCACTTCATTGAAAGGCACTTACCGAGCGAGCCTGGTGAGCCGATTTGGGCTTCCTCTTAAACCTTTTCACACGTGACTTAGTTCATTCGTCCATAATCATACAGCGCAGGGCTCAATAGAGTACATCGAAAATTAAGAGACGGAGAGTAGGATTAGAAAGGAAATAGAAGAGTGGCAAATGTTATGAACTTGGCAGAAGGCAGGAAAATCGAGCTGCACCTAAGACATATCGGAGCTCTCTGTTGAAAGTTACAGAGGTGGTAGAGTTGGGATACGTCCATAATGGCTACAACTTCGTACTGCCAAACAATTAACGTCCTACCATCCCTCCGTCGCTAATTTCCGTATCCCTCTATTGCAACAAACGGACTGTCTTTTTTGCCTCTTAGCCTTCCGCATCCGGAATTACAACCTTGTAAAATCTCAGGTTTAAGGAAACTCTGACAA
>Ga0302140_10012865_pt1 | contig 10251 bp, 13 predicted proteins | sample I_Bog_E1_1_FD_202095 | JGI IMG/M metagenome (GOLD analysis project Ga0302140, IMG submission 202095) | Peat permafrost microbial communities from Stordalen Mire near Abisko, Sweden - I_Bog_E1_1 | ecosystem: Environmental > Terrestrial > Soil > Wetlands > Peat | place: Sweden: Abisko, Stordalen...
TTATCTTAGTTCGATCACTTATAAACATATGTCCACACTATCTGTAGTGGACTGGGAATACAAGCGGTAGTATTTACCCCGTGAAATACTGGGTATTATGAGAACTCGGCCCGATTGTCTGTCACAATGACTTAGTTGTAATATATTATTATGTTAACTTAAAACATAACATTTAGGCGAATGGAAAGCGGGAAATCACTGATAAGAGCGGCCTAAACCATTAGCCGCGATGGATACGCTGGGAATTCAGGCTAGTCACCGACCAGGAGATTCGCGTCTCGACCAAAATCCTGACCGTCCTGGCCATGACGCTGCAGGGGGCCTTCGGCAAGGAAGGGAGGATCCATTCCCTGGCCGTATTCGATCGCGATCTCGGCGACGGGATCTTCGTCGGGCTGCGGATCGCCAGCGATCCCCGCGCGGACACCATCCAGCTCCTGGTCACGCGGGTGCATCCGGCGGCAGCCGAGCGCAGCGCGGCTCCGCCACGCATCAGCTGATCTTCAGCTGCTCCGGTCCGCCTGAGCACGCCCGTCTCCGGCCGACTGTGCGGGCAATCGGCAGCGACGGAGCGGCTGTCAGCTTAGGCAAGGTATCTGCAGGCTTGGGGGCCGCCTCTCCATGCGCGATCGTCCAGCGCAAGCGATTGCCGTGATCATGGACGCTTCGCGCGACGCTGCACGTCGAGATCGGTGCCGACCCGCAGGCGCTCGAGGTATCCATTATACGAGTACCACCGGTCGCGCTTCTTCCCCGTGGTCTCGGTGAGCACACCGGCCCCCACCAGGGAGTCGATGGCGCGAGCGGCGGTGGGCTTGCTCGTGTCCAAGATCTTCATCGCTGAAGCGACGCTGACCAAGGGGTGCCGGGGGAGCAGTTCGAACATGCGAACGGCGACGACCGAGGTGGTTCCGTGCGTGATGACGCGCGCGCGGTCTGCGGCGACCAGGGCGAAGAGATCCTTCGCTGAAGTAACGGCCTCGTCAGCGATCGTTGCAACCCCGTCGAGGAAGAAGCCAATCCAACTCTCCCAGTCCCCATCGATGCGCACAGCGTTCAAGCGGCGGTAGTAGTCGTCGCGATGCCGCTTGAAGAAAAGGCTCAGGTAGAGGAGCGGCTTTGCGAGCACCTTCCAGTGTTCCAGGAGGAGCGTGACGAGCAATCGCCCGATGCGGCCGTTGCCGTCGAGGTACGGGTGGATGGTCTCGAACTGGACGTGCACAAGCCCGGCACGCACAAGCGGTGGCAGGGTGGTGTCGGCGGAATGCAGATATTTTTCGAATGCGGACAGCACATCGGCGAGCTCGTGCGGCGGCGGAGGGACATAGAACGCGTTGCCTGGCCTCGTTCCGCCAATCCAGTTCTGGCTTCGCCGAACCTCACCAGGCAGCTTCTCGGCTCCACGCACCCCGCGCATCAAGCGCTGATGGGTCTCATTGAGGAGGCGCATGGAAAGCGGCAGCCCCTTCGGGTCGTTGAGCTGCCCACGAGCGAAGGTTAGTGCTTCGAGGTAGTTGCAGACTTCCTCGACGTCCGCGTTCGGAGGCGCGTTGTCTTCGGCCTCGAATGTGAAGAGATCGAACAAGGTCGCCTGGGTGCCTTCGATCTGTGAGGAGAGCACCGCCTCCTTGCGGACGAACGCATAAATGAACCAGTCGAGCGAAGGCACCATCTCGCCCGCGAGCTCGAGCCGGGTCAGCGCATGCTCGGCGGCCCGGAGTCGATCGCCGAGCACGGAGTCGAGCACCAACGGGGGGTCGGCCGGCGGCAACGAGGCCGGAACGAAGGCCGCGACCTCCTCCCCGGCAACCGTAGTTCGCTCGTATCGGCCCGTGGAACGCCTACTCATCAACCTGACTCCGCTAGGAACGATCTCGTTCCTGTTGCGAGCAGAAAGGAACGACTCCGTTCCCAATTGCAGCACTAGGAACGTATTCTTTCCTAGTGGTATTATCTAGTCAAGTGCCAGTCCCGAATCCCGAAGTCATGATCTGCAGATCGTGCAGCAGATGCAGCACTCATGTCTTCCCGTGTCATCTCTTGTCATCTCCTGTCATAGTAGGAAGACATTGCGCCAACTGTAAATGCGTCGTAAGTAGCAATCAGTAATAAACTTACATCTGCCCCCTACCGCCCTTGCCATGCTGTGGTCGAGAGTTCGAGTCTCTTTGCCCGCTGCAAAAGAAACGACACAACCCGCTGGTAAAACGGCGGGTTGTGTCGTTTTCGATTGCCCTCAACAATGCTTCCCGAAATGTCGGGAAGCACTTCACCGAAACTCGAACGGGCCTCCGGCTTAGCTGTAAGTGCCCTATTTGGGGTCTGAAATATTGACGGATTCATGGGCTGCGACTCCTTTGCGTAGGTCGTGTTTTTGCAATGCATTATGTCGATCTGAATCCTGACTAGATTTCCTACCCATGCAGGGTATAGTCCTTTTATGCTCTTTGTCGAAGCGCGACCTTTTGCTAAGCATCGACCCAAATTGATGACCGACGACGAGTTGACCAACCTGAAGTCGCATCTCGCTGCTTATCCTGACGCAGGCGATACCATTCCAGGCGCTGGTGGATTTCGAAAAATCCGGTGGGCAAATAGTCAGCGAGGCAAGGGGAAACGCAGTGGAAGTCGGACGATCTAACTTCATCTCAGCCTCGCCGACACCATACATCTGATGACAATTTATGATCACGAAGAAAAGGACGACTTAAGCGCCGACGAACGCAAAGAACTTTCTGACTATGCCAGTGAACTCAAGAAACTTGCCATAAGGACCCGTAAGCTATGAGTCGAATAATGACTGACCTCCGTGATGCCGTTGCATCTATCAAGGACCACCATGCTGGGAAGATAACCCTGCGAACGACAAACGTGCCGCAGGCCAAGCCTCTCGTCATTACGGCCGCTCGTGTGCGTAGAATCCGCGATCATCTCAAGATGTCACAAGAGGTCTTTGCGCGCTGCCTCCATACCTCTCGCCGCACTTTGGAGAAGTGGGAGCAAGGTCAGGCCAAGCCAACGGGTACCGCGGTCGCCCTGCTGACTCTGGTAGAGCGTCATCCCTCGGTGGTTCAGGAATTGGCCGCTATCTGAGGTCGCCAGTTCACATGCAGTTCGTGCAGCAGATGCAGCACTCAAGTCATCCCGAGTCCGCTATTGTCATCTCCTGTCATAGTGGGAAGACATTGCGCTAACTGAGGATGCCTCATAAGTGCCCATTTATGGAATACTTACATTACCCCCTGTCGCCCTTGCCATTCTGTGAGTCCAGCGAATTCGCCGAATCGTAACCTATTGTCAATACTGTTGTTATAAAATTCCAGGCCGTCCTAGAGCGACAGTATGCCGTGTTTTTGATGTAGTTATTGCAGCATTTGCGTCATGGTCTGTCGCGATTTGTCGTGGTTGGTCATGGTTTAAAGTCCACCGCATGGTCATTTAGTTTCGCCTTTCTACGGGTTTTGGGAGCACAACCGCTTTACTTACAACTTGACTTATACTTGACACATAATTAGCTCCCGACATGGCATACGAACCGCGCTTCACCATCTCGTCGGCGCTGCTGATCTGCGTGGAAGCGATTGCCTCGCTGCGGGAAAGGATTCAGGGTGCGGCAGTGGAAGTACCATGGATTCCCGCCCTACAGAAGGACGCGCGGTCACGCAATGTCCATGCCTCTACTGCCATCGAAGGCAATCCGCTGACCCTGGAGCAGGTACGGGCGTTAGAAGAGGGCCGCGACCTCGTTGAGCCCAGCGTGCGCTCCCAACGCGAAGTAGTCAATTATCTGGCGGGGCTGCGCTATGTCGAAAAGCGCGCGCTCAAGAAACGACTTGCGCACGACGACATCCTGGGACTTCACCGCATCCTAGCCGGCGAGGTGATGGACCAAGGCGAAGCTGGACGCTATCGCACCATCTCAGTGCGTGTTGGGCGCTACGTTCCGCCGCGTGCGGATGAGGTGTCGGGCTTGATGTTCGAATTGCTGCAGTGGTGGAACGGTGAGTCGACTAAGATGTCTCCCATCCTCAGTTCAGCTATCCTGCATTATCGCTTCGAGGCAATCCATCCTTTTGCCGATGGTAATGGCCGCACCGGTCGTGCCTTGGCATTGTGGGAGTTATATCGTCGCGGTTTCGATACTCACCACATCTTCTCGGTTGATGAATATTATTGGGAGGACCGTTCGCGCTATTATGCGGCCCTCGATGGGGTATCCAAGGCCAGTGAGGATCTCTCCTACTGGTTGGAGTATGCTGCCGAAGGATTGAGGCAAACGCTGGAGCGGGTGTGGCTGCGCGTGCAATCGTTGAATGCCACGGGTCCCGCCAAGCTCGTGCTGCGCCCCAAGCAGGAGCGGCTATTACATCTGCTACGCGACAATCCGAGCATGGCCCCGGCCGAGATCTGGAAGGCGCTGGGCGTTACCCGTCAAGGAGCTATGGACCTGCTGCGTCCCTTACTCGACGCTGGACTGGTTGAAAAGATTGGCGGCAAGAAGACCGGCCGTTATTCGTTGAGACATCCATGACCGGTCTTGTCGTTGATGTCGCCAACGTCGTCGTTGGGTCGCGGTTTGTCGTGACGTGTCGCGGTTTGTCGCGATCGCCAACTATTTGACCAGAAATTGGTTACGTTATAAATAATGTCTGCTCAAGTTGTTACAGGAATTTCACTCTCGACGTTGCCATGCTGTCGAGAGTTCGGTCTGGGACAGCGGCATAAAGGACCGCTCGCGGAAGCGGAAGCGGATCCGCATCGGCAAGTTCAGCGTCAGCGTGCCGAAGGGCTGAGTCCGCTCAGCTCAGCTCGACCGGGCGCCCCGTCTTTGCCGAGGCGTAGATCCCGTCGATGATTTTCATGAGCTTGTGGGCTTCGCCTGCGTTGTTGAGCGGGGCCTCCTTGCCATCGAGGACCAGCGCGAAGTTCTTCGCTGAGCGCATGCGGCCCATCGACTCATCCAGCTCCACGATGATGCTGCGGTTCACCGGAAAGCCGTTCTCCTGCGAGTAGATCTCGCAGCTGTCGATGCACGTGGGATCGAGTCCGTCGACCCGAAATAGGCGCTGGATCTTGCCGCCGGCCTTCTGGCCCTGGAAGACCACGGAGACCACCTCGCGCTCGTTCATCTCCGCCCAGGAGTTGCGGATGGTGAGCACCTGGCCGGTCTTGAACGTCACCAGCGCGTGCGCCGCCGCTTCGACGTCCGTGACACCGTCCTTCACGTCCGGAATGCCCCACGGACCCTTGAACTGGGGATTGTCGATATTGTCGCTGAACGTGTTGCCGAGCACGAACGCGGGCTCAGGATAGCCCATGAAGTGCAGCGCGAGATCGATCATATGCAGCAGGTCGATCACTGGGCCGCCGCCCGAGAGCTTCTTGTTCGTGAACCAGCCGCCGAAGCCGGGGATGCCGTTGCGCCGGATCCAGGTCGCCTGCGCCGAGTTGACGCGGCCCACGGCGCCGCTCTTGAAGTATTCGCGCATCGCATAGGACTCGGGCCTCGCGCGGTTGTTGAAGTTGAACATTAAGGTCTTGCCGGCTTTCTTGGCAGCCTCGACCATCGAGGCGACGTCCGCGGCGTTCAGCGCGGGCGGCTTCTCGCAGAATACGTGCTTGCCGGCGGCCAGGGCCTCCATGACCAGCGGGTGATGGAAGGCGTTCGGGGTGATGATGGAGACCGCGTCGAGGTCCTTGATCGCGGCGTACATCTCCTTCGGGTCGCCGTAGGTCTTATCGACGCCGTATTTCTGCGCGGCCGCTGTGGCGGCGGGCCCGCTCTTATCCACGATCGCGACCACTTCGGCGCCGGCACCGCGGAAGCCCGCAACGTGGTACGCCGCCATCCATCCCGCCCCGATGATTCCGATCTTGGTAGCCATCCCATCCTCCTTGCTTGTGCGACCCAACCGTCTTCGCGGCCCCCCTTGGGGCGGGAGATCCTCTATAGCGGGACAGGGGGGTAGATCAAGGATCGGTGATCCCACTGCCGAGGAGCAGAACTCCAAGGGACGGTCAATGCGCGTAATGCAGGCCCGCAGATCGGCAGTGGCACACATTGGGTGTGCCCAGGAGGCCAAGATTGTCGTGATCAGCTGGCAGATTGCGTCGGCATCAGATCGCGAAGCAGCCAGCGCGGTTGACGCGCCAGAAGACGGAGAAGAGCCCTGGCCGGACCTTCGGGCTGGCGACGACCCTGCTCCCAATTCTGCAAGGTACCTACGCTGATGCCCAAGGCGATGGCGAAGCGGGCCTGGCTCACGCCCAGGAATGCTGCTCGAAACGCAGCCATATCGCCTTTTCTGTATGTACCCTGGATAATCCTCTGGCGTACTTCCCCCCTGATCCGGAAGTCGGGCTCGCCGATTGGCTGATCAGTAGTATGATCAATGTGATGATTTCGCATGGCACGGAGACGAGCGAGCATCGCCGAATCGGGTCAGTGTGCGCGAATCTCGTCTGCTGATGTTGTGCTTATGCCCATGTCTTAGCCATCGTAGTAAAGCAGCCGGTCCTTGGGACCAGCCAGGCGATCGCTGATAAGCCGGATGATGTCATCGCCATCACGATCGGTCCAGGATACTCGAACAAGGAACAGCTGCCCATCCACGAGCCCGATTGTCGTCCATCGATCCGCCACGCCATCGCTATGGTTGTCATCATACTCAGTGATCTCATCAGGGTCATTGACTACATGGGCCGCGGTGGCGAAATCGACGCCATGCCTGTGGGGGTTGGCCGTCTCCTTTTCGGCATCCCGCTCGAACCGCATTAACGCTTATGCGTCATTGGCGGATATTGTCGACAGAATGCACAGCATGTGGTGGCGGACACGTCCTTAGTATCCGAGGCGACGCTGAGCGCATTTGCAGTTCGTGCAGCAAATGCAGCAGACGGGCCAGTCCCTGGCATGCGGCGATTGACGCTGGAGGCGTTGGGTAGTTAAATAGCCACAAGAGATCACGCCGTAGGTGTTTAGTGTATTTTCGGTTGAGCATTCCCCATTCAATTCTGCCATGCTGTCGAGCACCTAACCCCGCCACGCCGTCTCTATGGCAGCGACATCAATCTTCTTCATGTGCATCATCGCCTCAAACACCCGCTTCGCCCCGCCGCCGCCAGCCGAAATGGCGTCCATCAGCACGCGCGGGGTGATCTGCCAGGAAATACCCCAACGGTCCCTGCACCAGCCGCACTGGCTTTCGGTGCCGCCATAGCCGACGATCGCATTCCAGTAGCGGTCCGTCTCCGCTTGCGTGTCAGTCGCTATCTGGAATGAGAAGGCCTCACTATGCTTGAACTGCGGACCGCCATTGAGACCCAGGCAGGCAATGCCCATCACTGTGAACTCCACTAGTAGCACGTCGCCTTGCCGACCGTTCGGGTAGTCTCCAGGCGCATGGTGGACAGCGGTCACCTGGCTGTCCGGAAAGGTGGCGACGTAGAAGCGCGCTGCTTCAAGCGCGTCCTTGTCGAACATGAGGCAGATGGCGTTCGCGGGCTTCATATCTGCGCATTCCTGGGTTCGGGCACGAAGGGCATTGCGATATCCGCGTCGCATCCGTCGGGCCGCGTCGCCGCCTGAGCCACGTGCTGCGCGGCTCCTGGCTCAGGCGCACTGACGGGTGGAAGCCGCTCTCTTTCTCTGCGCGGACAGACGACGGTCAACCCCTTCCAGAGGAAGGATTGGCGCCGCATCGCTTGCGGAGATTCACCGGCACGCCAGGACTTGGCAGGGGATTGCGATCCCGGATTGCCCGCCCTGCCAGCCCAGGCACGCGCATCCACGTCGTGGCTCGGGAGGTCGCATCTCGACCGCTGATGCTCCCCAGCCACGGCCAGCCACCGCGACCGCCTTGAACAGCACGAGGATGGCCGCACCGACCACGATGCCGAGCTGATCGGCCGAGCGTGAACCGATCTCGGCGAGCAGCGGCTGGCCCATGTCGACCGTCACCAGGATGCGCTCGCCGCCATCGGCGAGCGCGGCGATGCGTCCAGGCAGCTGAGATTGGAGCGAAATGCCGGACACCCGTCCGGCCGATAGGTCGATGTCGTCGGCATTGGCGGTCGGGAATGAGTCCATGGGCGTTGCGAAGATTCGCGAGAGTCAACCCGAGATGGCGATGAGCAAGCCGTCACGCCGACAGGGCCGCCTCCCGGACTGGCCGGGCCTTGGGCCGCAGCGCATCATGGCCTTTCCGCCCCTCGTGCTGATTCGCGGGGAAATCGGGCAGATTGCCGATGAGATCACGGCTGATGCGCTGGCAGCCATGGGTGATGCCGATCATCGTCAATCGATCCCCCTACGAGCGTGCGGACTGGACGATATGGCCCAGGCGATCACGGATGATGTTGTGAAAGATGGATGACAATTCCTCGGACCGCGTCGGCTTGACGTAGCAGGCGTTGGCGCCGAGCTGGAAGCACAAGTCCATGCTCGCGCGCTCGAAGCTTCCGGTCAAGATCACGATCTGGGTCTTCGTCGCCACTCGCTCGCGGATCATGGGCAGCAATTCGTCGCCGAAGCCGTCGCCCAGGTTCAGATCGACTATGACCAGATCGACCAAATGATGCGCAACCTTGCCATCCCGGAAGAAATGGAGCGCATCGGCCTTGGATCCGAGGATGATCATTTTCGGATCGACACCATTGCGGATCAGGGAAAACCGCACGAGCTCAGCTTCCGTGGGCTGGTCTTCTATGACGATGACGTTCATGGATGTCACGGCATTCCCCAATCGTGGAAATGGATCGTCATGAGGACGATGCTGTCAACAAGCGATCCCATGATCGAATATTTCAATCCGAATATGATTATATTCGTAATCGTGTCAATATGATTCGCCCTCGTCTCTTCAAGTGCACTTGACGCGCCTGTCCTCGCTGGTCGCCGTACCGCAACCCCCATGCCCTCCCTGCGCCTCGCCTTCATCGAACCACCTTCCGCCGATAGTATGCCCAAAACCTGCTGCATGATACCCGATTGCATCAGCCGCAGGGCGGGATCGGCCTCCTGCTGCGCCACATGATGGTCAGGGCTCGCGAGGCTGGCGGCATGCGCCAAGCCCCATCGTCCAGCCGAGCGCTGTTTCACTGGGAGCGATGCGAACGGACGGCAATGGCGGCATTGCATCATTCCTGCTGCTGTCGCTGGCCCTGGCTCCTGCCACTGGTTCAGTGGCATCTGGCATCCCTGACCATGGCAGGTAGCTGCGAAGAGGCTGGCAACACGCAGTTACCTTCTCGAATGCCCGTGCGTCGTCACCTCTATTCCAAGCCTGGAATGTGGCGAATGGCACTGCCGGTGAGACGCAACCGGCATGTGAGCCTCAGCATCTGGACAGATGCCGCGATGCCCATGGAGCAGCGCCATGCATGTCTGGGTATCATGCGCACGATCTGGTCGGATGGCAGGCAGATCTGGTCGACGAGACGATCACCCGCTTGGGCTCTGATTGGGCAGATATCCCAGATCGCCGCTGGCGCGCAGGACGCGGCTGCACAGCGCCTCGGAGAATGCGCTCACCCTTCCGGACAGGGTCATGCCGGCCTCTCGCACGCGGGCACCACGCGCGTCTCCCTCCGTGGCCCGATGACCTGGCGTGAGCGTTTGCCGATCATTCCGCCACCCCGCTGCATCGCTTCATGCGATTGTTGCGCTTGGGGATAGATCGCATGAGACCGCCGATGCCGGGCTCGGGCGTGCGACCCGGTCGACGGTGCCCGGCTGCAGGCCGAGCGTTCGCTGAGTGACGACCTCACACGATTCCGATCGCTCACCGGTCGCGCCTGGGCATCACGCATTTGGCCGTCCGCAGTTCGCAGCGGCAGTGGCTGGCGACTCCGGCGTCACGCCCCGCCGTGGAAGCGGGCGAATGCATGCGCCAGCATCAGCGCCATCCCGAGGATGCCCGCTCCCAGCGTGGCGGCATGCGCTGTCCTGCGCAGATCGAAGCTCCCCACCCGCAGGATGAGCAGGTATGCCACGACCAGGTTGACGAGACCCCAGATCACATTGGTCATCGCCGACGACAGGCCCTCTCCCGGCGGGGAGGCGAATGGGCTCTGGAAGGAATGGCCTGAGATGCCGTTGCCCAGGTGCGGTACGGCGTTGATGAGGAAGGCGCCGCCGAAAAAGTAGGCGATGTAATGGTACCAGCGCATGCACATCTCCAGGGCTGCAGGATCTATAGCGCCGCCTGGTGAAGGTCAACCCGGGCCGACCGCAACCAGCAGGTGAAGTCC
>Ga0302140_10012869_pt1 | contig 10249 bp, 8 predicted proteins | sample I_Bog_E1_1_FD_202095 | JGI IMG/M metagenome (GOLD analysis project Ga0302140, IMG submission 202095) | Peat permafrost microbial communities from Stordalen Mire near Abisko, Sweden - I_Bog_E1_1 | ecosystem: Environmental > Terrestrial > Soil > Wetlands > Peat | place: Sweden: Abisko, Stordalen...
GTACAGATTTTTTGCGGATGTTCCCTTACCCCCTGGTGAAAGGCAATGTCAACTCAGTTTTTGCCGATCCTAATTCGATTATTTTAACGGAATTCGTGGCAAAGGCTTTGTTTGGTAACCAGGACCCGAAAAACAAGGTTATCCGCATCGACAACCAGTATAATGTCAAGGTTACCGGCCTGATGAAAGATGCGCCGCTAAATTCAACTTTGCAGTTCCAATTTCTTTTGCCGTACAGTTTTATCGAGGCCACCGACCCGGGTGCAAAAAAGGAACGCACCAATTGGCAGGGTTATTCGACCCCTGAATACGTAGAACTACAGCCCGGTGCCGATGCTGAAGCTTTTCAAAGCAAAATAAAAGACATAGTAGGAAATCATGCCCAGGACAAAACCACAAAGATCGGGGTGTTTTTACAGCCTGCAAAAAACTGGCACTTGCTTACCCAGTTTAAAGATGGCAAGCCGGTGGACGGCCTCATCACCTATGTGCGCATGTTTGGCATCATCGGCATATTGGTGCTGGTGATCGCCTGCATTAACTTCGTGAACCTGTCTACCGCACGTGCCGAAAAGCGCGCACGCGAAGTGGGGGTGCGCAAATCGATCGGTTCACTGCGCAGCGACCTGATCTTCCAGTTTTTGAGCGAATCCTTGCTGGTCACGCTGATCGCTTTTGCCGTATCGATACTGCTCGTCCAGTTGGTATTGCCCGCATTTAACACCCTTTCCTTCGGCGACATAGGGATACCTTATGCCAGCGGTACATTTTGGTGTGTTATGGCGGCTTATGTGCTCTTTACCGGCTTATTGGCGGGTAGCCGGCCGGCTTTTTACCTTTCCTCTTTCAAACCAGTAAAAGTGTTAAAAGGAACTGTGCAATTGGGAAAGCGGGCCTCGCTGCCGCGTAAAATAATGGTAGCGGTACAATTCACCTGTTCCATTGCGCTCATCATCAGCACATTGATCATTTACCAGCAGCTTCAGTATGCCAGGGACAGGCCTAAAGGCTACGACGTAAATCACCTGGTGTATGTGAATGACTCTCCCGACCTCGAAAAAAACTATATGGCGTTTAAACAGGACCTTTTGGAGAGTGGCCAGGTGGAAAGCGTCGCCAAAGGCGGCAGCGCCATGCTGTTTTTCCCGGCTTCGTTCGGCATATTAGATTTTCCGGGCAAGAAAACCGGCGAATCGCTGGAGATGGCCACCACAGCTGTTTCGCCCGATTTTTTTAAAACAGTGGGGATGACCTTTACGGCAGGCCACGATTTCGTCGGTGGCGCCGTGCCCGACACCTTGCACATTATCATCAACGAAGCTGCCGCGCAACGGCTGCGGTTAAAGGATCCGGTGAATAAAATAATCACCATTGAGTACACCAAAAATCCATTGCGCATTATAGGCGTGGTGAAGAATGCTATTGTCGGGTCGCCTTTTTATTCGGCTACACCCGCGCTTTACGTGTATAACCCTGGTTGGGGCGGGGCCATAATGTTCCGCATAAGCAGGAATGCCGGCACACAGGCGGCCTTAAAAAAGATTGGGGCCATATTCGATAAATACAATCCAACCTTTCCGTTCGAATATAGTTTTGCCGACCAGGCTTATGATCAGCAGTATCAACTGGAGTCGCTGGTGGGTACGCTTGCCAGCATTTTTGCAGGTTTGGCTATATTTATCTCGTGCCTCGGTTTGTTCGGTCTTTCAGCCTATGTAGCCGAGCAGCGGAAAAAAGAAATTGGTATCCGCAAAGTACTGGGCGCATCGGTTCCGCAAGTTTGGAAGCTGCTGTCGGCTGATTTTATTTCGCTGGTAGGGATCAGTTGCATTATCGCGGCGCCCATCGCTTTTTACTTTTTGCATGGATGGCTGCAAAAATATGATTACCGGATAAGCATTGGCCCATGGGCATTTTTAATAGCTGCAGCGCTGACATTAATTATAACAGTAATTACCATCAGCTGGCAGGCTATTAGCAGTGCACTGGCCAACCCGGTGAAAAGCTTAAGGACGGAATGATTTTCTTTTTTGGGATTTAGTTGAAACAAACGAGGTGCGTTCCGGGGTGAGACACGGAACGCATTTTTTATATAAGGCCTTCCCACCGGGATCAAAATCACTGACAAGATTTTGACACTGACAAAATCTTGTCAGTACTTAAATTATTAATAATCAGTTCTGTAGCGCTTTGTAGCGGGGTGTAGCACGTGTAGCGCTACACTACATCTGCAAATGTTTAAAAACGCCATTCGCGATATCAATCGACCGACACCTTAAAACTTATACCCAAATCGTATAAAAAAGTTTTCGCCGGCCTCAACTGTACCAAAAAACCTGCTGAAAGTAATAAAATAGCTGGCTTTCGGATAGATGGCCCGGAAGAATTTGGCTTCGCCGGTTTGGTCTGTGTAATAGGTGCTTTCCAGGTCGTCATGGCCCAGGGTAGTCCCCAGGTAAACCCTTATGCCGTGCTGGAAACCGGGGTTATTTACATTATGAAACAGTATTTCGGAAGTTAAGCCAATGGAGAAAAGGTCTGTCCTGGGGTCAACGTAGTAGCCTGGCTGTGACTGTACCGATTGCCGGAAGTTGGCATAATCGCCAAATTCATGGCTGTAGGCCATCTCCACCCCGATGAACCGAAAGTCTGTACGCCCTGAATTGACGAAGAAGTTGGCCGAGGCCCTGCCGCCAACGGCGCCAAAAAATTTATCAGTAAAATAGTTGGGCTGCCCTTTTTGGATGGCGCCGTTTTCGTAATCGCCAAAAACCCCGAAGGCGCCATAGGCCAGGTTAAAATTATTGAACGCATGCCCGCGGCTTAAATTGGCCTGCCCGCTTACCAGCAGGTCCTCGAAGTTTGAATTGACGTAAGTGTTTATACCGCCGGATGCATAAGTCATGGACTTTACCGAATCAAACGACGCCGGTTTGGGTTGGTAGGCAATATCCTGGTGATATAGCGCCGGCGTGTAAACTTTTGAGCAGGAAGCAAACAATATTGCCGCCGCAAATAAGGCTATATGTCGTTTCAGGTCCATATATTGGGTGATTTTCGGTAATATACGCGGCTTTCCGGAAATTTGTAACAAAAGCGACAATAATTTATCCTGTATGAAAAAAGCGATAGTAGTAGGGGCGACCAGTGGTATCGGTAAGGAACTGGCCATCATCCTTGCCGAAAATGATTATAAAGTTGGTATCACCGGTCGTCGCGACCAGCTTTTGCTGAACCTGCAGGCGACGAAACCGGAGTCTTTCGTGGTTTCCTGTTTTGATTTAACCGACATTGAAAGTGTGCATGGCTATTTACAAAAGCTCGCAGGAGAGCTGGGTGGACTGGACTTATTGGTATTGAGCTCTGGCACGGGAAAGATCAACCCCGAATTGGAGACGGACATTGAGCAGCAAACGAACGCTGTGAACGTAGCAGGCTTTACCTCGGTTGCTAACTGGGCCTTTAACTATTTTGACGAGCAGGGTTACGGACACTTCGCCGCGATTACTTCTGTAGCAGCCATCCGTGGCAACCGGCATGCGCCTGCTTATAATGCCTCAAAAGCTTACCAGGTAAATTATTTGGAAGGTTTGAGGCAAAGGGCATTTCATTTAAAGAAGCCCATCCATATAGTGGATATACGTCCCGGATTTGTAGATACTGCCATGGCGGAAGGCAATGTGTTCTGGATGGCGCCGGTTGACAAGGCTGCAAGGCAGATTTTCAGGGCCATTGAAAAAAAGAGGAGTGTTGTTTATGTGACTAAACGGTGGAGGTCGGTTGCGTTTTTATTAAGGCTGATACCCGGATTTTTATTTAAACGCTTGTAAAAGCCAATATTTTTTTTCAACTTTAAAGTTCAACCCAAAACATAATCCAATGAGCGCTAAAGTTTTATTAAGAATTTCGGCTATTTTGGTGGTGATTCATGCTGCTGTGCATGTGTACACCCACTGGCAATGGAAGGATGCCACCGATGCAGCATCGCTGGCCATTGTTAACCAGCTACCTACAGCGAAACTCTCTTTTTTGGGACAAACCCACACTTTGGCCGATTACTTTAACGGTTATGCCTATATCGTCGCGCTATTTTTGCTGCTCGTGGCGGCGCTGCTGTGGGCGCTCGGCGATATTGGCGAAAAATTTCCGGCTCCGGGCCTAAAGATACTTATCCCCCTGGTGCTTTTCCTGATCGTGCTGTTTTTTTATACCATTGTTTTCTTTATCCCCGGCGAGGCCGGCTTCAGCGGTATTGCTATCCTGTTATGCACCCGCGCAATTGTTATTTTACATGGCGGGCATATTGATTTTCATTTAGGGAGAGCGAAGGAATAACAGCGTTTTGGTGTGAACGCGTATGCCCATAGGCTACTATCGGGATCAATTTATTGTTCCATATACCCGCAATTTGACGGCGTTTTGAGTTCGTTAAACGTTCACGATTTTGCTGAAAACGCATAGTTTGCCGATTTTGTAAAAATTAATACGCCTGTTTTTAGCTGGTAGTGCATGCGCAACGATGCCTTCGTGTGCATACCCTGAACAGTGTTTCTATAGACTTCACCAAGTATTATACCTGTAAACACTACAATTAATTATTTTTTTCCTGCCAACAATTGCTTTAATTTACGGTGACGTTTTGCTGTTTATAAACCAGTTCCCTAAATGAGTAAAGACCAGTTTGTTATCGGCGTTGATTACGGCACCGATTCGGTTCGATCAGTAATTGTTGATGCACAAAACGGTCGCGAAGTGGCTTCTTCCGTATTTATGTATCCCCGCTGGCGGCAAGGCTTGTATTGTGATCCCGGTCAAAACCAGTTCAGGCAGCACCCGCTGGATTATATAGAGGGGCTAGAGTTTACCTTAAAGGACTGTATTAGAAAGGCAGGCGGAACTTCGATTGCTCGGGGAATCAGGGCCATTTCGGTAGATACAACGGGTTCAACGCCTGTGGCTGTTAATGAACAGGGCGTGCCGTTGGCGCTGGTGCCTGGGTTTGAAAATAACCCGAATGGGATGTTTGTTTTGTGGAAGGACCATACTTCTGTAAAAGAAGCTGCCGGGATAAACCAGCATGCTAAAAAATTCGATATTAATTATTTGCAATATGTAGGCGGCATTTATTCGTCAGAATGGTTTTGGGCCAAGCTGCTGCATATTTTAAGGGTAGATGATGAGATAGCGCAAGCTTGCTACTCCTGGGTAGAGCATTGCGATTGGATACCGTTCATGCTGACCGGCGGGCAGCACGTAAAAGACATGAAGCGCGGACGCTGCGCCGCCGGACACAAAGCTTTATGGGCGGCTGAATACGGTGGATTGCCGCCGGATGAGTTTTTCACATCGATTGATCCCCTTTTAAAAGGCTTTACGGCGAGGCTATTTAGTGATACATATACATCCGACCAACCGGCCGGAAAACTAAGTGCCGAGTGGGCGCAGCGACTTGGGTTAAACACAGATACTGTTATAGGAGTCGGCGCGTTCGATGCCCATATGGGCGCGGTTGGCGGCCAGATTGAACCTTATCACCTCAGCAAAGTGATGGGCACCTCAACCTGTGACATGCTGGTTGCGCCGATGGCGGACATGCAGGGTAAATTGATAAACGGCATATGCGGGCAGGTGGATGGCTCGGTGATCCCGGGTATGCTGGGCCTTGAGGCGGGACAATCGGCCTTTGGTGATACTTATGCCTGGTTTAGAAACCAGTTATCCTGGCCTTTGAATGAATTGCTTAGTCAATCAACATTAATAGACAGCCAAACTGCAGCGGCTTTAAAAAGTGAAATCGCGGCACATATAATCCCCGAATTAAGCCGACAGGCAGCGCTGTTGCCATTAGATGAAAATGCCGAGCTGTCAGTGGACTGGCTGAACGGTCGACGTACACCCGATGCCAACCAGGAGTTGAAAAGCGCAATAGCCGGATTGAGCTTAGGCAGCGATGCACCCCGCATTTTCAGGGCGTTGGCGGAGAGCACTTGTTTTGGGGCGAAGAGCATTGTAGACAGGTTTAACAGCGAAGGGGTGCCGGTGAAAGGGTTGATCGGGATAGGAGGGGTGGCTAAAAAATCACCCTACATTATGCAAATGATGGCTGATGTTCTGCAAATGCCCATCCGCATACACCAGTTTGAACATACCTGTGCGCTTGGGGCCGCCATGTTTGCGGCAACCGCGGCTGGGATATATCCAAAGGTTGAGGACGCGATGGCGGCAATGGGCGGCGGTTTCGATGCGGAGTATCAACCCAACAAACAAAATGCGGAGCTATATGCCAAACGCTATATAAAATATGTGCAGTTGGGTAAATTTGTGGAGGAAGCTAAAAAATAATAAAAAGATATTGTCATTGCGAGCGCAGCGCGGCAATCGCGAACTATTCATTACAGGGAGACATTCCCACTGGTATAGTTCGCGATTGGTTCGTCGTTCCTCCTCGCAATGACAGCTAAAAAGGCAAAATGAGCAAATACGAACATATTCAAAAACTGGCTTACAAAGCCAATATGGAATTACCCCGGCTTAACCTGGTGATCTTCACTTTCGGTAATGTTAGCGCGGCAGACCGGGAGTCAGGTGTGTTTGCTATTAAACCCAGCGGCGTGCCTTATGATGAGTTGTCGCCGGAGAAGATGGTTATCGTTGATTTTGAAGGTGAGGTGGTAAAGGGCAAATTGCGACCCTCTTCCGACACTAAAACACATGCGGTGCTGTACAAGAAATGGCCCGAAATCGGCGGCATCTGTCACACGCACTCTACTTATGCAACTGCCTGGGCGCAATCGCAGCGTTGCATCCCGATCTATGGCACCACACACGCCGATCATAAAACGGTTGACATCCCCTGTGCCCTGCCGATGCACGACGACAAGATACAGGGCGACTACGAGTATCAAACCGGCTACCAGATCATCGATCACCTGAAAGAGCAAGGCTTAAGCTACCAGGAGGTGGAAATGATACTGGTAGGTAATCACGCCCCATTTACCTGGGGCAAAACCGCCGAAAAAGCGGTGTATAACAGCGCGGTACTGGAATACATTGCACAAATGGCTTATTTAACAGAGCAAATAAATCCGAAGGCTGCCCGGCTAAAGGAATCACTAATAAAAAAGCACTATGAGCGCAAGCACGGGCCAGATTCGTATTATGGACAATAAGGAAGGCAAAAGGTAAAAGGCGAAAGGTAAAAGGTTGCAATGGTATTCTTCAAATCAAAATTCTTACTTCCGGACTTTCGGACTTTTCCGACTCTCGGACTAAAAATCAATAATTCACCCAATCACTAATTCGCTAATTGACATGATAAATCTAAAGCAGTTCGAAGTTTGGTTTGTTACCGGGAGCCAGCATTTATATGGCGAGGAAACGTTATTAAAAGTTGCCGAACATTCGGAGCAAATTGCCCGGTCTTTTGATGCCAATGCCCAAATCCCGGTGCGGGTGGTTTTTAAGCCGACCGTGAAATCAACCGAGGAAATCTATAACGTTTGCCAGGAGGCCAATACCACTAAAAACTGCATCGGCATCATCGCCTGGATGCATACCTTTTCGCCGGCCAAGATGTGGATTGGCGGGCTGAAGATATTGCAAAAGCCTTTGATGCACCTGCACACCCAGTTTAACCGCGATATCCCCTGGGACAGCATCGACATGGATTTTATGAACCTTAACCAAAGCGCCCATGGCGATAGGGAATTCGGCTTTATTATGTCGCGGATGCGGTTGAACCGCAAGGTGGTGGTGGGCCATTGGGAGGATGGCGCGGTTTTAAGCCAGATCGGCGCATGGTGCCGGGTGGCGGCCGGTTGGCACGACTGGCAGGGCGCCCGTATTGTGCGCTTTGGCGATAACATGCGCTTTGTGGCCGTTACCGATGGCGATAAGGTGGAAGCAGAATTCAAATTCGGCTACTCGGTGAATACGCATGGCGTTGGCGACCTGGTAAAAGTGATCAACGAGATCAGCGACAACGAAGCCGATAAACTCATCGCCGAATACGAAGAGAAATACGCAGTAGTCGACTCCCTGCACAAAGGGGGCGCACACTACAGTTCGATGCAGGCGGCGGCCAGGATAGAGCTTGGCTTAGCAGCATTTTTAACCGATGGCAACTACAAGGGCTTTACTGATACCTTCGAAGACCTGGATGGCCTGTCGCAGCTACCCGGCATCGCTGCCCAGCGCCTGATGGGGCAGGGGTATGGCTTTGCTGCCGAGGGCGACTGGAAGACAGCTGCCCTGGTCCGTGCCATGAAGGTGATGGGCAGCGGACTTAGCGGCGGCAATTCTTTTATGGAGGACTATACCTACCACTTCGACCCTAAAAATCAATTGGTGCTGGGCTCGCATATGCTGGAGATATGCGAATCCATAGCCGATGGCCAGCCCAAATGCGAGATTCACCCGCTTGGCATCGGCGGCAAAGGTGACCCGGTCCGCCTGGTGTTTAATGTGGCCGGCGGGCCTGCCCTGAACGCTTCGGTGATCGATATGGGCAACCGATTCCGCTTGCTGGTTAATGAGGTAGAAGGCGTAGCGCCGCAGCATGATCTACCCAAACTACCTGTAGCCCGTGTACTTTGGAAGCCTTACCCCGACATGCAAACCGGCTGTGCAGCCTGGATATTAGCCGGCGGCGCACACCATACCGTGTACAGCCAAAACCTGTCATCGGACCAGTTGGCCGACTTTGCCGAGATGGCCGGCATCGAGTTTGTCCTCATCGGTAAAGACACCAAACTGCACCAGTTGAAGAAAGAATTGCAGTGGAGCGAGGTTTATTATAAATAGCTGATAATCAGCGTAAATATTAAGTGATGTGTGTCACTGAAACAGTGTGCGGAATGACACAGCTGACACACGTGACACACTGCCGATTGTAAATGAGGCACTTACGCAAAATAGGTGACACACTTTGACACAGCGTGACACACTGACAAAATCCTGTCAGTAACTCAAATTAGCCCGGTTATAAAGGCGTCATTAAAGTCTGCCGCGAAATGGAGGATATTTTCGAATTGCCCAAACTCTTCCGGCTGGTGGGTAGTGGTGATGATCACGGCCTGCATACCGGCATTTGCAGCGGTTTCTGCTCCTTTCGGCACATCCTCAAAAACAATACAGTCGGCGGGGCTTACGTTCAATAATTCAGCTGCTTTCAGGAAAGTTTCGGGGTTGGGCTTGCTCTGGGTTACATCATCAGCACTCACTATCGCTTTAAAATAATGCCTGATTTGCAGGTTATCCAGCACAAAGTCAATATTGATCGGTATTGCTGCGGTACCAATCGCCATTGGAATGCCTGCCTGGTAAGCGCGCCCCAAAAATTCATGCAGCCCGGGCACCAGCTTAAGGTAGGGCAGAAACTCCCGCTGATATTTCCGCTCCTTTGCTACGGATATCCGTTCCATTTCATCGGCGGTAAACCTGCCCGGGCCAAACATCCGCACCAATACCTCCTGGTTCTTGCCGTACATCTGCCGTTTTACTTCTTCTATGGTAAAATTGCCGCCCAACCCATCATTCAGCAGGCTGTGCCAGGCTTTGGTATGGTAAGGCATGTCATTTACCATGGTGCCGTTAAGGTCGAATATAAAGGCCTTCATTTGTTAGTTTGTAATGTCACAAACTAACATTTTTAATGTCGAATATCCAATGTTGAATTTCGAATGATGATGTTAAAACTTCGAACTTCGATATCCGTTATTGGACATTCGATATTAATCCACTATCGTTTTCGGCCATTGCGGGCCGGGCCAATAAGCATACCATCAAGTTTTTGCCAACCCGGCATAAGCACTGTCAAAAAAATATTCATTTTTTAAATCTGCCTTGTAACGCCTAACGTAATTCAATCGTAATGGCAATGGATAGATAATAATAGTTTGTCGGCCCCGCACTACCATGAAAGACATTGAAGAAGTGGCTAAATAATTAAGGACACGCGATGGAGTGATAAGTGCGATTAATTTCTATTTAGCGAAAGCCCGTGTAGCTGAGAGCGCTATGGGCTTTTTTTGTTTGGGGGAAGTCCGGCTTTCGGACTTTCCAGCCTATATTTTTTCAGTTTGGGAAATATTATTTCTATTTTGATATTAACCGCGCGCGAATATGATGTGATGATAACTTTACCAGCTTATATTACTCACTTGAATTACAGTCGATTATATTGACTTTAGTGTTGCTTTAACACTTATGGCACCCTTTTGGCTTTTCCTGTGCTGATTGAGTGGCACTT
>Ga0302140_10012871_pt1 | contig 10248 bp, 9 predicted proteins | sample I_Bog_E1_1_FD_202095 | JGI IMG/M metagenome (GOLD analysis project Ga0302140, IMG submission 202095) | Peat permafrost microbial communities from Stordalen Mire near Abisko, Sweden - I_Bog_E1_1 | ecosystem: Environmental > Terrestrial > Soil > Wetlands > Peat | place: Sweden: Abisko, Stordalen...
GACCCACCGCCAGACCCGCCATTACTCCAGCAAAGCGCGCCCACCAGCGGCGGCGCTGCTTGATGGGCGAACCCGTTACGGTGCGGGGCATGGGCGATCCTCACAATTTACACCTGAGAGGATGCCTGGAATTTGGTGTGGCCCGCAACTGGGGCTAGAATGTCATTGGCAGTTCGACGAGAATTTTTGCGACGGGCGCGTTGGGACCAGCGCCGACGCCGACGCCGATATTCAAATTGGTGCGGGCGCTGATCTGATAGCCGATGCCAAAATTGAAGGTTCCGAAATCGTATGAAGAGCCCTTGATGGCGACGTGGTTTTCGAAGGCTCCGAAAACATGCTCCTGCTGGTAGCTGAAGGTGGTGGAGGTGGTATCGTTGAGGGCAAAGCCGATGCCGAACGTCGCGGCCACCGCGTCTCCAGGCTGCAGATTCGCAGCCGTTGAGGGGCCACCGCTTGGGTTGGGGAGATGGACTTCGGATCCAAAATTCTTGATGTACTGGAAGTTCGAGAAGAGCACGCCCGGGTCTGTCGGATAGATGATCGTCAGGCTTGGTTCCAGCGAGTAAAATCCAGTGCCGGTGGGAAGCCGCTTTTGGATACCAGCAAGGAACTGCCCGTCCGGGTCAGTTTCGATATAAATTGGCACGTTGTAAGGGCTAACGCCGGTGGTGGTTTTGAACAGAAGATTGGCGACAAAGATCGGCCATGTGCTGCTATCGGCGTTCAGCTGATAACTCGCGCCCACCTGAACGTCACCGATATTGACGTTCTGAGCGCCGGGTGAAAGCGGCAATGCGTCGGGTCCAACTTGCTGAGTTGTTGTGGTGCCGTATTCGAATACGAACGGAACTTTAACATTGACTTCCAGACGGTCGGTGATGCCGTAACGAGCCGTGAGCGCGGCGGTCGCGATGTTCTGTTGCACGCGCGAGATGAAGATGTTGCCAAAGGTGATGCCGGGAATGATTGTGAAGCCATTCAATGACAGCTGGTTCTGCGACCAGTAGTCATATTCGAGAGAGGGGTCTAACACAAACTGCCCGGCGGGTGTGAGAATACCGCCGGAATTAGGCAGGGTTGTGTCGGATTGAACGACGACCTTGATTTTTTGTGCTCTGGTCTGTGCTGCAGCTGGCGGGGCGTAGATAGACGTCCCGTCATCGGGAGCGGCCTCCGCGGTACCAGTATTTTCCACGGATGGATTATTGGATGGGTTAGTGCTTGTGTCCGATTGGCCGGCGCCGGGCTCGCCGGCACCCCGCAGATTTGCAAGCTGGGCATTCAACAATTGCTGTTGTCGGTTGAGTTCCAGAAACTCCTGCTCGATTTGCAGTTGCTGGCGATTAAGCTGAGCTTGTTGCGCTGCAATAGCATTCTCGATTTTTTTGAGATCCGCTGGCGTTTCGGCTGCCCTGCAATCACGAAAACTAACTGCCGAGAAAGCTGATACAAGAAAAATTGTTGGCAATATCGCGGGGAATTTCGAGAATCCTGCCGACTTTACGACGATATAGACGCTCTTTCCACAGCCGCGGTTGCCGCGCGCGACAAGGTCCATTTTGTCTCCCATCATGGTCCGATGTTTCGGATCGTATATGCCGGTATATTGCAAGTATGTAGCTAAGTTTTTCAAAAGTATCCAGCTAAGATTTGTTATAAGTGATTCGACCGAACTCAGTCGCTGCATTTGTGATTTATGTGCGGTGTAGCAGTTACAGTAAAAGTAACATCCAGATTTTTTTCATGTGACACGTATCGCGGGACCAAAAAATTGGACTGAATTTTTATATAGTGAATCCAAGGACTTATTGGTAATAATTTTTTCTTTTGTCGGGGCGGAGATTTGGCACGTGGATTGCTCAGTGTTTGGTATGGCGGCCCTGAAACGGGAAACGCCAGATGAAGCAATGGCATTGTGCCGAGCTCAAACAAAGGAGGTTCAAAATGCGGAATAGTTTTCTTACCGGCACGGCCATTCTTCTTCTGAGTGCCGGCGCTGCATTCGCTTATGGTGGAAGCACGACGAATACGACGACCAACGTCACCGCGTCCATTCCGGTGCAGAACTCTTCTGCCGGCGGTAGTGGAACAAATAGCAGTGCGACCAGTGGTAGTACGGCGATAAGTGCGTCACTCGCGAATTCGGCCAACGAGTCGAGCAGCAAGACATTGTCGAACGTTGGTAATACGTCTGTTTCCAATTCGGGCAACACGGCAGTTTCCGATTCCGGCAACAAACTTACCAGCACCGATGTGCTGAAAGTTATCGGTTCAAACTACGCTGCGGATGGCTCCACGCTGGAGACAGTGAAGTCTGACACGAAGACCTATGTCACTTTCGCGACGGCCTCGACCGACGGTACGGTATCGGACAACCTCGTTGTCACAAAACCAATCAAATCCTCGCTGGATGCTGATGCAAGCATGTCTAACGTAAATGGAGGGACCGGTATTCTGACCGCGCAGCAGAACACCGGTGCAAATGCTGAACAGCAAAGCTCGGTGGCGCTCGGTTCCGAGATTTCGGGGAATAACAACTTCGTTCCCTGATGACTCGGCAATTCCGGCGTAAATTTGCTCCGTGCTGTGCGTTTTATACGCATGCACGGAGCAAATGCTTTCATCTATATCGGAGGAATTTCCTATGAAGGTCATGGCAATGATCGCGGCGCTTTCCATGGGCGGCCTAGCCTGTGTTCTGGCGCCGAGTGTTGCCTCTGCCGGCGGGACACAGACAAAGTCCGAGACGGCTTTAGGGGGGCTTCTTGGGGATGCGATACCCTCCCAGCAATTAGGCAAGGTGAGGGCCCGTGGAGATGAGTTGAATTTCTCGGTCGCCAATGGCACGGTCTCCGGAAACTCCGTCGGTGCCAATTCTGTTACAGGTTCCATAAAGAATAACCAAGCAATCAATAACAATACTGGTATAACAACAGTATTTCAAAATACAGGAAACAATACATTGCTGCAAAGCAGTATGACGGTGAACATATCAGTTCACTGAATCGGAGACTTCTTATGAAGATTATGCTGAGGAAGGTCGTACACTTATTTATGGTGACGATCTCGATTCAGTTCGTATCGCTCTGTGCGTATGCAGGTGAAGTCCAATTGAATGGCTTGACCATCGGAGCAGGATTTTCAAGGGTCAATATCCAGAGCTTTCAGGCCAGAAAGTTCAGCACCACGATCAAACAGGAATATGATTTCTCGTGTGGCTCGGCCGCCTTGGCAACATTGCTGACGTTTTCTTATCATATTCCGTCCAGTGAAGCAGATGTTTTTTCCAGCATGTTCAGGAATGGCGATCAATCCGTTATTCGGCAGTCCGGCTTTTCGTTGCTCGATATGAAGAATTACCTCAGCAGAATCGGACTCCAATCCGCAGGGTTCAATGCACCGCTTTCAAAATTAGAAGATGTCCAATTGCCTGCGATCGTGCTCATTAATGAACATGGATATCGCCACTTTGTTGTGATACGAGGCGTTCAAGAAGATCGCGTTTTGCTGGCGGATCCTGCGATTGGGCTACGTGCCGAAAAGCTCGCGGATTTTCAGGCGCAATGGTCGGGCATATTTTTTGTCATTCTGGACGATGTTTCGGTTGGCCAGGAAAGTTTCGATGATGAGAAGGGCTGGAGCAGTCAACCGGTTTCGCCTACTGGGCTCAGCCGGTTTGCCGTGACCCTCACTACGCTCCAGCAAGTGAATTTTGCCGATCCCAGCAGGTTCTAAGTTCTCAAAGAAGGGAATTTTTTAATGTATAATCACCCGAAATCAGCCAGATATTTTTCCATGGCAACCGCTATTTTGCTGATTAGCGTTGTGCCGGTCTCTGTCTCGGCCCAGAAGATCAATCAGAATTCTGCCTTCTTGGACATCGGTTTGAAGCCATTGGATAACAACCAACTCAGCCATATCCGAGGAGGATTCGATATGCCTGGGGTGACGATCAATTTTGCCTTTTCACAAACGGAATATCTGGGACAGAGTATCGTTCAAAGTATTCTGGTTCCGGTTACTACTTTGACCAGTGGTCTTATCAAGCCTGTGCCAATTTCGATTGTGACAGACGCTGCTGCAAATATACCAACGCCGGGAGCGGCAGCACCAACAGTAACACAGCAAAGCGCTACGCCTACGTTGAAAACGATATCCAGCACGACTCAAAATATATCACAACCGGTAATTTCTGAAAAAAATACACCGACCGTTATCGTCCAGACAGTCGCCAATCAAGGAAATACAGATTTTCTTACGCAGCTTGGTTCGGGCGGACTCACAAATATCATCACAAACCAGGCGAATGGACAACTGATCCAGGAGGTTAGTACGGTTAATATAGGGATTACGGGCTTGTCGATGGCAATTCTGCAAGGACAATCAACGGCATTTGTGCAGAATAGTTTGACCGATCCACGATAAAATTTTTGACGCGCATGGTCGCAGTCGAATAGTATTTGTTCAAAAAAGTTGTCGTTTCGGTTGAGGTGAAAATGCATCCATCGAAAATTTCAAACCCTAAGACAAAAAATTACAATTCTTCGATTCGTCGTATTGAGCGCCATTTTGTGCTATGGATAGCATTTTGTTCGTTGATTTTGGCGCCTATGGTGACGAGAGCGGATGGCACACCGCAGACTAAAATTCGGCCGGCTGCATTTACGACGTTGGTTTCCCTACCGGATTCAGAAATGAAATCTGTCACCGGCACCGGGTTGCAACCGCCGCCTTTGGCTGGCAACGCCCTGCAGCGCGGAAGCGTCACTTTATGGGATGAGTTAAAGACCACGAACACGACGAAAGCGTTTAGCGCGGGTTCCTCGACGATTACGATTAACGGACAAGCTCAATAGCGCGTAGGTTGTGATCCTGTAATTTAATTTTTAGAAATGTTCGTTCGCTTTATTCGTCTGCAAAATTATAGGTAGTATAATCCTATATTTTTGACATCGAAGGTTGTCGTTCGGTCGTGATAAACCAAGATATTTTACGATTTCTCTATGAAATACGGATCGACCAAATCAGTTTCTATTAAAAGCCGATCAGATTTCTGAGCATCGACAAGTTCTTCGAAAAGTCCGATAAGGCGGTTACAAATAATGTATAAAATAAACGATGATGGGATGACCGCTATCTAAGCTCTCATAAATACGGGTTTAGGCTGTCGTAAGTATGAACAGATCACGTGATCTGCGTTAGGCGCAGAAATGCAGATGTCGCCGCGATCGTTTTGGATGTTTGGCTAGGTTAGTGATGCGTCGTTTAGATAGATGTAGATACGATATCCGGAGCAAAAATCCCGTGGATGAAAACAGATACAATGAAACGGAAGGGACATCGCCTGTAACCTTTCTCCGTTCGGTTTTAGACTTCCATCAAGATATATCGCCAGTTTCTGGACGAACGGGGAGCCATGAGGAGGTCGAGGAAGGGCCGCACGAGTTCATGGTCGGCGATTGCGCCGCGATGAGAAAGATATTTCATGCAATACGTAGAATGGCCCAGAGCGATGCACCGGTGCTGGTGACGGGGGAGACCGGTACGGGTAAGGAGTTGGCGGCGCAGGCCATTCATCAAAGGTCATCACGCGCAAAGGGGCCATTTGTCGCAATAAACTGTGCCGCCCTTCCGGCTAGCCTCATTGCGTCGGAGTTGTTTGGTTATGAGAAAGGCGCGTTCACTGGAGCGGTTGGGCGCAAGTTCGGGTTAATCGAGCAGGCGCACGGAGGAAGTCTTTTTCTCGATGAGGTTGGCGACCTCCCTTACGAACTCCAAGGCCATCTTCTTAGGTTTTTGCAGGAGGGAACGATCATACGGGTGGGTGGAAATACGCAAATCCGGGTTGACGCCAGGATAATTTCAGCGACGCATGTGCATCTTGAAGCTGGGATTGAAGCGGGCAAGTTCCGCGGCGATTTGTTTTATCGGTTGAACGTGCTGCCCTTATATATGCCAGCCCTAAGAGAGCGTGACGGAGACCTTGAATTATTGGCGGAGTTTTTTTTGCGTAAAATTGCAGGCGAATTTGGACGGGAGATAAAGGGCTTCTCCCCGGAGGCGCTCGAGCGGATTCGGTCCTATTCGTGGCCAGGGAATATTCGTGAGATGATTTCGGCTATTCGACGGGCGGTTGTTATGGGAGACGACCAATTTGTCAGACATACCGACCTTGGCTTGCGTTCAGAGAAATCCGAATTGAATGCGGTCAGGTCGGTGAAACGGATTCCGGAGACTGCCTGCTCTTCACGGAAGACCTGCAGTAGTGATGAATTAATAGAAGCGCTTAAGCGGCATAGCTATAATATCACAAATGTTGCCGGGGAGCTTTCGCTTTCTCGGGTAACGATTTATCGGATGATGAAGCGTTACGGCCTGGAGCGTCAGCTGAATTCGTAAACTGATTTGGACGTTACAGTGGCTTCGATTGCGACATTGGCGGAGCAATATCTTCGAGCGATTTGTTTTGTGCATTTACGCCGAGGAAAAGGGTAACGATTGCAGCGGCTTCCATGAGTAAAGCAGCCAAACCATAGCCGCCGAAAATATTCCATCTTGAGCCAGTACCTATAAGCTGGCCAAATAGAACGGGAGCGGCGATGCCGCCGATGCCTGTGCCGAATGCATAGAAGATGGCGATGGCCATGGCGCGCATTTCCAGCGGAAAAACTTCGCTTGCGGTGAGATACGCAGCGCTGGCAGCAGCGGAGGCAAAAAAGAAGATCGCCGACCACGCGATCGTTTGGGTTGTTGCGGTAAACAGGCCGATAGCGAACATGTAGCCCGTTGCTAAAAGAAGAATTCCAGAGACTGCGTAGGTTGTCGAGATCATTGCTTTGCGGCCGATCGTGTCGAAGAAACGCCCTAACACCAGGGGGCCTAGAAAATTTCCGGCGGCGAGCGGAAGCAGAAAAAAGCCAGCCCTTGGGGCCGGTATGTGGTAGAAGCGAACTAGGACGAGAGCGTAAGTAAAAAATAACGCATTGTACAAAAATGCCTGTGCGGCCATGAGGACGACCACCAGAATCGAACGTGCACGGTAGATGTCCAATATGATTTCAATGATAGGTAGAAAGCCAAAAGTTTTGCATGGGTGGAGTGTGAGCGTTCTATGGCCAGAGGTACTCAATACCCCTGTCCGATGCTCGATATCTGCCATTGCCGCGTTAGCGGCTTGCTGGTGGCCATGGGTGATGAGCCAGCGGGGGCTTTCAGGGACAAAGTTGCGGAGCAGGATGACCCCGAGGCCAAGTATCGCGCCGATCCCGAAACCCAAACGCCAGCCAATATCCACCGGGAAACGCGCAGGATTTAGCAGGATGATCGTGGCGCCTGCGCCGAGGGCAGCCCCCAGCCAGTAGGTGCCGTTGATTGCGAGGTTGAGACGTCCGCGAAGCCGTGCGGGCATCAGTTCGTCGATCGCGGAATTGACCGCGGCGTATTCACCACCGATACCGATACCGGTGAGGAGGCGAAAAGCTGCAAAGGACAGAAAATTCCATGCACAGGCACTGGCGGCGGCACCCAGTAGATAGCAGGTAAGCGTCAGGAAAAAGATTTTGCGACGGCCGAAACGGTCCGTCAGCCAACCAAAGACGAGTGCGCCGCTGACTGCTCCGGTGATGTAAAAGGATGCGATTGCGCCGATCTGGGCCGGTGAGAGGCCTAGGGTACGGTGATCTTGCAGTACCCCACCCATCGCGCCCACGATGGTGACTTCGAGCCCGTCCAGGATCCAGCTGATGCCGAGGGCAATGAGAAGCAGCAGATGAAAGCGACTCCAGCGCAGGTCGTCGAGCCGAGCTGGAATATCGGTGGTGACAGATTTTGAACGCATGCCGGGAAATGCAGCAGATCAAGTCCGCTGGAACAAGCGTCTCAGGAGGCGAGGGTCGTCCGTCTCGTGCGCGACGCATTACGGTTTTTTGATTTTTGTGGAGCTGAGAAGCCGAAGACTGTGTTTATAAGGTCTTCGTGAAAAATTTCGTTCCAACCCTCTGCGCGGGGGCGATATATATTGGCAATGCGCGATTTTGCGTCGGATACGCAGGAAATTGCTTCGCGCAATGCCCCTGCGATCCCTTCGATCGTCGGACGGCCCGCGATAATATTGCCCGATATGGCGGATAATTCCTCGGCGGAGCGGTTTTCGTAGGAATTGGTGACGACGAGAGCCCCGGTGGTGGCGAATTCGAACGGCATGACACTGGGATGCGGCGCATACATCAGGCTAACACCGATATCCATGGCGCTGATATAGCGTATATATTCCTGCTCGTTCATTTTGGGATACATCATGAGTTTGTGCGCGCCGCCGATAGGTACGGGCTCTATCTCGGTCAGAGCGCCAAGACCGATGAACCGCCATTCCGGGCCGAAGAGACCCTCCGAACAGACCTGACGAAGTGCTAGAATGAGAAGCTCAAACATGTTTCGCGCGGCGTGATTTTCCGGCCTGGCATAGGTAATCAACACGCGCTCAGTACGATTTTTGATTTGGGATTCGGTTTGTTCGTTGAGTTTGTTTATACGGTGCTCGAAGATACTGTAGTCACGGTCGCGGATTGCGGCCGTGTTGCCACCAAAAACGCCAATGCGATGGGATTCGAAATAGCGCCGCAGGAAATTGCTGTTGATGAGGGGGTAATGGGGAATGCGGTATGCTTCCTCGATGATCGCGCGGGCTGTGCTGTTTTCATAAAAAATCGGCTCGAATTCCTGGGCGAGCAAAACAATCCTTACACTTGGAACTCTTTTACGAATATGGTCGGCAGCATACAGGTCCCACAGCGAGTAGACGACGATCGTATCCGATGCGCCGATTGTGATTGCCCGTGCGTCGGCGGAACCGATGACGTCGATTTCGTGCAGGATTTTTCGGAAATTTTCTGACGATTCACGCCAGAGAAAATAGGCTTTGTTGGCCTGTCCGTCCTCCGTGCAGATGATCGTAATTGCGTATCCTAATTCGTGCAGGCGGCGGATAAGTTCGAGCACGCTGCGATAACCACCGAAGGTGATATCCGGGTTGATGGTCGGAAGCATGACCCAAATCCGGGGAGTGGCATTGTTGCCAAATGTTATTTTGCGGGGTTGAAGCCGGGCACGGATTTGATCGATGCGGTCCAGAAGGACGGGACGAGTGACGCCGGGAGCCCATGCTTCAAGCGAGTTTTTTCGGTCATAGGCTGGAAGGCGCCCTTCCTGCCGGCCGCCGACGATGTAGTGGTAGAAACCACATGGGACGTTGCCCTGCTCAATGGCTTCACGGATTTCCGGATAGAATGCGCGATAGAACCCCTCGTCAAATACGGCGCTGGGCGAATATCCGCGCGGGATTCCGTAGAGAAGATAGTGCGAAAGCGGGTCTTCAAGGAATCGCTCATCCGCATCATCCCCGATATATTCTTTTGTATACCAGGCGGCGTCAAATTCCTCCGACATGACTTCGAAATAATGTCTGTTTTTATTGAGTTGGTCGATGTCGCTGGGCTGCGCCGGATGCGCGATCGTCATGCCAAGGAAGCGGCCGAAAGCGTTGTAGTGGGCGAGTGGCGTCAATATCGGAAAATGTCTTAGGAAATTGCGTGCCTGGGCATTCACTGCGAGATAGGCTTCTGCGTCAATAGTGTCCAGGCGAGGGGGTGCTTTGGTGTCTGGCAATGCGATGGACTGCATGAAGCTATTTGGCCAGCGCCCCTCGAAAATACCCGCGTTAATGTAATGCACGAAGGCCGAGATCAGGCGACCATTTTCGATATCGGCCCGGATTTCGGGATTTCTGAGGCGATACCATTGCTCGTCAAAAAAGCTGTTGGGGCTGATCGCAGCAACGGCTGGATCTGTGAGATACATATCCAGAAGATCCTGATCGCGCATTTCCGCCCGCGGGCCATAGAGCGCGACGATCGTTCCATTTAGAAGATCCCGGTCAACGCAGGTCATAAACAATTTTGAAAAAATTTCATCGTGATGATGATACATTGAATACCTGATGATGGCTCTAGCGAATAAACGTATGTTTAAATTTAATGGCGCGTAAAATGGATGCGATATAGAAATGCATTAAAATTTTTATTACGAAGAGGTTACTTGCGGTTAACTTGACTCTCCTTAGATGGTATTGACGTTAAACAGCATTTATTGCGAGATTGCTATGCAATAGCAACGATTAATATTCGTTGATTTGAAGACTTCCTTTGCTGACGCCGGAGCGTGAAACCGAGATGCAAAACTTTATTGGTT
>Ga0302140_10012872_pt1 | contig 10248 bp, 7 predicted proteins | sample I_Bog_E1_1_FD_202095 | JGI IMG/M metagenome (GOLD analysis project Ga0302140, IMG submission 202095) | Peat permafrost microbial communities from Stordalen Mire near Abisko, Sweden - I_Bog_E1_1 | ecosystem: Environmental > Terrestrial > Soil > Wetlands > Peat | place: Sweden: Abisko, Stordalen...
GGCTGGAACACCTCCTGGCTTCCACGAACTACAGCACCTTTGTCGGCCTCGACGATAAAAAATACACCTTCACCCCGGCCGAACAGGCCTTGATCCTGGAGCGCGGCAAAAAATATTTTGAGAAACTGGAGGACGAATACGTCCGGCAGCTCTGCCAGAAACTCGAAGACGCCCCGCGGGACCTCGGCGCCGAGGCCAACGACAGCATCGGCGAGGATGACATCACCGCCAAACTGGAACAGCGGATCATCGACCTCGCCAAAACCGTCATTACCGACCGCGTCGAAACGAACCGGATCAGCGGCAAACTCGATAAAAGTTACGTCGAGGTGCCCGTTTTCAAATATGATCAGGAGACACGCCTGGCCGCCGCCCGGGCCCTCGGCGAAAAAACCGGCTCCTACAAGAGCTGGGCTGACGACGCCAAATCCGAGCTCAATGCCCAGTTGAAAAAGCAGATTGAAGACAGCTTGAACCTGGCGCACTTCAAGGATTTCCAAGTTTCGTTGCTGTCGCGTCCGCTGCGGGAATGGTACCAGCAGCAGCAGGAACTGCTGGCCCTGCTTCCTACCACGCCGCCGGCGCCCGGCACCCCCGCCCCCGCGCCGCCGTTGCCCTCCAAATAAGGCTGGAGCCTTTCCATCAACCCGCTTGCCACGCCCTCGCGCCACTGTTAAATCAAGGCGTGCAGCCCATTCATCCCCTGCGGCGTCTGGTTTGCTGGTTGACTGCCCTATTTCTGGTGGTGGTCGGCGCCAAGCTTTGGCTCATTCAAGGCTATGCGCCCCAAGTCCCTTACTATGACCAGTGGGTCGAAGCCAACCACTTTTTCAAACCTTGGCTGGACGGTCATTTGACCTGGGGCGACTGGATTGCGTCGCACAATGGACACCGGATTTTCTTCACCCGGTTGCTGGATTTGGCCGGTGTGTCACTAAACGGTGAATGGGATCCCGGCTTGCAATTGACTATCAATGCCCTCCTCCACGCCAGTTTTATTTGCGGATTGGTGTATTGCCTGTGGGTTTTCTCCGGTCGCCAGGATCAATCGCTCTTGTGCCTGCTATTGGTCCCGTTTTTCGCCCTCCCGGTGGCGGCGGAAAATACCCTCTGGGGATTCCAATCCCAGTTTTATTTCTTGATCGGCTTCGCTATCGTTACCATGGCCGGTCTTGGATTTCACCCGCCGGGAAGCCCAGGCTGGCTCCTTGGCCTCGTTGCCGCCGTGCTGTCGCTCCTTACCATGGGCTCCGGTTTCATGGTTTCGCTCGCCGTGGCCGGCCTGCAGTTTCTCCGGATGCTGCGTCAACGCCGCCTCAGCCGTGACCCGGTGATCACCGCGGGAGCCGGTCTGGCGGTGTGCGCCGTTGGCGTGGTGCTCGGCGCCCGCGCCGGTGTTCCCAGCCCGCATTCCCCGGGAACGGTGCTGGCCACACTGGCCTGGACCCTCGCCTGGCCCTTTGAAAATAAACCCACCTTGCTCCTGTTCACCTGCCTGCCGCTGGCCCTCACGCTCCTGCAATATTGCCGCGGCGGTTTCCAGAATGCCCGGGCGCCGGAATTCCTCCTGACGCTGGGATTGTGGGGATTCCTGCAATCCGCGGCTCTCGCCTATGCCCGGACCGATCAGGTGAATTGCAGCCGCTACGCCGATCTGTTCAGCATCCTTTCCATCGCGAGCCTCGCCAGCCTGTTCCTCCTGGGTGGGGGCGGAATATTCCAGCCCCTTTCGCCCGGTCGCCTGACCGCCCTCGCGGTGGCGTGGACGGTCATCTTGCTCTGGGGCGTCTGGAACATCTCCCCGCGGCATTGGCGGAATCTGGATGATGCGGACAACTATCCGCTCTGGAGCGCGCAAACCCGCCTCATTCAAACGGAAAACATTCGCGCCTACGTCGCCAACGGCAATCCTGGCCCGCTGCTGCATTATCCCGACGCGTCGGCCATAACCAACGCGCTCTCCGACCCGCAACTGTCCCGCATCCTGCCGGCCGACTGTCGCCCCCCGTTCACCCTCGAGAAAGACGCCGGTTCCGACGACGCCTTTGTTCCCGGCGGTTGTCCGCCCGGACGGCCGCCCCGGGAATTCGCCCGCGCCTGGGGCAGTTATTCCACCAACGGCGCCGCTGGCACCGGCCGGTTTGTCAGCCAGCCCCTGACCGCAACCCTGCCCAAACTGGATTTGCAAGTGTGCTGTGCGCCCGCCGCCGAAAACATCCGCATCGAACTGGTTGAACTATCCTCCGGACGGCGCCTCCCGGTATGCCCCCAAGTCACCGGCCGCTGGCAGGTCGTCACCGTGGACACGCCGAAAAGTCCGTTCCGCCTGGAAATCAATGACCGCAGCCCCACCGCCTGGGTGGCGGTGGGCGACCTGAAAGACCTCGGCAGATTTTCCTTTTATGCCCGCTGCCTCATCGCCCAGGCCACCCTCATTTTGCTGGCGGGTCTGCTCCTGTTCGTCGCCCTGGCCGGACACGCCGCTCTCCGCCGCGTGGCCGTGCTGAATCGCTATGCCGGAATCCGCTGGGCGGCTTTCCTCGTGACCATGGCGGCTCTCGTTTGGGTCTGGTCCGCCCGGAATGCCAATGCCAATCTCCCGGCTGATCTCTATGCCAACTGCGCCAAAAACTTCTCCCCGGCGGGCCATCGGGAGGAAGCCCGGCGGTTTCTGCGCGAAGCCCTTTGGCTGCGACCGGACGACGCAACGCTCCTCCAACAACTTCGCGCCCTGTCCGAACCATCCCCGCGGTGACGGATTGTCAGAGGTGGACCCCATTGTTTGGACGAAAAAACGCAGAAATTAGGTTAGGTTTTCAGGTGCGCGTAATGAGTTCTGTCTGTTTTTGTTGTTTTGCGTTTCCGTTCTCAAACCATGCTTTGCCGCTGCCATACAGCCCGAAGGCTTCGCCTCGAACTAGAATGAGCAACCGGGCGAGCCCCCGAGCCTTAGCTCGCGCCCGGTTGCGGGCGGACATCGCAGCGCGGGTATCTGCCACTGCTTCCAGCGCCACGCGGCCGCCTGGTCCCCTACGACTCCGGCGAGTGTTACCACTCCGCGGGTGTGGCATGGGCTAACGTTTGATGCCGTCGCACCGTGTTGCATCCGCCGCCCCAGCGAGTCAGTCCCCGCTACTCCTTCAGCCCATCACCGTAAGCCGGCGCGCAAACGTCTCTCTGTTCGCGGCTTGGCCACCGGCGCTCGATAAACCGGTCCGCCGCCCGGCCACCCCGTTTCCGATCGTTTACTTCTTCCCGTAAAACTCCGTAATGGCGTCGCAAACTTGGTCCGCCGCGTTCAAATCCATTTCGCCGTGAATCGGCAGTGACAGGATTTCCTTCACCGCTTTTTCCGTCTGTGGCAGTTTCGGGATGTAGGGAAACAGCCCGATGACCGCCGGTTGTAAATGGTTCGGCTTCGGATAATGGATGCCCGTCTCAATGTTTTTCTCTTTGAGAAACTTTTGCAAATCGTCGCGCTTCTCGGCGCGCACCACGTACATGTGATACACCGGCGTGGCCCATTCCCGCACGGGCGGCGTCTGCACCACCCCCTTCAGCCGTTCGTCATAGCGCGCGGCTATCTTGCGGCGTTGCTCATTAAAACCGTCCAAGTGCTTCAGCATCACCCGTCCGATGGCGGCGTTGATCTCATTGAAACGCACGTTGTAACCCGTGAATTCATGGTCGTATTTCCCCTGCCGGCCGTGATTGCGCAACATCCGCAGCCGGTCCGCATAATCATTCTTGTTCGTCGTGATGCAGCCGCCGTCCCCGAGCACCGTCAGGTTCTTCGAGGGAAAAAAACTGAACGCGCCGAAATCACCCATGCTGCCAACCGTTTTGCCCTTGTACTTGGCGCCCTGCGCCTGGGCGCAGTCCTCGATGACCCACAAACCATGCTTCCTCGCCATGGCCAGCATCCGGTCGTTGTCCATCGGATGCCCATACAGGTGCACGCCGATGATGCCGACCGTGCGCGGTGTGATGAGCGATTCCACATGGGCCAGATCCATGACGAACGTGTCATCGATGTCCGCGAACACCGGTCGGGCGCCCAGATGGATCAGCGGTTCCATGCTGGGAAACGCCGTGTGGCTGGGCACAATGATCTCGTCGCCCGGCCCGATGCCCTGCAACTGATGCAACAGATAGACGATCATGGTCCACGAACTGCCCAGCACGCATTGTGCGGTGCCGGTGTGCGCCGCGAGTTCGGCCTCAAAGGCCTGCGCTTCCTTGCCCAGGATGTATTGGCCGGAACGGATCGCCCGCAACGCGGCCTCCTCCACTTCCGTGTTTACGAAACATTTGGATAACGGGATTTTACTCATAAATTACTTCAGTTCCACCGCGCGACCGGTCTTCGCCGATTCCAGCGCCGCATTCATCACGCGCACCGCCTCGTACCCCGACCAGGCGTCGGCAATCGGTGTGGCCCGGGTCTTGATCGATTCCAGAAACGCGCGCAACTCCGCCTGCAACGGCTCTTCCGGCGGACATTCGATCTGTTTCACCGCGCCTTCGATGCCCTTGAAATCCTTGCCGTCGGGCACATGCTTGTTCTCGTAGGTCTTGATCTTGTACTGCGCCACGTTGTAATCGCAGATCGCGCTCATCCGGTCGCCGCAGATGATCACTTCCCGGAACTTTCCCGGGATGAAATAGTCGTTCTCCACTGTCGCCCAGGTCTTGCCTGCCGCCGTCTCATATTCCAGCGAAACGAAGGACACGTCGTCCATGCCCCGCCCCATGAAATCATGGTGGATGGCCGTCACACTCTTCGGCTGGGCGCCGAGCAGGAAATTGTACAGGTCCGCAAAATGGATGCCGTCCGCAAACATCACGCCGCTATCATTGCGCGGCCGCTTGAATCCGCCGAAATGGCCGCGAATCATGTTCACCCGGCCAAACTCGCCGTTCTGAATCGCGTCCCGCAGCCAGAGCGAGGCGGGATCAAACCGCAGGATATGCCCCACTTGCAGGATGCGCTGGCGCCGGGTCGCGAGTTCCGCCAGTTGCCTGGCCTCCTCATTCGCCAGCGTCAGCGGCTTTTCCACGAACACGTCCTTGCCGGCTTCGAGAAACTCCTGGCACTGCGGAAAATGCAGTTGCGCCGGCGTCACCACCACCACGGCGTCAATTTTCGCGATGAAATCCTTGTAATTCGTGGTCATCCGTTCCGCCGGAATGCCCAGCTTGCGGGCCGGTTCCAGTTGCTTCTCCCCCACTTCGGCGACGTACAATTCGATCGGTAGATTGTTGAGATTGCGCAAATGGTTCGCGCCCCAACGGCCCAAACCTAACAGCAGAACTTTGGTCATCACGCTAGTCTGTCAAAATTTTCCCGCCAGCCAAGAAAATCCTTTGGTTCGCTCCGTTCGTTTCCCTTCAACCCCGACCCGGAGCCCGGGAACATCGCCCCCCCGGTTTCCGTTCTGAACCCACGCGGATTACGGCGAACGCAGGCGGTAGAAACGACCCGGATAACTCGTCCATTGCGGATCGATGAAATCAGCCGAGCCAGTCGTGAGCGTGTTCGTTTGCACCGGTTGCCAGTCCGGATTGAATAGATTCGTGCAGGCGTCCACCACCACCGTCTCTCCCCTCGCCCAGTTGATGCTAAAACCGAATGGATTCGTTGGCCCGGTCAAACTGGCGGCGGTGGTTTGCATCGCGGGCAACCAGTATTCAAGGTAACCAATAAATCCATCCCAGTCGGCTCCCGGCAAAATATATAAAGGGGCCGGTGGCACATCCTCAAAATTCACTGGTGCATCGCCTTCAAAATGCAGGCTGGCCAGATTCATTAATCCATCGAAATTCCCCTGCCCAATGGAAGTGACCGTGGCCGCCATGGTGAGGTTGGTCAACTCCAGGCAAGCCACCGGATATTGGAGATAATAAGATCCGCTTGGATCATAACTGGCGAACGCATAATCGCCGATGGTGGTAACGCCCTCGGGAACCAGATAACTGCCGCCTCGGCCGCCCGGGAACTGGAGCAGGGTTGTCTCCGCTTCGTCATATAAAACGCCATCCACGCTGCGGTAATACAAATTATCGGCGCTCACCTCGATATCCAGCAGGCTGGCGCATCCTGAAAACGCATAATTCCCCATGTTCGTTACGCTGGCGGAAATGATTGCATTCGTCAGACCGCTGCAAAAATAAAACGCCATTTCCCCAATGCTGGTGACGCTGCCGGGAATCGTGATGTTGGCCAGGGCGGTGCAAAAATTGAACCCCTGCGGCCCAATACTGCTCACGCCATCCAGTAGGGTCACATTTGTCAGGCTGGTGCAAACCGCAAACGCCCCCAACCCGAAGTTGGTGACACTCCCGGGAATCGTGACGCTGGTCAGGCCACTGTAGTAAAATGCCGTTTCCCCAATGCTAGTCACACTGCCGGGCATGGTGATGTTGGTCAGATTGGCACAAAACGAAAATGCATTGGTGCCGATGCTGGCAACGCCGTTGGCCAGCGTGACCTTCGCCAGACCTGAACAATGGGAGAACGCATGGGCCCCAAGGTTGACGAGACTGCCGGGGATGCTGAGGTTCGTCAGCCCGGCACAAACATAATCGGAAAACTGAAACTCACCATGATCGTCAAGCCCAAAAGCCTCGTCTGCGAGGTTGGTGACGCCGTCAGGTATCGCATAGTTGCCGGTCTTGCCCGACGGGTATTGCGCCAGGGTGGTCTTGTCTTTGCTAAATAAAACCCCATCCAAACTGCTGTAGGCGGGATTGGCGCCATCAACCGCGATGTTCGTCAGGCTGGTGCAGTAAATGAACGCATAGTCCCCAATGCTGGCGACACTGGCGGGAATGATGACGTTCGTCAGACTCGTGCACGAATTAAAGGCGCCCGGCCCGATGTTGGTAACTGTGTCAGGCAGGATAAAACCAGTCAGATTAACGCAACCTTCGAACGACCAGATTCCGATGCTGGTCAGGCCGGACGGAAGCGTGATGTTGGTCAATCTATCGTCGCTTTCGAATGCATTGTCCCCGATGCCGGTGACCGGATAACCATTGGTCGTGTCGGGAATAACCACCACGCCACCGGAACCCGTGTAGCCCGTGATCGTGATCGTGTCGTCGGCATTGGTCGTGAATGTGAATTGCGCCTGCACCGCTGCGGGCAATCCCAGCAGCAACAGCATCAGTGAAACATGTTTTATGGTTTTCATTTTAAATGTAATTATGCCCTGTTTTAAAATGGCATCATGGAGTATGGGTCCGTGGCGATCCGCGGCAATCTGGCCAACGAGAACGCTTCCCATCGGGTTCAACCTCCCTTCACTCGGGCTTTACGCCGGCTTGCGAAGCCGCGCCCCGTCAATGAAAATGCAATTTGAAAACTGTCCGGCGAATATGTCAGTTTTGGCCGCCTCGAAGCAAGCTTTTTTAAAGCTGCAATTTCAACAATCCCACCTCCAGCGCCAGAGCTTCCTGCACATTCGTGTAAAGCAGTCGCTGGGTTTGCTCCAGCACCGCCAGATTCTCGCCGGCCTGGCGCGGCGTGATCCGCCGCGCAACCTCCTCGGCGCCCGCGATCTGCGGCAGATGCAGCAACGCCTCCCCCACCGACAGCGTGTGCAACCACACATCGCGCAGCCACCATTGCAGCAGCAACAACACCTCCGCGCGCCGGCGGCGGTACTCGGCCTCAATGGCCGCCTTCAGTTCCTCCTCCCATTTCTCACGCAAATCCTTTTCCGCGTCGCCGTACTTCTCCAGCGGCGAACCCGCCGTCAGCCGCTCCTCCGTCTGCAACCGGATCGACCCCAGCCGTTGCAGCAGCGAATCCAGCAGCCGGTAACGGCCGAACAGACTCTTCTGTTCCAGGGCCGCCGCGGAACTGAATTGCTGGAGCCAGTGCGCTTGTTCGGATTCCAGGGTCCGCCCGCCTTCGACGGCAAAATTCAGGCGCAGGCACCGCGACAAAATGGTCTCCAAAATCCTCGCTGGCTCGGTCGAAAGCAAAATCAACACGGATTTCGCCGGCGGCTCCTCCAGTGTTTTCAGAAACGCGTTCGCCGCCTGCGGATTCAAACGGTCGGCCCCATCAATCACCGCCACCTTGAACGGTGCCTCGGCCGGCTTGAGCTGCATGGCGTGCATCAGTTCCCGCGTCTGGTCGATTGTGATGATGCGAGACTTGGATTCCGGCCGCGCCCAATGCACATCGGCATGGCTTTCCTCCCCGATTTTCTTGCAGTTCGCGCAGACGTCGCAACAGTCCGTGGCCACGCCCTCCGTCCGGACCGGGTGCAGGCAGTTCAAGGTCTTGGCCAGCGTGCGGGCCAGGTTTTCCAGGGCCGCCAGCTCGTCGCCGGTAAACAGATAGGCATGCCCCAGCCGCCCCCGCGCCAGCGAGCGCTGTAATAGCTTAACCCCCTGCGGTTGCCCCGGAAAATCACGAAAAGCCATGCCGCAGTCTGGCCGATCCTGCAGCCCCTGACAAGTGGCTTCCCCGGTGATGGCCTGCCTCCAAAATGCGTCTCTTCCTGCTACTTGCTGAAGAACCTGGCAGCCGGCTGATCTAACCCGGGAAGGCCGCATTAATGCCCGCAGCCAGCATGATTTCTTTGGAAAACACGAACTTTGTCGGCCCGGTGTCCCCACCGGGCGAGTTTTTCAACCGAATGCTGGCCATCTAATCTCCTTGTCACGCACGGGGACGCACCGCAATCTGCCCATGGGATGACCCACAAACCCATGATCGAGCCGCTGCTCTTGACCACGACCCGCGTCTCCACCTTCGATGGCGACCGGCCGCTGACCGATGCCAGCGGTTTCTTTTTTGAACGCGACCAACGTTTATTCCTCGTCACCAGCCGGCATGTTGTCATCGACAAGCCAACCAAACATTTTCCCAACCGGATCCAAATCGAGTTGCACATCGATCCCCGGAACCTCACGCGTTCGACCAGCTTGTCTCTCTGGCTGTATCGCGATGGCAAAAGCACCTGGTCCCAGGGCAAGGACGCCGGCGGCGAGATTGACGTCGCCGTCATCGAAATTGACCTCAAGGCGCTCCCGGAAGCGGCGGTCTTCTGCTGTTTCACTCCGGCGAATTTACAGCGCTCGCTCGAAGAGGTGGAAGTCGGCGCCTCGCTGCTTATCGTCGGTTTCCCGCTCGGCTTCCACGACGCCCTGCATCACCTGCCCGTAGTCCGGCAGGCCGTGATCGCCTCCTCCTTCGGCCTGCGGTTCCAAGGCTCTGGCTATTTCCTCACCGATGCCCGCACCCACCGCGGAACCAGCGGCGCCCCGGTGGTGATGCGCTCTCCGACCGCAGGGGAGGACCTGCCGTGGAAACTGCTCGGGGTGCACGCAGCCCGCATGGATATGAGCAGCCGCGACCTGGTCCTGGACGAGTCCCTCGGCCTAAACTGCGCTTGGTATGCGGATATTTTGCTTACCTTGACCGCTTGATAGCTTTTGAAATTGACAAAGTGACCAATGGCGGCGATCATTTGTGTCAATAAAGTGACCAATGGCAACCGTGATTAACCACCTACCCACTGCTTTTAGGCCGGGTCTCCCGAACTGGCGTTGTCACCGCAACCAAGTCGTGGTCAAACCAGGTAAAACCAAAACATGAAGTCGCAGAACAAACGTCGTGTGGAATGCGGGCTCCCCGGCCAGGCGTTTTTGTTGAAACCCGCTTGGTCAAGCTGGGTCAAACCAAAAACATCACAATACCGCAGTAACCCGAATCGACCCCCATCCCCAGCGCCAGAGGCGCGAAATATTTGTAGCACCAAACGCCAAATAACGATGTTAGCCCCAGCGGGGCGGCATGCTCGGTCGGTCGGTCGTCGCTCCTCGGGTCAAACCCAGTCAAACCAAATTGACGGATTCACGATCAAACCATGTCTGTTCTAAACCATTGCAAATCAACCATCGGCCCCATTGGGTAAAACCAGGTAAAACCAAAAAATGACCTTTTGGCACCATCAAACCATTGCTGGTAGGCCGGGTCTCCCGACCCGGCGTCCCGGCTTAAGTTGCCAAGCCGGGGTTCGGCCGGTCAAAGCAGGTAAAACCAATCTGACTGATTCATCCGGCGGCTCAGGCCCGGTAAAACCAGGTCAAACCAAAAAATGAACCTTTGGCATCACCAACCCATTGCATGTAGGCTTGGTCACCCGCCCCGGCGTCCCGACTTAAGGTGCCAATCCGAGGTTCGGCCGGTCAAACCAGGTAAAACCAACTGAATGCCTTTTCGTCCCT
>Ga0302140_10012876_pt1 | contig 10246 bp, 10 predicted proteins | sample I_Bog_E1_1_FD_202095 | JGI IMG/M metagenome (GOLD analysis project Ga0302140, IMG submission 202095) | Peat permafrost microbial communities from Stordalen Mire near Abisko, Sweden - I_Bog_E1_1 | ecosystem: Environmental > Terrestrial > Soil > Wetlands > Peat | place: Sweden: Abisko, Stordalen...
TGTCACGGGGGAGATCGTCGAAAAAGACCATCCTCGCACCACGCACGACACACTCTTCCTCCACGGCGCCGTGAAATCAGGCGCCGTAATCAGCGTCACCATGCGGGGCGGTCCGGGCTTCAAAGGTACGCCTGCCGTTGAATGGCGCATCCTCTGCCAAACCGGCGAAATCAGAATAACATGCACCGGTCTCGCCCTACAGATGGGAAACCAAGGAGCGAAGATTGAGGTATTTGATTACGCCACTGGGGAGGTGGAAGGGGTGGCGTATGTGGATGAATTTGATGAGCATGCGATCTCGAAGAGGAATTTGGCGGATGAGCAGCTAAATAATGAGCCTACGAAGCAGGCGGATCAGGTTTGGAGAAATGTGGGGAGGATTTATGCTGCGATTGCGAAGGGGGAGAGTCCTGAAAGTAATAGTGCATTGGTGGATTTTGAGACAGCGACGAGGAGGCAGGAATTTATTGAGGATATGATGGCTGGGAAGCATTATTGAGTGTGAATTTCTTTCGCGGGCGAGAATGGAGAGTTTTGGAATCATGTAGCCGCGGCTGAGGTACTCCTTCCGCCCTTAAATGAGAAGTAAGAAGGCAAAGGTCAAATGTGCGAGAAGAGATCGAATTTCGATGAGAAGGCTCACCTGGTCTACGTTGGCCTGCCTTGGAGCTGGATGTCGATGGTGCTTAGGGGACCAATATTTATATTTATATTGCTACTCTCTTCATCGCCATCCGTATACATGCACTTCGATGACCCGAAGGCGTCGATCATATGTCGACTTCCTGTCATCACTCTGGCTTATACTCTCCATCTTCCTCCGGAGCCTGCGTTTCCATCAGTTCCTTATTCAACTCTTATCAAACATAAATTTCGTGGAGAACTCACGTCTTGACCACCGTCCGCAACGGTATCAGCAGTACTCATTCCACCATCCTTCCTACATCCCATCAGTACTTTCCTCCATCTCTCATCTTTTTCCCCTTCAAACAAAAAAAGGGTCTACTTACGAAGTCCCACCAACGCCAAACTTTGGGTTTGAAGTCTTGCCTTCAGTTCGTTCTGGCCTGTGCCATTTTCATCAGCTCGCTACGAATGAGAAGAGAGTGGATAAAAGTACTCATTCTCATCCCAGGTCTCGCCTTTAGGAAGGTTCTGCTTCGTGACTTCGGGGTCTTTGAGGTCGGTGGGAGCTGCGGTTCTGGATGACATGGTTGCTTTTGAATTCTGATCTTAATATTTGAGTTTTCTGAAACTTTTCGTTTTAAACGGAACTGTTGTATCAAAACAGAACGAGAGATTGCGTCCTGATATACCCTACATGTCGTGTGAGCGAAGGGGTGCCGTCATGCCACACTAGCAACCAGGCAGAAAGACAACGACAACAGTCCACAAAATGGAATTGATGTAATGATGCGGCTCGCACTGCTGATCAGCCACACAAACCACGACTTACAAGCCACTGTATATTAGTGTGGCGCATCGTATGGCTGGAGCAAGATCCTTGATCCCAAGTCGCATGGAGGGGAAGCGGGGAAAACCTGGTTTCTGGACTGGATGACGTTCGGGAATCGTGGCTCACATCTCGCATGTACAGAACATACGCTATAAAAGTAGGCTGTTTCATTCTCACGGGATTTGATTGGCCTTTCTCATACATTTGGTGAAGTCTAGACTTTGAATCGCTATCAAGTATGATGTTGACTCGGTAGGCGGCTCGACAGGCAACTCCATGTCTTCACGCCGCAGCCACAACCGGCATCGCATCCTCTTCTTTCCCATTTGTCTGCGGTGCATTCCACTTAAACTTGCTGCCGGGATGTCTAGGACTCAAGCCCGGCTCGCCAGGAACATGATGCAGATTCTCTCTGAACGTGCCGCCTGGGACGTTGTAATCCTGCCACATCAAGCCTCTTTTCTGCAGTTCAGGTACTAGCAATTCGACGATATCTTCGTACGACATCGGGTTCGAAACATCTGTTTCCACGTATCAGTCAAAGTCTCAAAGCCTTCCTCGCAGTAGGAAGGAGGCTTGGCGCAAACTTACAAACAAGATTAAATCCATCGATTCCCGTCTCCTCAAACCAAGTTTGCAACTCATCCGCCACCATCTCAGCGGTACCGATCGGTTTCGGCGTCGTGTTGAAGCCTCCCGCGCGCCCAATACTCTCGGGTGTAAACGGCTCCTTCGCCCTCTTTGCTCGCTCATTGAAATCCTTCAGCACACCGGTAATCAAATTGTCCGCCTCCTCGGCCTCGATATTGATCGGTTCCTTCAACGGGTATTTGGAGAGATCGATATTCGTGTAGCCACCAAATTTCGCCATTCCAGATTGCACGCTGATGAGGGAGAACGCTTTGTCGTGCTTGGCTTGCGCTTCTTCGAGCGTCCGGCCCAGGATCGGACACATGGCTGCGAAGATCTTGACGTCTGTTGGCGCGCGGCCGTGCTTGACTGCTGCTGCGCGGACTTGTTCTACATATTCTTTGAGCATGGGGATTGTGCTGTAGTCTGTGTAGATAGCTTCTGCGTGTTTGCCCGCAAAATCGATGCCACTCTTACTTGCACCGGCTTGGAAGATGACAGGTGTGCGTTGAGGCGAGGGATGCGTAGACCCGTAGGCAAAGAGTTGGTGATGTTGGCCTTTGTAGTCGATGCGATGGATCTTGCTTGGGTCGTACGCCATCTCGGGTTCTACTTGCCAGGTCGGCGCTCCATCTTCCCATGACTTCTCCCAGAGTTGGTAGCACACGTCCATATATTCGGTCGCGGCTTCATAACGCTCGGCGGACGGCTTGACTTTGTCTTTGCCAAAGGCTTTTGCAGCAGAGTTGCTATAACTCGTAACGACCTTTAGAGGTGTGAGTAAATGACGGTGCGGAGGGGGGAGGAAACTCACATTCCATGCTACACGGCCTTTTGTCATGTGGTCCAAAGTAGACCATGTTCTAGCTAACATATATGGAGCTATACTTCCGATCAGAACTCCGTCCTCAGTCGAGAATGGAGGTAAAGCTCACGAATATAGCTGGTGCTTCCCGTGATACCAAATGCCACCGATTTAGTTACCGCAGCCATAGCAGAGACCATCACGACCGGATCCATATACGCCACCATCGAGCCTCCAGCGTATGTCGCATCGGGCTTGCCCTGGTATGTCTGATGGAGACCATAACCGTCTGCGAAAAAGATGGATGTGATCTTTCCCTTATCTGCAAGCTTCGCCAGCCATAAATAGTAGTCAAGGGTGTCCTTGGTTTTCGTGTTGTCCGCAGGGTCTCTATAGCAAACCTTGATTAGACAAGAACTCAAAAGAGGAAGGGAGAGGGATTTGATACTCACTTCCATTGACCTGTGCACATATGCGAACTATTGCAAGCTGTCTCGAAGAAGTTCAAGTGCATCTGGCGCTTTGGAGCAACTCCATTGGTAGCCATTGTCAAGAAATTGTTTGAAATGGCAACAGATGCTTCGACGGAACTCGAATAATATAAAGAAAGAATTGCTGAACAACCCAAAAATATAAATGTAACACAAAGAGAACTTGAGAAATAATTATACAAAAGAAAGATGATAAAGCTTAACTGATAGAGCAACATCCCTGGAGCGGAGAGCGGGACAGGCCTCCGAACAGCTTAGGATGAGCCACTGATGCATGTAAAGTGGGATGGCATCGTCGGTAGATACTCCCGAACAGTGCATTGTCTGCCGCGATCCACTTGGCTTGGCAATCGTATCCCTCACGGGAGTAGGGGACAAAACTCAGATATTCAATCTGCTTTACAGAACACAATAATTCAGATCAAGAGAACTAGTACTCTGAACGTGCCATAAATCAAGAATGAAACGCTCCCGCTCACTCAATCTTTTGTACTTTCGGCTCCCAACCCAGAGTCTCTACCACTCGCTGCAAAGCAACTGTAACGCCACTTCTTAGCGTCTCAATGATACCACTCAGCACAATCCCAGGAATGCTTTTGTCAGGATCAGAACTCAACCCGTTCCCAAGTCTCCTCATATTGAAGTAGAAAAACTGAATCGGTAATCCGCTTCCGACAACCTTCACAGGAATCATGTTCGAGAACCACTGTCCCTTGACGATATGTGGTCTTGCCAGTGCTTCGTCGTCCTCAAGCTCTTTATTCAGGAGAAGTCGTTTGGGAATATCAGGTTCAAGGGCGGCTGTTCGCCCAAGACCAATCAGATCGCATGCCCCACTGAGGATCGCGTCCGCCATCCCCGTCCTCGATCTGAAGCCGCCGCTCAACTGAAGTAGACACTTCGTCCCAGGGATTCGAGCAACACGTTCTGCAAATTCGGTGAAATATGCCTCGCCGACCCTCGTCGACTCCTTGATCTTTGGAGCCTTGCTCAATGACTGTACTCCAAACGAGTTGCGTAGTCCCGAAGTTCGTTGCTCTGCATTGCCGCCTGAGATCTCGACGAAGTCAACCATGCCGCAAGTCACTAGCCAGCGGACTTGCTCTAGTGCTTCGTCTTGGGATTAGACCTCCGGCTTCCATAAAGTCGCCAGAATTGAGCTTGACGCTCAAGCAGAATGGAGCTGGGTTCTCCTCGCGGATCTCAGTCACAAGGCGCTTAAGAAGCCTCATTCGTCCTTCAGGGCTGCCCCCATACTCATCCGTTCTGCGGTTTGTATGCGGGCTGAGAAACTGACTGAGCAGAAAGCCATGTGCACCGTGTAGCTGTATGCCCTTGTTTCCAGCTGCTGCTGCCACTCGCACCCCATGCTTCCAGCTCTCCACTGCATCATCGATTTCGGAAATTGTCATAGCTTTGGGTGTGCCAAGCAGAGATTGCACGGCGAGCTTGTCGAACCATTTATCGCCGAGGGCTACTAGCACGGAGGAGGGACAGAGAGCAGGTATGTTTGCTAGTCGGTTGCCTGCGCCAGCTGGTGACATACGACCTGGGTGTGCGAGCTGTACGATGCATGGCGTTCCACCTGATTGTGCAATTTCTGCCCATTGTTTCCATGTTTCGAAGTGTGGGGATGATAAGGCATCGGAGTGGCAAACTACGTCGCCAGCGATCGAGAGGACTGAGACATCAGCAACTGATCCGTCTTGATTTTCCAAGCAAAAACACACATCGAATGTCAATCTGAACTTGTCCCGTAATGATCAGTCCGTAGTTTGCCTGCGCCCATTGTCCGTATAAATTCTTGAACTTGTCGATTGGAGGGTTGAAGAAGGGAGCTTCCGCGAGCGTCTCTTGCATTGGGCATTTGACAAGACTGGGAGCATTAGTGAAACTTTATTGCTTGTGAGAAGGTAATTCATACCGATTAGGGAGTACAAGTCCGTAAGGTAGTGTCAATGGCTCAGCGAGCACTTCTGTGGGTGAGAGCGAGCTGTTCATATTGGGTAAATAGTAAAAAGTACAGGCACAGAGATGAGAGAAAGATGAAACAAGAGATTAAACAACAAAGGAAATGGATAAATAAGAGAAGTATTTGACTTATTCATCTCACTGAATTCTGGCTGCATCGTCACACTTGCGATAGCAGGAGAGTCTAGAATGCTGGTCTTCAGTCCAAGAGATAAGACTCTGGTCGGGATTGATTCGGTATTAGGCCCGTGCAACTGATAGTTATGCGTGGCGTTGGGTATCTTGCTGCTGAAGGTTTTGTGTTGTTGGTTCTAGAGGCGTTCTTATCTTGCAGATCGACGGGATACTTCAGTTTCTTCCTCGGACTTGGAACTTGCGCACGGGCCAAGTCTTTGAAAAAGGTCACGTGCTAAGAACTGATGCTCTTCTGGAGGCTAAAATTGCAGTGAAATTGGACTGAAACTGAAAAAAAACTTCCTTGCTAGCTTGACAACAGCATATGCATGTACATCCGGCACTCGTCTCTTTTCGGACATTGTCCAGCTCGCGTAACTGGCCGCCTTTCGTGGCAGTTACGCGACCCCGACAAATTAATACCAGTCACCACTCGCCTAAACACTCTCGAAATCCAGCTATGGCACTTTTTTAGATCTTGGGTTCACTGACTTCGAGCTCTCCTCGATAGTGAACACATTTAGACATGTGACTCACCTTTTCTTTGAAGTTAATGCTTCTCTCCAATCACACTCACGCCTGCCCCTGTTGTTGCCTTGAAGATCGCGTCACAGTCTGTGGCCGAGTATCCCCACTTTCATATTGAAGTACATGTACTTCCACGCTGCAACATCAGTCTTCCGCATCGAGACATCCAGCCTTCTTCGATCTTGACTCAAGCCAAGTGGCCATCTCCCCAACATGGCGCCCAGAGCCCCAGTCCGGCCCTCACCCATCCCACTCTACCGCATCGACCTCTCGCTCCCTCCCGAGCAACGCTACCTCCAAATCGCGCAAGATTTCGGTCCCAAAATGCGCGAGATAAAGCCTCTCTTTGACGAAGTCCTCTCAATAATCATCCCGTGGCCTCGGCTGCGGCACTGGATCGAGTTCCTCGCCTCCATTTTCCTGCGGCGCGTCTATTCTCCCGAAGAGACAAGGGAGCTGAAAGGCATTGCACAAGCGAGCGGCATCGCGTTGTATATCCTCATCGTTCTCAATGTCTTGCTGGATAGTCTGCTAGGGTGTACGAGCGGAGGAGTAATGACTGCTCTTGATAAAAAGGGTGGCAAGAGAGCACCCGGGCCAGAAGAGGAGAGGATGCTGCATTTCCGTACGCTGGACTGGGGTATGGATCCTTTGCGGAATGTGCTTGTTGAACTCGAATTTGTGAGGTCGAGAAGCGAGAAGCCTGAGAAGGTGATTGCGAGGTCGGTCACTTATGCTGGCTTTGTGGGGGTTCTGACTGGTGTGAGGTGGGTCCAACTCTTCTCTTTTGGTAAAAGTCACGTGTTGACTTGGAACAGAGAGGGATTGTCGATATCGTTGAACTTTCGGCCGAACCACTATTGCTCGACTTTCAAGCTGCGATTGCATCAACTGCTGGTTATCTTTAGCTTCCGTCCTTCAATCGCTTCTCACCTGCGAAATGCGATATTTCCAGATGTGGCCGAACCATCACCCAAACCAATCATGGAATTGACTGCTGCCATGGCACAGCAGAAGGCTGCACCATGTTATCTTGTCTTATGTGACGGCAAAACCACGGCGGTCATAGAGAAAGATCTCATCGGCGCCAAGGTCCGTGAATCGAAAGAGTTCATCGTGCATACCAACCACGATACCAAGTCCGAAGACCCAGCGGAGCCGGCTCAGAGCGAAAAGAGCTCGCTTCTGGGCATGGAGCTTACTCTTGAAGAGAGTGAGGAGAGAAGAGAGTGTGCACAGAAGAAATGGGATGCCCTGGTGAAACGGTTGGACAAGAAACAGAACGAGGCTCTAGAGAAAGGAGAGGCTGCTCAAGTGAAGCCTCCGATGGTCAGGGAAGATAGGCTGAGAGAATGGGTGAGGGCTTATCCGATCATGAACGAGTGTACGCATTTTGGATGCATCATGGATGCCAAGACTGGGACGTTCAGGTTTCTGGAAAAGGGATCTGAGGATGCTAGATGAGATTGGGGAGGTTTCTTTGTCACATGACTAAAGAGCTCGAACTGGAAGTTTGTGTTTGAGTTCAAGACGGACTTAGACGCTAAGATTGCAGTGCAAAAGGCGGCCAGCTCGGGAACTCCTCGCTTCCTCAAGCCTCACTCTCACCAATCATCCAGTGACATCCACTCTTTCTTTTTTTTCAGCCCAGCCCAAGAACCGGGTTGCGGTTTCCCTCCCGCTCGTCTCCGGCTGCAACGAATGGACAGAAATAGCCTCATCTCACCACTTCAACCTCACTCTCGTTCGCGGCCCCGTGATCGCAGAATCCCACCATTCACAAGCTCTCCCTCGGAACCCGCGACACCACCGCCAACATCAGTATGCACTACACAGACAGCCAGGAAAGCGTACTCGTACCGCGCGACCCATCAAACTGCCTGCTTCGCATCTCGGACTTTCCCATTCGCTCACTCGCATCAGCTGTGCCCCATTCCCATCTCCTCCTCCAGCGAACTCACCAACAGCATCCCGCACGTCATGTTACCTAACATAAATTGGCAGCCTGCATTCCACTTCCGTTACTCAGTCACAAGTGATATCCGATAATCCGACACAGAGCATTTCCCACTCTCGGCAAGCTTCGTCTGTGAGTGGTCATCGCGGCCGCGCTTTCATGTCTCCGTCGCAATACTTCCTTTTTCGGGCCCCTCTTCGTATATGCCGGCCTCTAGGAGTGGTGCGCTCGGAAAGCGAGAAAATTGTCGATGTGCAACAATAAATTTGTTGCCTTGGTCTTGCCATGGCTGAGAGAGGAGGAGGCCAGTCATGTGATGGGTTTGTGCGCTTATGAGTTTGGGTTTTCTTTTGAGGGATTTGCCATGGCGAGTGCGAGGGAGATCGTAGGGCTGAAGCACAGCGTTGCGGTGCAGTGAGTGGTTGAGAGTGCTGTGCCTCCAGGGTACTGGGTGTGTTGGGCTTATGTCACGTGGTGGTATTTGAAGAACTGGCTTCAAGTGCTGATAGTTCTCCATTCGTTGTTTGAGTACTGTTGACGAAGCTCAAGTGAGGCTAACTGCCGAGAAACTCTATATGTTGGTCATATTTGCTTGTGTTTTGAGATTCACGAGTCCTGGACTATGGCATCGAAGGTCGGATGGTTACACAAGTTGAGTCAACATGTTCCCAGATGCAAAGTCGTTACGTCAGTGTATCTTAGTGAAGGGCAATTCTCAATCTCAAGCATTTTATGTGCCAAATTGTTAGGCATCTCCATTTCGAGTATCCACCAATTCAATGGTGACTAAATGTTCACCAACTATTTACATACCAACTTTCACCAGTTGCTCACCAGTTCATGACCATGGTGAACAGTGCGATGTGGAACAAGAATTCGTGTCCTATACAAATTCCGGGTACTGCTATGATGATGGATCCATTATCAGTCAAGTACGAAGTCAATATTACTATTCCATCCGCTCCTCTCCTCAGCTCCACGAGCTCTCAGTCGTTCCAAGCAATACTATCCTCTGCATTTGCCATGTTGAATTGCATTATATATCAAATATGGCGAAGTACTAGCTGTCATCTATTGAGCTTTCCTTGTCCTAAGTTGATTGCCGGACACCGAGTCTAGCAGTCAGCAAGTCCTAGAATACCATAATCCTAACTTCACAATATACTTATAATCTACGACAAGCTCTACTGTTACGTCCTGCGCAAGGCCTACTTGCCAATGTAAAAGAGCCGTCACAACCTCAAATTTTCAGTTAGTGAGCCGACCAGGCACGTCTATATTCTCGTAGTGAGAACGTAAAATCCCAAGCTTGAGTTTAGTTTCCAAGTCTTATTAGAAGTATTCAAAGACCCAGAGAGAAGGTTTCTGCTTATTAGAACTTTTCGGGAAAATTATGTCTGTTCATGCGTTCATATGTAACCAAACGAATCCCGATCAGCTATCCGCTAAACGGTTCGCGAGCACGTGTTACATGTGGTACGCCCAAGGCAAAAAGCCACAATCTGCGACCTCGTTTTTTTCTTCCTACGACCCAGGCTCTTCCCATCTACTTTGCACAACGGCAAAGTCACCTATAAAGCTATCATCATCTCTTCTAGTGTAAAAGAACACAACGATGTCAGAGGCACAGTACAACGGATTCTACAAACCCTTGGCAAAGACAGGAGAGATCAGGCTGCTCTACCTCGAGACTCTCGAAGAATGTGGTCCGGATGACTACAAGCTGTGGTGCTCTATAAAGCACATTAAACTTTCTGAGAAAGCTCCAGCGGATCCCGATCTGAACGAAAGAGTGAGGTACGAAGCCTTATCTTACGAGTGGGGATCCGAAGAAAACCCACAACATATTTGGATCCGGGGCCACCCAAATCCTGTCATAATTCGAGAGAATTTGTACATTGCGCTTGTCGCTTTGTTACTCCCGGATGCCTGACGGCCACTTTGGGTCGATGCTATTTGTATCAACCAGGAGAATGTCGAGGAGCGAAATAGTCAGGTTACTCAGATGGCCATGATTTACTCGAATGCGAATCTGGTTGTAGTCTGGTTGGGAAGAGAGGCGTCGGACAGTTCGCGGGCGATGAAATTCCTGGAGGAAGTTTAAGACGCTGCACAAACACGAGAAGGAAAGCAATCGCTGGTCGATTATATGGACGTGAGTCACCTCACTGGCGTCGTCACCAAAGCAAACTATAGAAGCATCATAGCTTTGCGAGCGCTCTGCTACGATCATA
>Ga0302140_10012877_pt1 | contig 10245 bp, 12 predicted proteins | sample I_Bog_E1_1_FD_202095 | JGI IMG/M metagenome (GOLD analysis project Ga0302140, IMG submission 202095) | Peat permafrost microbial communities from Stordalen Mire near Abisko, Sweden - I_Bog_E1_1 | ecosystem: Environmental > Terrestrial > Soil > Wetlands > Peat | place: Sweden: Abisko, Stordalen...
ACCCTTGGCCGGCAAGGCCCATAACCTAACTGATAGGAGCAAGGGCCATGGGCCTTATTTTCAGTTCATTGGCCATGGAGCCCATACCTTTAAAACTTCTCCTTTCTGATTTCATGCTTTCGAAGTATCCATCCTTTGTGGCGAAGTCGGGTTGACGGAGGTAACATATAATGGGATGGATGCGTTGCTCGACAGCAGCTATTGAGACAAAGATATCACTTCTCATTGCTTGCTCTAGATACAACCAGAACCTTACCTAGGTTCTTAAAAGTAAAATGTATACAAGAACCAATTCAAACTCCATAAAATGCAGCCTTTCTTTTACCTAGTCTTCAAGAGCATTGATTTGCTTCTTGATGAATTCGAATGCTGAGAAAAAGATCGAGTTCACAACACATGATCGTCCCATTGAAACCCCTAACCCGCGGTACATTCTCTTATTGAAGAACTGGATCTTCGGTGCCTTCTCAACCTTTTCGCCTTTGCAATGCGTAAGACAATTCCTCTGGTAAATCGATTTCGCGGAGTCGATCGGATAGATCAAAGCCCAACTTGCCACCCCACACAACCCACCCGCAACAACTACGGCGAATGGGTTTGTGGGCGACTTATCACGGCGGTACGTGGTAAGAATCTGCTTGCTGCTTTCATAGGTCATGAAATAGATAGCAGTACCTAGAGTATCTCGGACTACTCTGGGTCAGCAGGCTGCAATCGAGACACACATCACTTCACTTACGCAGATGCAGATTGAAGCCAGAATACAGCCCCATGAAACCACGGTGCTTCACGATGTTCTTCGCTGTTTTGAATGTGCCCTTGTTCTGATAGCTTGAAGCAACGGCAATAGTCCTGCCGGTGGCTGGCTCGGAAACGCTGGAACGATTTCGATCTGCCATAAGAACCGAAACTTGAGCACTGAGCTTGGTCAATTCGAAAGGACCTTTGAGGATTAGTTGACATAGCGTAAATCCTGGCAAGTTTCAACTCACATGCTACCAATGTGATAAAGGATCCAGCTGTGGCTCCTGCAGCTCCAAAGCATGCGACTGTAGAGAAAGTCGGATATGTCCCAGGAGTATTGACGTGGACAAGGGGGTCTACACCGAAATTGCGCTTGAACCATGCGGCATAGGTGTACTTGGATCTCTGGTATACAGAGAACGAAATTGTTCGGACCAGAGTGACGCTTGCCATAGGTGCTGTAACCCCCCGAAAGAAACCCCGCCACTTCTCTGTTTTGTAGGTATGCCGAATGCAATCCGCGAAGCTGTCATATTTATACGTCTGCATTCGTGTCTTCACAGAGTCCAATGGAAACTGGAGCAAGTCAGCAATTGAGGGACAGGTGGTGGGCAATGGTATGTCTTACGGCTGCAAAGGTGGATAGGATCGAGCTCAGAGACGCAGCAACTTCCGTCCGATATCTCTTGACCCATCTTCTCTGCTGATAGGGACTTGGTCCCAGAATGTTGGCGGGATGGTCTTGTTGGAACCCATCTCGCTGACCCCTCACGGGCATCATGGCAGCACAGTTGGCTCACGGCGAGCGTTGTGAGACAAGAGTCTCCTCAACGTGCTCGCGATGGAGACAGCTCAGGATAGTCCATGAAGTCTTCTGTCGATTGCAGAGTTCGACGGAAGAAATGGGCTGCAATTTTGCAATCGCGACGGGAGGTGAGTGTCAAGAGCTGGGCGGATTCTGCGGGGTCAAGATACTGTTCTAAATGGTACGAAGACATGTACCTTTGGTGAGAAGCTGTGTGGTTCAGTTCAGGCATGGGGCGATCGGCTTGTGATTTGCCCACTGCGGTGGAATGAAGTCATACCTTCTGAATGGACAGCTGCTGCAGGCCTCGCTTCAGGCGCAGCCCCTGCAAGCTCCCTTGCTGCAGCTGGATTACCGTACCGTCTCCCACCTCGCCCACGCAGCCTGACCACAAACAGGCTCACAGGCGTCTTGACGGCACAGAGGGCGCTCGAGGCTGCATCGTCGACGGCGTGCAGGACTGTTGCAGCCCGTCCGAGTCCCCGAAAGTTTCCCCGCAAAATGAGAAGCTGAGTGGCAGTCCTGCTCAAGGGTGCTGCTGTCATCCTGTTTTGCCTCCAATCACACACCAAGTCAGCATCAGTAGTCTCTACGGCGCCAGTAGTCTTCTGCATCTGGAGAGGCTTATCTTTGGCTGTCCCACAGACTAGGATCTGCAACTGCAGAGTAGTTACAAAATCACGCCTTGCTTTTTATCCAAATTGAGCCATGGCGATCAGTCAAAGTCCCAGCATAGCGCGGCATTGCCTTGGTGGCGTGCGACTCAGCATTATACTGTTGCGATATTGGTCGATCGAACTCTGCTGATATACTTGGAGGATCTGCCATGCTGAACGTCGAGATGCTTACAGTGCTCGAGATATGCCGTGGACATGTAAAGAGGGACTGGGGAGGTCGGGGATTTATTAAAAAGACCCTTATCAACATGAAATCCATCACATACTTCTCTTTACAGAAAGTTCAAGGAGGCTTCTATTTCAAGGTGGAAGTCTCACAGATGATTTGTACCTAATCGAGACGAACTTCTCCCTCCAGACTGCACCCACTATCGCGAAGCCACCCAGAAGATATTCCCAGTTTCCCTGGAACATTCATCCCATGGCTCAGGCCAGCTATCATCCCCATTCGACCAACATGCTCCAGTCTCTTGCTACAAATTTTCACGCAGCTCAACTATAGCCACTTCCAGGAGCACCCTGACAAGCATCCAATTCTTGAGGTCCGTCAAGATAGAGCTACAGCTCAGGGGTTAAGCTCACATTTTCATTTCGACCCCTATTGGCAGGATCGAAAGTGGCTTGTATAGAGAATTGGATTTGTTGTCCAAGGATGACAGAGACAATGAACCGTGCCATTGCGGAGGGACAAGGGGCTGGTTCATTTCTTCATCGCAAGCAAAGCCCCATACTATCATTAAGCATAGCTAGCGTCATCTGGTAATGAAGCTTCGCCGTTCCCTGGACGTGTCTTTGGACAGAAGTTGGCTTCCTCTCCTTACTAACATAAAATCAGCACGTGGTTTGATAGCCCCTTTCCGAATTACATACTTCTCGAAAATATATTTCTTCTGCTCCCAATACGCCGTGTGCAGCAGATTTCTGACGATACGATGCTCGAGTCCTGCCTCTTTTGCTGCAAACCCAAGGAATTCGACAGTCCTGTCTATCTTTTCCTGCTTGAAGGACGAAGGGTGCTCCCGTCGGAAGGCCCTCCTTAACTGATCTCGTGCTACATAACGGGCAGGCTTCGAAAACTGAACGGCGTGAAGAAGGCCTCTATAGAGGTGTCGATATGCATGAATGACCTCTTGCGAGGTTGGGGCTGACATGGCTTCAGGCCATACCATGAGTTGAAAGTGCAATGTGAGGTTTCTCAAGCTCGGAGAATATCTGAGGAGCACGTGCAGATGCAGCAGATCTGCGCTAAATGTCTTAGTGGCACCACTGGCTACAGGGGGCTTAAGCGTCATCGGCTTTGCCTCCGGCGACTTCACCCTCGGGCTAGAGTAAATGGAAGATTAAACTTGCCATCAAACACATACAGACGACCGACACATGCTGTTCCTCACGAGACTAATGTTCACCAAATGAGCTCTCTTGTCTCCGACTTTCTTATAAACCCAGTTCTACGCCAAGCCCGCCGATTCTCTCGCAGCAATTACGCTGGTGACCAAGTCGATCCTCTCACGAACCAGCGGTCGGCCGAAAATCAACATGAAGTTGCGATTGTGGATATAGTCGAGCGTCTGGAAGGGCTGAATGAAACAGAAGATGGGAGCAATAGTGCCATGGACAGCCTCTCTGGTGCTCCTCTCACATCATCCCCAATAGAGGAGAACGGAGGACTCGAAGCAGAGCTCCAAGCTTTGGAGGCTGGCAGGACCTCGACCAGATCAGCAACCATTAGCTCTGCCCATGTTGTGCCTTTGAGAGTAGCTTCCTTACGATCTGAGCCTGGCCAAGTGGACGACGATGTTTCGGACAATCCCTCCTTTGGTGTTCCTGGACGGTTCAGAACGAGTTCGCCGGCCAGCGATACAAGTGTTGCAAGAACGAGTCCTGCTGAAGGATCCTCACGACGCTCGACGCTGGAAGGGGGCCAACTCGGAGCCAGCAATCGCCACAGAACTAGTTCATTGCCAGAGGACGATGGAATGGGGGCTTTAAGACAACAAATTATCCTAATACAATCAATGGACATTCCAGCTGAGCAAAAAGCACGATTGATGCACCGCCTCTTGACTCGAGGTTACTCCCAAGCGCAGGAAATGTTTCACGCGAAACACCAACCAACTTTGCCCTCTCCTGCTAGTATGATAAGCCAGGAAAGACCTAGTACTCCGGCATCTCTGAGTTCATTCATCTGGCAAATAAACGGTGCGCCAGATGCGGTAGCCCCAGAACAACAACATACCTTTCAACTCTCTCCGGACGATCTCAGACCGACATATGCGCCCCCTAAACCACCCGAAACGGATGAAGACGGGGATGTTAGTCTGGAGGAGCAGCCTCCGATTCTTGGATGCCGCCATTATACAAGAAACGTCAAGCTTCAATGTTCAGCTTGCGATCGATGGTTTACTTGTCGATTGTGCCACGACGAAGCAGAAGACCATATATTGAATCGAAAGGCGACCAAAAATATGCTCTGTATGATCTGCGGATGTGCACAGCGAGCCGGCGAGTTCTGCGTTGGCTGTGGCGAAAGAACGGCTTGGTATTACTGTGACGTTTGCAAACTCTGGGACAACGATTCTGCCAAGAATATCTATCACTGCCATGATTGTGGTATATGTAGGAAAGGCCGAGGTCTTGGGAAGGATTTCTTCCATTGCAAGGTGTGTAGTATTCTGTGGACTTTGGAATGATCTAACTCTTCATAGACCTGTGGTACCTGCATGTCCATGTCAGTGGAGCACTCTCACAAATGCATCGAGCGGGTTTCGGACTGCGATTGTCCTATCTGCGGCGAGTACATGTTCGACTCTCCATCACGCGTTGTCTTCATGCTGTGTGGCCATAGCATACACAAGGCATGTTGGGATGAGCATATGAAGTCATCGTACAAGTGCCCTATCTGCAGCAAGAGTATGATCAACATGGAGACCCAATTCAGGAATCTAGACAGGGCTATCCAGAATCAGCCGATGCCACCTCAATTTCAAGATACCAAGGCCATGGTAGCTTGCAACGATTGCTATGCGAAAAGCGCAGTCAAGTACCATTGGCTGGGCCTTAAATGTGCCATCTGCGACTCGTACAATACCGCTCAACTTTCAATTTTGACTGATCCGGAGGTAGAAGCAGCCTTGGTCGAGACCAGGGAGGTTGAAAATGCCTTACCCACAGCACCCACGAACAATGAAGGGCCTTTACCTATCACTACTGCACCTGCGATTGGACCTGTACGGCAGAGAAGACATTCATCACATGTACAGATGCCGTCAGAATCTTTACGGGTTTCTGACCGATACTCGCCTTATCCACTGCCTCAACGCATAGGCCGATCTGTGTCACCCGTGCGAGGCTTGGGCTTTCTAGAAGACGCCCCTGTAAGTCATGCTATGGAGACAGATGATTCTGCAGATGAGGATGATCTTGACTTCTGGGGCCGGGACGAGCGGAGGAGCTTTACTTCAGCTGACATTATGGACGACGAGGTGGGAGAGGAAGAAGAATCAGACGACGACTCTGCTATGGATGAATGTGAAGAAGATGGTGACGAAGAAGAAGACCGGTTCGAGCTATTCGGACACCGTTAATCTTATGATCGTGGTTGGGATGGGAGGGCATTGTTCTTGGCGTTCTTGTACAATTGCATGTGATATTTGGGGCGGTGGATACCTGGGCTTGACATTGTACGAGGAGTTCTGGAACAACAGAGACGGTTCATCGCCTGCACTAATGACGGTGCACATCTTGAGAATTTGATTGCATTGGTGGCCATTTCTTTGCCTCACATTCTTCTTAGAGTTTGTGCCCTTGGCATCCTCCGACCTGTCCTCCATTGTCCCGGAGCAGTTCTGGACATCTAGTGCTCTCTGAGGCCATGTTCGTTGATCTAATCCTCTGTTCTCAGTCCTCTGCCAACCTCAAGAACTATCGTGACTTCGAGTGCTTTGACAGAGGTGTCCGCAAGATGAGAGGGTCAGCACCCATGCTCGACGCTTGGAAGGGAAGCTCCTTATCGAAGAATTGCTTCCCACGCAATCCAAGCCTCCGTGCCTCCATAGAGATCGTCAGTCATCGACTTGGTATCCATACATTCTCCTAAATTTATCATTGACTCCTAGACTCGTTTGCTTTGATCGTCTCGTCCGCCTCCCTCTTCAACTCCCTCACAACTGACTGTAGAAACATAAGCCGGAGATCCCAACGATAGATAGGTAGACAAACCGCAAGCGCCTCTGGATTAACACCATTCTCGATCAGCGATATGCAGATAGACAAAGTCTGGCGGTCCAAGTCTGCGTTCTAAAGCATCAATCAGCGAGGCATCTCCGGAGCGCGACGGAGAACGAACGAGCAGAGTGGAGATCTCGTGGAAGACATCGATAACCTGGCGCGCCTGTGCCTGCGTGGCTTGCTTATCTTGCTTGCTTTCTCCTTCCGGCATCTTGCGGTGCAGAAGTGGTCTGGGGGTGATGATGTTGTTGAAGATCTAAAGTGGATTACAAGGGCTGAATGATCGACGCGATTTCTCGCGTTGGTGCCCTCCGAATGCGGATCTTCAACACCACGCCCCGCATCACGCCCTGCTGTTGACGAAGCGGGAAGGTCAGATGAAGGCTCCCAGAACTCAGAATTCCATTACAAATTTTCATAAATAGATGTTCATCCTTCATAAATCTAATTTCTACCACCTTTTCTTAACATTATTGCCCTCTTCCGTCTTATTGTTCAGCCTCCATCCAGTACATTGACAATCATCCCAACACAAAATGTCCACCAAATCTGAGCCAGCACTCACTGGAGGCTGTCGTTGCGGCTATATCACCTACACTGCTGCCTCTCCCCCAGACGAGTTCACCAATTGCTACTGCCAAACCTGCCGCAAACTCTCCGGGGCGCCATTCCTCACATTCGGACGCTTTCCAACCTCAGCAATCACATGGACATCAGGAGAAAAATCTCTCACAAAAACCACATACTCAGATATGGCAGAACGCACTCATTGTTCTACTTGTGGTAGTCCGATTTCTATGCAATACAAATGTTCACCAGCAACAATCAGCATTACAGCGGGCTCGATCGATGAGGATACCGTGAAGACAACCCTGCCGAAGGTTTCGGAGGATATTTTTGTTGAGGAGGTGGAGAAGTCTGGGTGGTATGATCTTCCTAATGATAAGGTCCCTAAGTATTCAAGGTTTCCACCTAGCTTTCAGAAGAAGATAGATGCGTGGAGGAAAACTGTGCTGGCACCGGGATCAGGTCTGGGATAGGGAATTATGGGTGTTGTTCTTGAATCTTCTGGACTCTCCCAGAACAATTATTTTTCAGATGTCTCGAGGATGTGGAAATATTGGTGCACATGTTTTGGGAGACAAGTTGCAGGGAGCAGGATCTGAAGCTGAATATACATTTCTACAGCACTTCCAGCACTGCCAGCAATGAAATTGAAGGTATATCTTACTAGTCGCAAATGTTCCACTTCCCGACTATAATTATCCAGCCTTATGCTTTGAACGCTTCCACAAAAAGCTCCCTCATGCCCTTCAACAAGACTCGCAAATCCCTGCACTCGTTGATCTTCTCAAGGACTCGCTCAACCTGTTCCTTCTCCAATTTTGGCTTGCAGTACGGCACTTCATACTCTCTTTTCGTAGCATCGAGCTCAAACCACGCCTCTCGAGTCCAGTCCCTATCATCAAGATGCGTGAAAACAAACTTGAGATGATCGTTCATCCCGGCTCCTTCGATCCTCAGCCCCAAAGTCGACGTCCAAAAGTCCAATTCGGGAATATTGAATCTTGACTGCGCGTCGAGATGCTGAGCATGAGCCCGTTGCGCAGCCAGACGCGCATCGATTTGCTTCTGGGTATCCTCAATTTGTTGCTTGAGATTGTCCTTCGTTGCAAGATGTGTGTCCCTCTGTGCGCTCAAATTTGCGATGGCAGCCTTCATCTCATTCGTCTCTGCAGCTTCTTTCGCAAGCGTTTGCTGATGTGTAGATGATTTCTGCGAAAGAATCTCGATATCCCTCTTCTTCATTCTCTGGTCCTCTGCACTATGTCAACAACAAATCTGGGAAACAATCTGACACGCATACCCTTTAATTCAGTGACATTCATTCGAAACTGATTTCTCTCTTCTAAGACCCGTTTCCGCCCTTGCTCTATGAAAGTATCGAACTTGACTGTGAACTTTGCCATTCTGTCGCGCAGCTCATCGAAGCCGAAATTGATGCTGGGGAGCGAGTCGGCCATTGAGGGCGCGTCGGCCGATGAGAGGGGAGGGCGCATGGTGCTCGTTGAAAGCGAAGGTTCGAAGGCGATCGACATTATAACTGAGAGACTGGTAATGTGCTGACTTTCTCAAATGTGTTGTGTTTGCTGGTAGGAAGATATCACGCGAGAAGAGCTCTGTTTCCTTTGCTTGATGCGCTCCGTTGCCTAGGAAACCACTAGTGTCCGCGATAAGCTTTTCCTGGACGAATTTCTAAAGCCGAGTCCCACGAACGCGACTCTACACCTCACCTTGGCATGAACTTCCAGGACAACCTGATCTTGACCTCCAAACTAATAGTTTGACCCAGGAAGATATCGAAATGACTGTTTTAGCCTCTTCCGCTTCCCGACGTCGACCAAAACCCAATGACTGATCACCGTGTAACTGACCACTCCTATGGTCACCTTGGAAAGGCTTCGTACGATACCGAGGAAAAGCAATGGACATTTTCAAACACAAAGAACGAGGGTGAGCTATTTGTGGAATTTGTGGAATTTGTGTGACTTTTACTAATTTTCGCAGATCAGTGCATCCAACCGCTTCTGCCTTTGACTGAGCGAATTCCCCCGTCATTCCAGGATGCGCCCAAGAAAGATGGTTTACCTTCTCAAGTTGCTAAGTCACAAACGAGGTGGCTCTCGAAGACTCGACCCGAAACCTTTCCTGCGAATACGATCACTTCTGCCCTTGCGAAAACTCACGATGCAAGTCAAGCTGAGCTTGCGCGTTCTGGATCCCTCCTAACGGTTGGGCGCGCGGTAGACGTTGATCGAATATCCAAATCTCGCAGACCGCGGATATTTTGCGTGCCATGTGGAGGAGCAGGGCATATTCTTCAATTGATCAGGCCCAGTACAGAGAGGCGTGGTTGGGGGAAACATAGCGCAGCCAAGCTGTCTCTCCTCGAATTTGACTCATCCGAGCGGGGCTACTGGGTTGGAACAGGTGGTGCCATACGCCAAATTGAGAGTGCTGCTGATGAAAATGAATCGGGAACCTGGCTTGCCGTTCGGCAGGATACCATCATCACCATATTTCGACCTTTGTATGGCAGACTTCATCATTCTGTCGGACCTTCCACAGGACTCCGCTCGACGAACTCGTCTTCTAGACTCAATCCGAATCCCGTGGCCACACTAACCAGCGACCGCAAGACGTCCGAGAATTATATGGATGTGTCATTCAATCCCTGGTATGCTCGCCAATTTGCTACAGTAGATGCGAGTGGTCATTGGTCTATTTGGGACATTGAACGGCAGGGCGGCAGGAATCTATCAGAGCATCTGGTTTCGGGGAAGAGAGGAGAATTCTATGATGGCTTTGATCCAGACCCGGCTACGAAAGTTACTGCAGAAGATCATGCTGATGGCTGGTATCGAATATTATGGGCATGCAACATTAGCACGCTTGTCGTCTGCAACAGGCGCCATATTGCTGTGATCGATATAAATTCAACCCTTGTGAGGCTTTCGAGAGCGGAAATCTTGACTGGAAACAGTACAGAATGGATGCTTGATACGAAGCGAAGTCCTGAGCATTTAAACCACTTGTTCGTCTTGACAACCTCTCGAATATTCTGGCTCGAAATTGTTCCGCCTGGTAAAGATGGAGGAGATCAAAATACTGCTGGTATCAAAGTGATACTCTCATTTCGGCACTTCAGAGATCCAAATGATGAAACTCTTAGACTTACTCTCGTCCATGACGGCTCAGGTATGGCTTTCCTTGAAAAAATATAAACTGGGC
>Ga0302140_10012879_pt1 | contig 10243 bp, 8 predicted proteins | sample I_Bog_E1_1_FD_202095 | JGI IMG/M metagenome (GOLD analysis project Ga0302140, IMG submission 202095) | Peat permafrost microbial communities from Stordalen Mire near Abisko, Sweden - I_Bog_E1_1 | ecosystem: Environmental > Terrestrial > Soil > Wetlands > Peat | place: Sweden: Abisko, Stordalen...
ACGGAGGTGAGGGTGAGGATGCTTCCCTGCCCTAACAGACCTTTGCGGGCGTCATCCGTAATCGGCACGCGGCGGAAACGATCGCCATAAATGCCTTCGATGCCATAGTGCCGAGCGAGTCTCTCACTGAGGAACGTGTAATCGGCGGTCAGAAGATCGGAAACCGGACGATCTTCTTTCATCACGCTCTCGAAGAGGAGTTCGGTCTCGCGAACCATGGACTGGCGGAGATTGTCGTCGAAGTCGGGGAAGACATCGGGATCGGGTTCGACCCCACGCAGGTTGCGCAGGAAGAGCCACTGATCGGCGAAGTTCGAAACCAGAGATTCAGCTTTCGGATCGGCCAGCATGCGGCGGACCTGCTGGGTCAGGACCTGCGGATCGTGCAGTTTGCCCTGTTCAGCGAGGGTAGTGAGCTGATCGTCCGGAATTGTGCTCCACAAAAAGAATGACAAACGCGATGCAAGTTCCAGATCGCTGATGCGGTATGGCGTATTGGCCGGCACATTGGCTGGATCGTCTTCCATACGGAACACAAATTCGGGGCCTGAGATCACGCGGCGGATGGCGACTTCAATGCCCTGATCGAAGGTGCCTTTGTTGCGGCCCTTCTGGTAGAAGCTGAGGAGTTCTTCAACGTCGTTATCGGTGGCAGGGCGGCGATAAGCGTGGCTGGCCAGCGACGTCAGAATTTTACGCGCGCAGCCGACTTCGTCTTTCGGCGAATCAGGATGGCAGATAAAGATGCGGCGGCGGCTCGGCGTGTCACCGGGACCAGTCGATTTATAGGGACCGGTGATGGTTGCGTGATCGAGGTGGGGAGCGCCCTTGGTTTCGTTGCTGTCAATGGCGGTACGTTGAAACTGCTGCCAGACTTCCGCAGTTTCGGCGTCCGACTGCCGCAGAAAAGCGACGCCGATGGTGTGCGGGCCCGCTGGGATACGAACGCGGAACGCCATACGCGCGTCGATTTCATCCGACGTCTGCATGCCATTGGCATGAGACCGTTTGTCTTCTTCAGGGCCACCGAAATGTACCAGACGGATGCGGGAACCATCGAGGGTGACTTCGAGGGCACGCTGGAATTCAATTCCGTGAGTGGCGCCGAGGATGGCGCGGGACATTTTGGGTTCGATCCGGTACTCGGCGTTCAGAGGGAAATTGTGGTGAATCAGAATTCCACCAACGGTGCCGAGCGAGAGACCTTCGATGTGGCTGTCCTGAGAAAGATCGGCGCGGGGCCGGTAAGTGGTGGCGATGACTCCCGCGGCTGGGTCACCCACAGCCACTGAACTGATCTTCGCGGAGGCTGCGAGGTAGCGCTCGAGGAGAACGGGCGAGATGGTGAGAACCTGCGCGATGTTGTCGAAACCGTTGGCGGAATCATCGGGCGGCAGGAGCGCGGCGGCATCGTAATCGACACCGAGGACATCTTTCACGGCGGCCTGATATTCGGCCCGGTTCAGGCGATGGATGAGAGTGCGGCCGGGGTTGGGATTCGATGCCGCGGCCTTATCGATAGTCGATTCAAGATAGCCGGCGAAACCGAGCATTTCGGCGTGATCGGGACGCGGCAGACCCTGGGGAGGCATTTCACCGGCGCGGAGCTTACGAACCACTTTTTCCCAGACAGGAGCATCTGCGGAGATATTCGCGAAGTCGCGTTTCTCAAGGACGGTGCCGCCGGTTTTCAGTTTTTCGCTGTGGCAACTGACGCAATACTTGTTGAGCATCGCTTGATAGTCGGCTGCCTGATATTCGGCGGGCGAATCAGCGGCGTACGAGAGGCCTGCGGCCCCCAGTGCAATCGCGAGACATGCGAAAGTGCGCAGGCCGAAGGCCTGCTTCATAAAATGCTGGGTCATTACTGGTTGGCCTGGTTAACTTTTTCTTCGCCGCTCACCTGAGAGATCTTGCCGTCTTCGGCAGGAAGACCCATCAGCTTGCGTAGTAACGCTGCCGTGCTGTAGTGAACATCGAGACGGGCCGCGCCACCGCCGCCACCGGGCGCCGGAGCTCCGGGAAGCTCTTTTCCGTTGAGACCCATGGCGACGTCGAGCGCGGTGCGGCCGCGTTTGTCTGTAGCATCCAGTTTGGCGCCTTTGTCGGCAAGCAATTGAACTACGGCGTCGGAGCCCTTGGCCGCCGCATGATGAAGGGCCGTCATACCAGTGTTGTCCGTCACGCCGATATCGGCGCCATTCTCAAGACATAATTTGACGGCAGCCGCCATCTGATCGTCAGTCGGACCTCCAGTCACGGCTCCGGCACCGCCTCGACCGCCCATACCAGCGGCGGCCAATAGGGGGGTAGATCCGTCTTTCAACACAATTTTGGGATCGGCGCCTTTGGCCAGCAGCAGTTTCATGGTCTCGACGTCGGCCATTTTCGCTGCACGATAAAGCCCCGTGGAGTCAAGCGGTGCGTTCGGCCCGCCGCCCAGAGCTTTCTTGGCGGGCATATTGGCAATCAAAAGCGAATCGGGTTTGGCTCCTTTGGTGAGGAGCTCGGCGATAATGTCACCGGCCTTCAGCTTGTCCTCATGATTTGAAGAAGCGCGGACGACGAGCGCTGTTTTGGCATCGATCGCGGCGGGAAGGGCGCCATCGTTGAGTTCAGACCCATGCTCAATAAGCAGATGGGCCATATCCCAATGAGCATTCTCGATTGCGACCGTTAAAGCAATCAGCTTGCCGGGGTCTTTAATATTCGGGTCCGCCCCGTTGTCGAGAAGAGCCTGTGCCGCTTCGATGGAATTGTCGCGAGCCGCTTCCATCAGGGCGGTAAGACCACCGGCGGGGTAGCTGGAAAATACCGATGCGCCACTCTTGGGCATGTCGACGTAATTCAGGTGCGTGGCCTGTGCATTGACGTCAGCGCCCGCTTTAATCAACATGCGAACTACTTCCGCGTGGTTCTGTCCGGCGGCCCACATGAGCGCCGTTTCGCCATGCCAGCCTTCCTTCGCATTGACCATTGCGCCGTGATCGAGCAGGACTTTCACCGTGGCAGGATTGCCGGTTCGCGAGGCGAGCATGAGAGCGTTGTCACCTTCGGCCAACGTTGTGTTGGGATCGGCACCGGCCTTGAGCACCAGCTCGATAATGGCGGCATCGCCGTTGGTGGCGGCTTCGGTAATAGGAGTGAGGCCGTAGCGGCTGGCTACCTTCGCTCTTGCGCCGGACTTGATGAGGAGGTCGGCGACTTCGAAGTTGTCATTGTGGGCGGCCCAGATCAGAGCCGTCATGCCGTCGGGCTGAACGCCATTCACATCCACCTTCTGTTTGAGCAGTGCGTGGATGGTGGGAAGATCCTGATTCTGGACTGCGTCAGGCATCCTGGTATCAGGCGCGGCGGCAACTAAGCCAAGCGGCAGCAGTATGAATAATCCAGCGATGCTTCTGGCGACAGAGCCCATGTTGACAAGTCTCCTCGATATTGTTACTACCTGACTTGTCAGTAGATCATTATTACTACCCGGTTGCAATGGGATGAATGTACCGATTCGGGTCATTCGAAAAAACGAAGCCAATTGCGAATTAAGTAGTTTATTCATCAGTTTGGTAGAGGGCATTCTTTGGGACTCGTAAATACCGATATCCGGCTTTTTACAAAACGAAGCCAGATCCCGGGGAGCAATACTCTCTCAATCCGTCTGGAGTGTAGCGCACTCGGGACGAGCTAAAGAGCTAAGTTGTTGGCCTGTAAGGGCAAGATTGCTGTCACTGGGTTTGGCGGGGCTGCAAATTCACGCCTAAGGGCCTCGCAGGCGCTTCGAAACGTAGGTCGGCTGTCCAGATCGGTATTCGACCGAAGACTTCACCCAGCCCTAATAGCCGCCCCATTTCCCCGGCGAAAGGCGCTCGGTTGGAAAGAAAGGGATCCAAACCGAGGTAAAGACTGCCTCGTCCAGTACCGCGCGAATCGCGGAAAACAGTTCCGCATCGGGGATGTATGAGCGCTACGCGCGGACTTGTGAAACCGCGGTGCGGTTCGACCAGCAGCCGGAGTCAGCGGTTGAGCTCGATCTGGCAGAAATGTTGGCAATCATTGTTCGCAAGGATGGTCCCAAAAGCCACCCGGCGCGGGCTACTCAATGGATATAGTCCGAAGCAGACGATTCTGTTCTCCCTTTCTGTTCGTGGAGAGTCGTTGCGAATGCTTCGCTGTGGCTTCGGTGGCACTTCTTCGCCTGAATTCTCTGCTTCTCCGGAGAGTGCCTCCGCGCGGTTAACGCGCTTCGTTTTCTCGGTTCGCACTTTTCGTCGCGGCGCAGAAATCGGTCACGAGCTGAACGTTCGCGTTCTCCGCAGCGTTTCGATCCTCGGCACGAAGCGCGGCAGCCCCAACCAGCGCGGCGCTTCCGGAAAGAACGGCCTGCCTGCGTGTCACTTCGTAACAGTGAACGTAATGTCGGCCGGCGTCTGCAGCAGTCCGTCGTGCGCGAGGCATCGAACTACATACGTGCCGGGATCGGTAAACGTGGTCCGCAGTATCCACTTATTATCCTTCGGAACCGGAGGCAGCGTGTAGCCGGTGGCCCACGGGGAACCACCGCGATGATCTTCCCACATTTTGGGTTGGGGCGGCTCGAACGAAACCGCAGGGCCTTCGCCACGATACACGAAACATCCCATCCGCAGTCCTTTTACCGAGAACAGACTGCCGGCACCTTCGTTCGGCGCGCCGCAGTTCTGGGGGCTGGTATCGGCGCCACATATACTGGACGTGTTTCGGCCCGCTGCCGCGGCGGCGCCTGTCTGCACCTGGCCGCGAGTGACCTTCGGATAACCATCATCGGTAACCGTGGCAATGAGAGTGATCGGATCGCCGACTTTCGCGGTGCGATGGTCGTCGCCCTGAATTGAGATGGACGGAGGTTTGTTGCCGGTTGCGGGGGCATCGCCGAAAAATTCGCGTGAGATACCGACATCGTCATGAACGTAGCCGGGCTTAAGCGTCGCATAGGCCTTGTACGTCTTTCCGTGTGAGGTCAGCGTCCAGACCACTTCCTTATCGCCGAAATCTGCCGGAACACGCACCTTGAAGACCCAGCGATTATTACGCGGGAGGAAATGCGCTGGCTGCCCGGCATCCGGTCCGTAAGGCCCGGAGAGGAAATTGTTGGGCCCGACCGAAACATCGGGCTCTTCTTTATAATTCTGATTCAGGTAGCCAAACCAAAGATCGATCGTTCCGTCGTCATTTGGGTGCCAGCCTTCATACGCCGGGATCACGGCCTGACCGCTGTTATAAGTCAGCATGCCGCCATCGACACCGAAATCATGATCGCGGCTTTGCGCGTGCGCTCCGCCAGCGGCGATCAAAGCTAGTGCGGTTGAAGATAACACGATCCAGCCGGAGCTGATATTTTTACGGGACATTTTCGACTGACTCCTGATTTCCTGGCTTCTAAAAATTGCCTGGCCCTTCGGCGCACATGCCCCGAACCAGCGCTTTACCGCCGACCCGGAGCATGTGGTGCCGCATCGACCTGAGGGGAAAATGCGCTTCGTTTTTCGATCCGCTTTTAGTTACCCGCCGGTAGCGCCGCAGGCTTCGGCGCGGCCTCCGCATTGGTCGGCTTCGCCGCCGGTTTCTTAGCCGGAGGCAGATAGCAGGCCGGGCATCCGATCGGATCGTCGTGCGTCAGCGCAAGGAACTCCTTGCGCTTCTGAACGTCCGCCGCATACTGCTCGTCGGTCAGAAACTCAGCAAGGTTGAACACGATGAACATGTTGCTGACCGAGCTGTTGCCGAAGGTGGACAGGTTGCGCGGATCGATGACGTTCGTGTTGGTCGGCGTGTTGTCCGAAATCGCGATCGCGTGGAGGATCGTGCCTTTCGGAATGAGCGGTTCGTAGCCTTCTTCGTACTGATAGTTGCGAACCCAGTTGTGGTCGTAGCCCGCGCAGTTCAGGGTTTCGACAACGCGTCCGTAGATTGCCTGCAGGCACATACGAACGCCCGTGGCGTGCAGGTGGGGCTCATAGTTGATCAGCTTCATCGCCTGCGGCGCCACGAAGTACGCATCCTCACGCTCGTTGGACGTCAGCGGATCGATCTGAATCTCAGTGCGGCCGAACGTGTACGCGCGGAAGTCGCCTGTCGGCTTATAGCCTTTCGGATGCAGCCGCAGACCGATATCGAGGCGGGCATAGCGCTCCGACCCAACCGTTCCCGCAGCGTGCACGTGCATGCTGTCCCAACTCAGGTAGCCATTAGCGGGCAGGAGCTTGCCGGCTTCTTCCGGGAACACATCGCCATTTCGGCCCACTTCGTGAATCGGGAGACGATTGGCGCCTGTGCTGCCTTCGGTGGCGTCGGCATCACCCTCTTCGTCAGGACCGGCAATGCCAACGTTGGCGTGGTGGAAGACGAAGCGTCCGCCGATCGTGGCGCCCGTCACCTTCAGGTCGCTGATTTCCTTGAACTCGGCGGAAGAAGCATAGCGATCTTCGGCGACTCCGATGGGAGTCTTGCCGAAGCTGCCGCCCCAGTCGGAGGCGATCGCGCCGACATAAACCGTCGGAGAGGAAACGATCAAATCCGGCTTACCCAGGCTCCATGTGGTGGGATCCGCGAACGACAGCGCTTTCGGCTCATCGGCCGGATTACCGCGCGGCGCTCCATCGTCCGCCCACTTCGCGATCTTCGCGATCTCTTCGTCGGAAAGCGAAATATTATCCTTCATGTGCTGGATGCCAATGTTCTCCTCGAGGAACCACGGCGGCATCACGCCCCGGGACCATGGAGCAAATTTCAGCGCGGTGCGGCGCTTGATTTCCCTGGCAAACGGCCGGACCTGCTCATAGGTGAGAAGTGACATCGGCGCTACCGAGTTCGGGTTGTGGCAGCGCTGGCAACTGCGCTGCATCATAGGCGCGATGTCTTTGGAATAAGTCACTGGCGCGTCGGCGGCCACGGCCAAGGGTGCGATCACGACGACCGCAGCCACTGCCAAGAGCGCATTCGAAACAGATTTAAACAACATGGAGCCTCCAGAAACGGATTTCTGTCTATGTAAATTTTATGGGGACCGTTGCGCAGTGTCAATCGAATATTGCATTATCGTGCATGTATTTTTGAAACATACGCAGCGGACCCGCCCTGGCGGTCCTCCGCGCTCCTTTGGACCGCCGTCGGGCGCCGCGACCTTCTTACTTTGAGTTTCGGCAGCATTCACTCGGGCTCCGGCTCCCTATAAAGCGGCTCACACCTTTCACTGAGGACTCTACAGCCGTTTGTGCGCTTCGCGCCAAACTACACGGGAGGGTAGAAAGTGCAGACCCGGCGATCACATTTTCGCCAAGGTTTATGACGGAAACGTTGAGACCTTGTTCAACGTGACGGTGTCTCTGGGAGGTCCGCAAGAGTGGCTCCGGGAGATCTCGCAAAAGGCACGACTACGGCGCGCAGCGCTCGCGCCAGGGCGAATGGGAAAAAATCCGCTGATGATGACGAGGATGAAGGCGCCGCCTATGTCTGCCCGATGCATTCCGACTTCACCACGAACAAACCGGGCAAAGTGCACGCGTTGCGGCATGACGCTGGTCGCGACCCACCCTTACGACACCTGCGACTACGATCTCGACTTCCACACTATTCCGGTAAATCCCAAAGCAGGCGAGAACGTGAAGCTGTCTTTCCGGATCATGCACCCCAGAACCGGTGAAGCGATCGAAGACTCGAAGTAGTTCATGAGAAGCGGTAAGACTCTGTTCGTGATCAGCCAGAACATGGAGTCCTTCCAGCACATTCATCCCGTCGAAACACAGGATCAGGGTGGATGTGACGCTTCCGAAGGGCGGATATTATGAGGTCCTGTAGGATTTCCGGCACTGGAACAGAACCTCACGCGGGCTACTTCTTCGGCGCGGTGGCCGGGCTTGCTTTTTCGCAGACTCTGGCGGTAATGCGATCTCCGGCCTGGAGCTTCTTCAGGACGTCAGCGTTGTCGACCTTGCAATCCATAACCATGGTCGGCATCCAGCCTTCCACGTGGCATCAGTTGGCGGCTTCGAACGAGGAAAGACGAATCTGGAAGCTGGAGTCAGTCAGAACGATCACGCGATGGTGGGTATGGCAATCGCGGCAGGTCTTCTCGATTGCTGACTGCGCGACGGCGATACCTTTGTCATTCTTTGCCAGCACGGCCGCGTGCATGTCGGTCGCAGCATTGATCCCGGCCTGAGCCAGCGCGGTGCCGTCATCGCCCTTCTTATCGGTCCAGAAAGCCAGAATCTTTTCGTAATTGGCTTTCAGCTTGTCGGACCCGGCTGCCAGCCCTGCGTAGTCCTTATCGCTGAAGAGTTCGCGCAGCGTCTTCGATCCGGCCTCTGCCTGAACGCGGGCCTCGATATTCGTATCGCGCCCCAGCGCGTTACCGGATCCGGCAGTCAGGTCGACCAGAGAGGCGTTGGAGCGCATGAGGTTCTTGTACTCTTCGCTCGGCTTCGTGGGCTTCTCAACCGCGGCAAAGGCCAGAATCGCCGCCGTCAGAGCGGTCAGTGACAAAACGAACCCATTCCTCATATAAAAAACGCTCTCCAATCCGGCACGCGACTAGCAGTATAGTGCGCTACCGAGCCGAAGCGCAAGGGCAGCACAGTCCGCAATCACGCAAAATAATGCTGCGCGGCTATACAAATTGCCGGCGGATCGGAAGCTGCCGCATGCGCTTTCCTGTAGCCGCAAAAATCGGGTAGTGTCTCAGTTTGAAAAATCTATGCTGTCGGCCCATGTTGGGATTTCCCTCTCGATAGATAGAGGACTGCCACCAACAATAAACAAACGCCCACCAATTCCTGGAAAACGGCTAACGACGACATGAGGACGCCGATTCTCATTTGCCCACGCGCGATCAGCGTAAACGGATAAATCACAGACTGCCTATTAATGGCGCGAGCAATCGAAACGCGCTCTCCCCCGTCCAGCAACTTGGAGACAAGGGGCCAAACGACGACCGCCGCACCTAGCCATACGAGACCGACATCACGTGTGCGTAGATATTGGCGTACCAGAATCACGGCAATAGCAATGTGGAGAAGGACCGCGAAACCCGCAAGAATGTCGAGGGGATTGGCTGGCATGGCATAATCGTATCCCGCCAGCCCGCTCAGGCGCAATGTGACGCAGGTTCAATTTGCCAGGGCGGCGATATCCTCTAAGGACCAAAGCCTATCAGATATCCGCGCCGCCATCGCGGGCGTTATCCGAAGTGTCTTGTGGATTCGCGCAAAGCGGAGCTTCCCTGCGTCGCGGCATTTCTATGGCGTCGGGCTCACTGCCGCGCAAGGCCTGCAGCCTTTGATAAGTCGCTTGCCCGCACGAGAGCCTCAAGTCCAAGCCGGACCGTATCAGTGTCCGTAGTCGCAGCCGAGGCCACTCTGGCATCTTTGAGCAGCTTGTCATCGATGTTCAGAGTTTTCTTCATACATACCAATTTGCCATATGCGCATGGAAGCGGTATGCGGGAGGGCGAGCCCAGCGGGCGTGTGAGTCTCGTCTATTTCAGCGTGCCATCAAGTTCGGCATAGACGCGAGCGATAGCGCGCGGCGCCATCATGTCGCGGATCGACCACGTGTCGAACTCACCGAATCGCGCCTGCATCTCGGCGTCTTTTTCCGGCACACCGGCATCGTGCAGTCGTTTGCCTTCAGCCACCACCGCCTCGAGCGATCTCCGAAACGTATCGAGCTCGGCTTTCAGGATTGCGGGGCTATCCACGAAACCGTGACCGGGGATGTAGGTGGTGACATCCATCGACTGCGCCTTTTTAATCGCCGCAATCCACTCACTGGGGTAGCCGGAAGCGAGCGACGGAAACATGCGGTGCAGGTAGGTCTCGCTCATGAACATGATTTTCTGCGCTGGCAAATAGACAACGAGATCCCCACCTGTGTGACTCCGGCCGCGACATGCGGTACCGCGGTTTACGAGGCCGGAACCGCGCTGCGCGAGAAGCTTCTGGCTCTGGCCGGAGTTGACTCGCCGCAGTTCACGATCAGGGACGGCCATATAGTAATCAAGGCAAGTGGTGACGTGGGCGAGGCCGTGCGGAATCTGGTAACCCGATCGGGCCAGCCCTATGTGGAAGCGAAGGTCACTACCGAAGCCAATGCGGATGCAAAGAAGTTCTCTTCGTATTCATTCGGCGCTCAGTTCGCCGAAGTCCACGTGGATGCCGACCTGGGACAGATATTCGTTGCCCGCATGACGGGAGTCTTCGGGACAGGTAAG
>Ga0302140_10012880_pt1 | contig 10242 bp, 12 predicted proteins | sample I_Bog_E1_1_FD_202095 | JGI IMG/M metagenome (GOLD analysis project Ga0302140, IMG submission 202095) | Peat permafrost microbial communities from Stordalen Mire near Abisko, Sweden - I_Bog_E1_1 | ecosystem: Environmental > Terrestrial > Soil > Wetlands > Peat | place: Sweden: Abisko, Stordalen...
GAATTCCAGTTTGCGAACAACATGATTAACGCACCACCTTATTTCCGTCAAAGAAATTCACCTCAATTGTCTTTACATCAATGAGCAGCCCGGCTTCGAGACTCCCCCATGTCAATTACATGGGTAACGGCCCGGAGAAGGACGCAATTCTTGTAGCAAAGATGACCAAGGACGATGCTGCGAGAACACACACATGAGTCAGCAACAGGAGAAACTTGGCCTCATTCAGGAGTACCTGGGAGACAAGGAAAGGATGGAGGATGGAAAGCTGATTGTCGATGACTCGGAGTTTCCATCCACGGAGGAATACAACCTCTTCCATGTTCACCGGATCCTAAACGTCTTGAACGTGCAAAGAAGTCAAAGAGCAAAGCTAGAAAGGCTGCCGAGACTAACGAGGAAGCAGAAAAGATTGATGATATCCCAGCATCTGTCTTCTACGAGTACAAGAAAGACGGTCTGGAGTACAAACGGGCAAGTCAAGGCCTGAACCGTTTCTTGTCTAAACATCAGCAAAAGGAGAAATTAAAAGAACCCAACATTAGACAGGCGGTCGCTTCAAGTGCGGAGGATTCAGATGAAGAGCAAGGGGAAGAGGTTAAGAACAAGAGAAAGCGCTCTTTAGAAGAGCAAGTCGTCAAAGCTGCGCCCAGAACGAAGCGTAATTGACCTTTCAGAGAATACAACCGTGTTTGGATAATGCGAGGTGTGGAGGCGAAGGTATACAGTAGGGACTCACTCGAGCAACTGACTTCAGCAGTTTTGGATATGTAAGAACGGGAAATGAAGCGCTGCACGGAATCATACCATTTGGATAGAATAATGGTATCAACCATAAAACTGAGAATATTCCCATTTTGCGAAGAAGACTTCCTAATTTAAAATCACGCAAAGTTGCATGTCTACAGTATCATTTAGCTATTCAGCTGTGACCTTCAGTGAGATTCTCCTTGAGGAGCAAGATGGATGGGATACTCGAGTTCCAGTGTAGCTTTCGGATTGCCTTTCAGCGGTGCGAAGTCCACAATGAGAGAACCTTTAACGGCAAACACAGAGTCGTTCTCCAGATACTGGTCTTTCCTGTCGAAGATCTGAGTCGTGACTGGCTTGTATCCCTCGCATTGCACCTATGATAAAGTTAACCACCGTAAAATCATGGTAAATTGAGCTTACAATCAAATGGATGTGTGCAGGTCGATACGGATGCCTGTCCAGCAATTGAAGAAGCTTCCCAGCAGGACCTATAAGCCTGTCAATATAACCGCTCACTTCACAACATATTGAACGCCGGCCTCACCATCAAATGGAACAGGATATGGAGTCGGCCTCAAGCAATAAAACCCATAGTGACCATTGTCATCTGTCTTGAACTTTCCCCGCAGATTATGCTCTACTTGATCCTTGTCTTGCTGCTCGTACAATCCATTGGTTGAAGCCTGCCATACATCGATCCACGCACCCGCGACTGGCTTCTTCGTGACCGAGTCAAGAACTTTGCCATGCATATATGTGATCTCTCCATCATCAACGCCATGTACGATTGTGGATTCGTTCTCGAGTATGGGGGCATCATGCCTGAAGAAAGGACCCAGAATAGCGCTTGCAGTTGCTGAATCGGTCGTCTCCGCTGCTCTCTTGAATGTGATCTCGTCTACGAGCCTGTTTCCCAGTCAAGATCAGTTATCCTGCTCACCATTCTTCGAAATGATTTCCACTCACGACTCAAGCCCAATTACATCGCACATAAGCTGCCCCTCATTCCGCTTGTTGTCACTCATCTTTCCGGCCCAATTGATCATCTCCACCCCGGCCATCCACTCGTCAACTGTAAGCTCAGTCTCCCTCGCGAAATCATGGATATGTTTGATGAGACTGCCCATGACTTGCCGCATCCGCGGGGTCGTCTTTGGGCCCATAGCCTCGATAACATGTTGCGTGAACGTTGGATCGAATCTCGAGTCAGCCGCAACATTGGCACTGCCATTCGTTGCAGCCATCTTGCCTAGGTTTCGCTATCTTGACAATGGATTGGAGAATATGGTGTGCTATCAATTACCTAGCAGAGCTTGTTCTGACTTTAAGAAGAGCTGTTGGATGACCCCGGGAGGTTGTCCCTTACCCGATGTTGCTTTTGAGAAGGCTGTCCAACCTGGAGGCTTTCTGGCGTCAGCTTAGCACGCATCCGAGTGGCCCATTGCACTTGGCGTTGAAACCAATTCAATCGGGTCGCTCGACAGCTCGCCGCTTTGAAGAAAGAGCCATCGTGCGGAAAGGTGTGACCCAGAGAGAGCAAGTGTGGTTGGACAGGTGCAGATCATCGAGGTGAAGTGTGGGGAAGGCGCCGTCGTGCAACCCCTGCACTTGCCGCTAAGCTGTTGGGGTAACCTGGCCTGGACTTGCGGATATTGCACCTGTAAGCCTAGATTCAGGCCAGAAGGATGTGAATATGCCAAAAGGTTGGTATTGTCACCATTCTTTGCTCTTTACAACAGGGACACGATTTTCTGGATATTACCCTCGTTTCCCGCTCTCCCCCAGCGGCTATGGCACAAGTAGCGTACTACGTACCGCTGTACCGCTGTACCACGAACCTTGAAATTACAGATTAGACTTTTGATATTGCTCTTGTGCTTGGACAAACAGTGACTATTGGAGAATTCGAAGAGGCAAAAGCCAACCAAGTTTTGGCGCTTAAGCAGAGGCAGCCAGGGCAGGAGGAATATAGTTTCACGTGATTCATACATAAGAATGCTTCAGGTCCTACACAGCTCTCCATAGAGACACTGAAAGATTTATAACGGATTCAAGCACCTTATGCTGACTGTACAAAGGTCCCATAACACAGTAAAATTCATTCCCGAGCCTTGCAAGCCACGTGCAAGACCCCTTTTTCTCCTCGCGTAATTTCCATTCGGTAAAGGTAAATAGGCTTGAGCTCAATCGTCCTCAGTAACAAACCGTTCTTAGTCCATCGTTCTCTCTTTACCCAATATTGAACTGGTATCCTGTATATACTCTGTGACCGCTAGGGAATGGACAAGGAATGACAATGCAAACCCTAACAACTTCCACCACATCAATAACGATATTTCCGCATGAATAACGATGGAAGAAAGCGAGCCTGATGAGGGAGAAGCAGCTGAGTTGGCAACTGGAGTACCGTACAGGGAGACCCACGTTAGGCCAAGTTCAGCCCGCATTGAGACGGTCACGTGCTCCTTCCGCGGTTTAATTTTAAACCTCTCCGCCAGTCTCAGCGAAAAGAAATAGCTGAGGCGACAAGAAGTGAGAAATTATTGTCAAAAGTGAACATATAACGGTCTGCCAGTTCTCAAGCCGAAATATGATCTCGTGACATCATTGATCTCCAGTTGCAGCAGAGCGGGGACGTCCGACTGCTAACCCAAAAATCCTCTCTAGACAAACCAGAGTTCTGGAATCTCATTAAAACTCACATCGTTCATTTGCAAAGCCGAACAATGCCTTCAGCAGAAGTCAATGGGAAATCTATCTTCTACACTGTGGACAAGGACGACGACAAGCCAGCATCAAATATAGCCCTCTTCATCCATGGTCTGGGCTCCTCATCCTGCTTCTACAAAACCATCACGCCTTCTCTAAAATCTACGACCTGCTGCATCTCCATCGATACACCCGGCTCGGGACTCTCCAAGCTCAGCAAGCCAGAGCAAAGCATTCCAAGCATTGCTAAGGACGCAATCGAGCTTCTCAATGCTCTCCAAATCAAAGAGAAGGTTATGATAGTAGGTCATTCTATGGGCGGGATAGTGGCGAGTTATATTGCGGCTGAGTATCCGGACCGAGTGAAAGGCGTTGTGCTGATTGGGCCGGTGAATCCTGATCCAGCATTGGCCTCCGTATTTGAGAAGAGAATTGAAGTCGTCAAGAAGGGTTCGTACCATTTCCGTCTCTAATACCCAGAAGAGATGATAATGGGCGTGAGACAGATGGACTCGAGGCCCTTGCAAACGCCATTCCTACAGGAGCTACCGGCACGAAAGCCGGTCCTCTCCAGCATGCTTTCATCCGAAGTCTGATCCTCGGAACGTCTCCTGAAGGCTATATTTCTCTATGCAAAGTAATCGCAAAAGCATCCAAGCCAGAGTACGGCAATATAAAAGTTCCATTGATCATTTTGGTGGGCTCTGAGGACAAGACTGCTCCTCTTTCTGGCTCCGAGGTCATCATGAATGCGTACGGGACTGCAAAGGATAAGAAAAAGCTAGAGATACTAGATGGGGTCGGCCATTGGCATTGCGTTGAAGCAACAGATGATGTAGCAGGACATCTTATAAAGTTTATCGGCAGTCTCTTATAGATCCTCCTTGTAGAAGTCCAATGATGCTTCTGGCCACCCTTACTCATCGCATCTTTTGGACCTTTACCACTCTTTTTGCCTAAACTCTCCATCAGATGGAAAATTAACATGATGTCTAGCTCAAATAGCGTGATCGAGATGTGTTTCTCGTACCCCCATGTTCCTCTGTTATCATCATTAGCACAACCGGCAAAATACACGGGATATTAATTCTCTCTTCATGGGCACCTTGATTGCTGTCACACCCTTAAGACGAGCTACCCCTCTGCATCATAAAACTCTTGTGGGTCTGCTTCCTCTTCTAGAGGTAGCTGAATATCTTCCACATCCCCTCCTTCTCTGGAAATCCTGTCAAAGAGCTTCCTTGCTCGCTCTTGCTCTTCTTTCCGTTTCTGCTCTCCACGTTCGTGATCGCTCACTCGTTGTCTGTGTAAGAATCTCCGCTCGATATCCTTGTCAGCGCTTCTCAGCCGTCGCCTTCTGTCAAGAGCTGCTTCATCTTCATCATCTTCTTTTGCTTCATCTGGAGGCAGAGCCGGAACACTCAAGTCGCCAATATAAAGCGCGATCATTCCTTGGAGTCGTAGTAAGTTGTGGCTGTCTGAATATGGGGGAGTTGTCATCAACTCGTCCAATCTGGCTGCAATCTTCTCTGAGGCTGTCAGAGCCGCCTGTCGTATTTCGTCTCTCGCCATCCACCTTCTCTCCGTCCTGCGTTTCATTCGACGAGTTTTTCTCCTCTGACCTGCGGTGACTGAAAGATCCACACCCTCTTCGTCGGCCTCCACATCTTCTTCAGACTCCTCACTTTCACTCGCACTTCTCTCCCGTCCATCATCTTCCTCTTCTTCCCTAGCAAGCCTCCTAAGCTCTTCTTTCTGCTCGAACTGAACCCCATAGATCTCACACCCTACCATCATAGGCCAAAAGTCCAACGCACTCACACTCCCGTCGAACTGTCTCTTGTACGGATGCTGCAAGATCAGCCTCTCATAATAATTCTTCGCCTTCTCAAGACCCTCTTTACTTCCCCACCTCTCAACACCTTGCTCTTCCTCCTCATCGTCACTCTCTTCATCATAAGAGTAATTCCTCTTCTTGTCAAGAGCTCTGATCAGTAACTCCGCTCCGATGCCCCAATATCCACTTCCCCTCAAATCCACGCCTCTCCCACCAACCTGCGCCCGAATCAACATCGCCCACGCACGACTCGCTCTCGTTATATCGCCCTCTAATAAACAGCGCTGCAATATTGTGGTCAAGACACTGAGATGCTGTAACCTCAACTTTGGACCCCTCCCTGTCCTCGTCTGGCTCACATCCATTTCCTCGTCCACATCACCTCCCTTGACCACAGAACCATCTTCATCTGCCTCCGGGGTGCTATGTGCCCTCTCTTTCCCCTTCCGCTTCAAGTCCTTCTTCCTTTCCACAAGCCTGACACTTCCCTTTCCCAACCCTCGATGCGGCCACCCCTTCACGCGCGGTATCTGCTCATCGAGCTGCAGTCCCGCGATCTTATACTGCGCTATCTCATCCGGTGTAAGACTAAGCGGGTTTGTCGACGCTGGCGGTGTGCCGTTGTCGTCAGAGGAGGAGGAGGCATCGGGTTCTGGTGAGGGCGAGGGGCGCCGTTTGCGTTTGCGGATTGGCAGGGAGAGGAGAATTTGGCTGTGCAGGCGGTGGTTTGTAGGCTGTGAGTGGGTGGTCGTCGAGGAGGGCGCGAGAGGAAGGGCAAAGAGAGGCATTTTGTGAGTGGTTTGGGGTGTTGGTGAGAGGTGTTGAGGAGGGATGGGGGGAGGTTGACGAGAGGCTGAGATGTAGCCTTGCATGAAATTTGTACCCATCACGTGAGTATGAATCCCCCTTTTCTCAACTGTAAATTGTTATGTGAGTGGCTTTATTAGGGGTTGTATGTTAGTCTATGAATATGATAACATGGTAGGCTGATTGAAAAGAAGGATATCAGATTTGAGTTAATCGTTTTAAATCGTACTAGCACGAGTGATGCAATCCCCATGGGTCCTTCCTTCATCGATCCATGGACAAAATTTAAGAAAGATTTCTCTAGTGTCTATATAGGAGTAAAGTCTTGCTTCATATACAGAGAATCTATGACAGAGAATTTATGTGATGATACAATTGACCCCATCGTTCCCAGTGGAAAGCTGCGTTGATTCATCACCAGTATCATTTCCCTCAAACGTTACACATATGTCGTCCACATTCGTAGCTTGCAAATTGGTAATGGTGGCAGTGTCTCCATAGTTTGAGTTGATGCCTGATTGATTAGCAAGTGTTTCGTAAATTCTGAAGTGAAAGACTTACCAGCAATTTCACTTCCGTCAGAAGCAGTAACGCTGTCAATGATGACATGTCGTTCAAACATGTTATCACAGTTCCCACAAGACCTATATAACTTCCCAAAGTCCGAGACAGTGAAGCCGGAGATAGAAACCGTTCCTGCGCCGTTATGTTGCACAACTTTGTCAGATGCTCCAAATGCTCCGCCGCCGTTGATGGTTGTGGTCTCGCCAGCATCTTGGTTCTTGATTGAGAAGGCATCTTCGCATACAGCGGACCACCAAACATTGGTCAGTGTGCAGGCACCTTGGCAATGGACACCCTCAATCTGATTCGGGCCAATGATAACGTTGGATAGAGAGCCTCCGTTCTCAATTTGGAAGACAGCATCAGATTCCCCGCCCTCTGTCTGGCCTGTACAAGAGACACCACGATCGTACATCACCATACCACCATCGAATGATCCTCCAGCTTCAATTGTCTGGGCAGCACTGAGAGCCGAGGTTCCAGACGAAGCTGGGAGAGAGCCACCGGAAGAGTTCGAGGCCTTGCCAGTAGTCGTTGCCGCTGAGGTCGTTACAGATGATTGTGTCTTGGTAGAAGAGACTTTTGTGGATGCTGCTTTGGTCCCGGAGGCATTTGATGTTGTCGTCTTGGCTTGTTTGGGGGATGATGAGGCGGAGACTGTCTTGCTGGTGGAATTGGTTGCAGCTGCATCACCCACGACATCAATGTCACAATCACGCCCAGAGAGCGCTGGAGCTGCCGTTGCGACAATGGCAAAGCCGAAAACTGCAGCGACTCGAAAGATTGAAGACTTCATGTTTGAGGATGCGCTGCTTGGCGAACAAATAATGAAGGCTTGAAGGAAGATGCGAAGAGATTGAACTGATTGGAAAGGGAAGAATGAAGCCGTAGAGAATTTAGATGCCACGAGGAGCCGCTGTCACATACTTGTATGCCATCTCAGATCAATACTTTGAAGCCGGAAAATCGCCGTCTGGATCGTCGTCGTCCTCAGCTCCACCAACAGTTCAGAGATAAATGAAGACTTCTATAAAAGAAACAAAGACTTAGAATACCAAATTACAACTTCGATCTCGAAACAAGGCATTCGTATGCCAAGGTTGCGCCAAGTGGCTGGTCTCGTGGGATAGTCTTTCTTGGCCAGGTTTGATCAACATCCGAAGGCATTATGACAGGTGCTAGTGTGGTCTGGCAGATCTATCTAGAACTTCCAATAAAGACCAAGAACGCGATTGCTCATGAGCCCACTCGGCCCCCGAAAATCTTCGAAACAACCATCTAACGCCTCCAAGCTAGGATGGCTGTGAAAATAAACTCCCTGCTGCACTGAGAATGTGATGCGAGAAGATGAGTAGAACACATTTCGCTAGCTGGTACGTCTTGACCTGAAAAAGCCATGGTTGCTGGAAGGCAGTGGAATTGTGGAAGCTTCGAGATCTCGAGGATTGCCCCCATGGTGTCCGCACTGGTCTTCATAGAATGGCGAAAACGGCAAAGAGACCAGGTATGTTTCGTACATTCCGATGAGTAGTACTACAATGTATGGAAGTCGAGATCTGTGAGCCATATGTGATTGTTGTCAGGGAGAGGCAGGAAGCACTCGTAGTGTTCTCAGGCGTTTGAGGTCGGCATCGGAAGTCGCGCCAGCCGCCCGATTCTCCAGTTCTTCTCACTCTCTCCCATCTCCGTCAAGCTACGCGCAGGCTCAGGCTCAAGACAAGACACCACATGATTAACAATGGCCTCGATCCTGGAGCCGTAATGCGAGGCCACGTACGATGTCTCGGCCCTTATCTGCGAGAACGACCCAAACCCAAGAACGTGATCTGACCCTGCATGCCTGCACTTCGATAGTTCTACGATACCTCTCGTGATGGACACAAAAACTGGCACCAAATGTCCCAAGCCTACCAGAACAGTGAGATAACTTCAGCTCTAAATGTTCTTTTAAGTCATGGTATACTCATGCTCAAGTCTAGGGGACTCTCAACTTGAGATTGTCCGTCCTGACTTCAATATGTATAGGTGAATATACGATTCTAGCCGAGGACAATGAATCTTAGTGCCGCTCTTTGTGTCCACTACGATCACCCTCGACCATTGGGCTGAGTTGTCAGCAATGGAATCATATGCAAGGCATTGTGCCACGACTACCAATGAAGAGGGCAGGTCTGCTGCGTAGCTGCAGCTTCCCAAGCTACCACCGAGATCAAAAAGTCAAACCCCCGCGAATGGCGCAGCAAGACCCGAGAATCTTATGCATGGGGAGGTTTTTATGTTTCTCTTCTCGACCAAGTGCTTGGAGTAGTTCCAGCAAGGTCAATAGGCAAGACGTCCAATTGGGAATTCTGGCCATTTAGCCTCCCAGCATGGTTACGTTGCATTTTTGCAGTCAGCAATCTGACCTGACATTGGGAAGTCATTCTTTTATTCTGCCTGCTCACGATGGCCTTTCTCTTGCGCATCTTATTTGTTTGGTTGGCCTACCACTTGACGTACCATCGTGGCCTGTGTGGTGATTCCTGGCTACGCCGCTCACTTCCCTGCATAATCCTGTTTGTACGACGTTGAGGTTGTATTGCATCAAGAAGAGCAAGCAGACAAAGCATTTGCCAACACTATGGCACACATATCGCTTACTACATTCTCTGCAGTCGTTGGTTCTGTATTGACTGTTGTGTGTGTACTAAGTAGTGGGATTCCTCTGTTGTGCAGGCGCCTCGCAGTTGTCCGTATGGCCGTGCTGGGGTGCTATTTTCAAGATATCTACTCCGACTGCAAGCAGTTTGTCTGTGAAGATCGAGGACTGTTAGATCATTAAAGGATCTTGTAGAGGTTATTACTAAAGCTTATGTGTCTATGCTCTGCTCACTAATTGACTTATTTGTAAATCATTCTAGCTCCGTCCCTACTAAACACCTGCCTATTAAGGTAAGGATATATATAAATCGTTGAAGGATCTTAAAGAGATTCTTACTAAAGCTTACGCTTAAAGGATCTTGTAGGGGCTATTACTAGCGCTTACTCGTCTTTACTCTTGTCCCTAATTGGCTCATTCTTTAATCATTGAACCATTTAAGATCGAAGTACGTTGTAGAGAATATGAAATCAAATTGCTGTTCTTTTAACCTTCGATATAACACTTACGATTCTAATCGTTCTTCCCATTTACAAAAGCCGCCGCAATGCACTTCCTTACATCTACCACTTTCTCTCTCTTTGCTTTGCTCCAGGTCGCGTTGGCCGGTCCAATTGCGGAGGCTGCCGATGTCAACAATATCTTCGAGGCACGACAAGTTGAGTGCTATGCTTATGCTGGAGTAAGTCAGCCAATGTGCTCTAAAATTCGCAGATACTAATCTATGGTTTTAGAGGTGTGTAGCATCTTCTAATATTTGTTACTCCGATGATATTACTGGTAGATCTTATCCATGTACTCCAAATCCGGTAAGTTGGAAAGCTATTTATTCTAAAACATTAACTATCTACTCTAACTTTTGCTAACTTTGACAAGTGTACAAAGGACAATAACGGTTGTACCGTTTTCATTGGCTCCTGCGACGGGGCTGAAA
>Ga0302140_10012888_pt1 | contig 10238 bp, 8 predicted proteins | sample I_Bog_E1_1_FD_202095 | JGI IMG/M metagenome (GOLD analysis project Ga0302140, IMG submission 202095) | Peat permafrost microbial communities from Stordalen Mire near Abisko, Sweden - I_Bog_E1_1 | ecosystem: Environmental > Terrestrial > Soil > Wetlands > Peat | place: Sweden: Abisko, Stordalen...
TGAGTCGGGAATGTTGATGGCGTGCACGCCGCGTTGTGCGAGGAAGCGCGCGCCCTCGATCTCCTTGGTGCAGTCGATTCCTTTCGGGGTAACGATTTCGACAAGCGTGACAAAGGTGCCGTCGGCGACCAGCGCGCCAATACGAGACCGCTCGCGGAGCGGTGCCGGGGGTGTTTCGGTGTTGATGGCGGGTGCGGCGCCGGTGCTGACGACGCGCGCCTGCGCATCGATGGCGCGCATGGCCGAGCGCATGGCGCGAATGTGGTTCGGGGTGGTTCCGCAACAGCCGCCAACGATCTGCGCTCCGGCGGCGATGGCCTTGCGGGCAAAGCTGGCCATGTATTCCGGGGAGCAGAGATAGATGTTGCGGCCCTCGACGGCGCGGGGCATTCCGGCGTTGGGCATGGCGGCGAGAGGCAGCGTAGTGGCGGCGCGCATGGCTTCAATGGCGGTGAGCACCGTGGCCGGCCCGGTCGAGCAGTTGACTCCGATGGCGTTGGCGCCCCACTCCGTGAGCAGCGCGGCTGCCTGGGCAGGCGAAGCGCCGTCAAGGCAGTTGCTCTCGTCGTCGACTGTGACCATGACGAGGACGGGCAAGTCTGGAGCGGTTTCGTGGGCGGCAATCAGGGCTTCGCGGGCCTCGTTGAGGGCAGGCATGGTTTCGAGGACCAGGAGGTCAACACCGGCGCCGGCGAGGGCATGAATCTGCTCAGAAAAGGCGGCGCGGGCTTCGTCGAGGCCGGTTTTACCCAGCGGCTCAAGACGCACGCCAAGCGGACCGACCGAGCCAGCCACCCAGGCTTCCCCCGCCTGCTTGTCCTTGAGGTGTGCGACGGCCTGGCGAGCGAGTTTGACCCCGGCGACATTGATTTCCGCGACCTTTCCAGCCATGCCGTGGCGGGCAAGGCGAAATCGGTTGGCGCCAAAGGTGTTGGTCTCAAGAATTTCTGCACCGGATTGCAGGTATTCCTCGTGGATGGAGAGGATGAGTCCCGGATCGGACAGATTCAACTCGTCGTAGCAGCGGTTGATAAAGATACCGCGCGCATAGAGCACAGTGCCCATGGCGCCATCGGCGAGAACGGGGCGGGCAGCGAAGATGTCAGCAAACGTGGGCATCGTTCCCTCATGCTAAACGAGGCTGCCCTGGCCTGCCAGCCGGGCGGCCTGCTTTGTTATACTTCGGTAGTCATAAGCTGGGTGCCAACAGGTTCCGGAATGCAGGGGTTTTTGGCCTGTGAGAGCGTCCGGCAACCGTCATCAATTCGATTACGCTGCGGCCGAGGCCGCGGACACAGTTGCGGCTCGTTCCGCGCTTTCCGTCGAGGTAAGGGATTTTGAAGAAGAGCAGTCTTTGTTTGAGCGCCGCGGCCGCCCTTGGGTTTGCAGCCGCCTTCGCAGGTTGTGGTGGCACCACCTATTTTGCGGGCAGGAATCTGCCTCCGAGCGGGTTGACCAACCGCGTGATGATCGCCATCCAGAACCCGAGCGCCTTCACCAAGGGTTCACTTGCGTTCGTTGACGCTTTCTACGATATCCGCGGAGGGTACAACGGAACACCCGCGTCCTTCACCATCTCGGGTTATTCGGGTTCGCTCCCGATTTCGATCCAAAACATGCCCGAGGAAGAGTCCGGGGCGGTTTACGGATCGGGCGACGGCAGCCTCACGCTGATCAATTATGGGAAGGAAGGGGTAACCGGCTCGGCGTCAGGACTTAACGGAATCTCCTCCAGCATCTTCATTACACGGAGCTCGGGGTATGTGTTCGCGGCGAGCCAGCAGGCTCACGTGCTGACGGTGGTGAACAGGAATACCGGCGGGTCGTATCCTCTGAGCCTGCCGGGTGTGTACCGGGTGAGCACCAACACGGGCGGGTCGATTGCCCTGGCATTTGTGCAGAATTCGAATTACGTCTACTATCCGCGAGCCTTAACGGCGGCGCAGACCCTCGCGTATTCCGGCGGCCCCAGCACATGGCCGAAAGCGGCGGAGGATTGCGAACCGCAGAACGGGCCGGACTGGTGCGTGTTCCAGGCGCAGAGCCCCGACCACGTGGACGCGACGGGAAACTACTACGGCGCACCGCTGACGTTTGACCGTCCGGTGAAGGCCGTGTTCTCCCCAGATGGTTCTACCGCATATATTCTCAATTGCGGTCCGGAATGCGGTGGTAGTAAATCTTCAGTGTCCCTGCTGCCGGTGGCGCCGATGATCTTCCTTTCTGGTCAGCCGTCCGGCCTGCTGCCGACGACCGGCAACCTGACGACCATTCCCGTTCCTGGTGGAGCAAGCAACGCGCTGGTAGACAACTCGACGATGTGGGTTGTGGGTCAGCAGCCGCAGCAAGTGCAGGGGCAAACGCTCTATACGGGCAATCTGACAGTGTTGAATCTAGCGAACAACACGGTTGTGCCGTCGACGAGCGCATCGCCCAACCCTGTGTCGATCAGCGACGGAGCGCCGGGCGCGGTTAGTCGCATGCTGTTGGCGGACAACAATACCTTGTGGATTGGCATGACCAAGTGCACGAACGGAGTGCGCGCCGCAACCGGCTTGCCCGACGGCTGCCTGACTATGGTCAACACCACGAATAACACGGTCACGCTGCTGGAGCCCTACTTGGGTGATTTGACGGGCATTGCCGCGGTAGAGGGGCTGAATAAGATTTACGTGGCACAGGGCGGGCAGGTTTATATCTATTCGACCAAAGACGGCTCTTCAATCGACAACCAATACGTCACCGTGACCGGCACCGCTTACGATGTGGCTTACATGGACGCGACTACCGACGGGGACAATACCGTTTACTAAGTTCAGTTATCAGTGGTCAGTTATCAGTTGTCAGTGACCGGGGCTGACCGGCTTGACCAAGATGCTCGACGAACCGCTGCCGAATTCATTTAACGCCGATGTACTTGCCATCGCTGCCCACCGCGACGATGTGGAGCAGACCTGCGGCGGAACGCTGCTGCGCATGGCTTCTCGCGGGCTGCGAACGGCGATTCTGGACCTGACGAAGGGCGAGGCCGGGACCCGTGGGAGCGCAGAAGATCGCGAGAGGGAAGCGGCGGAAGCCGCAAAGCTGCTGGGCGTTGGCTGGCGCGAGGCGCTGGATTTGCCCGATGGCGCGATCGAAAACACGCTGGAGAATCGTACAAAGATTGCGCGGGTTGTTCGTCTGCTGCGACCGCGGGTGGTGATTCTGCCCTATTGGCAGGCACGGCATCCCGATCATGCCATTGTGGCGACCCTGGGGTATGAGGCTTGCTTTCTTGCCGGGTTGTCGAAGGCACCTGCGGTGCGGCAGACGCTCGCTATTCGCCCGCAAGAAGTTGATGTCTTGCCGCAGGAGGAATCCAGAGTCGAGGGGCTTGCGGGTCTGCTGCCGCATCGGCCGTTCAAGATTGTCTACGCGAGCCTCTATGCCGATGTGCGGCCAAGCTTCGTTGTGGACATTACGCCCTTCATTGAGCAGCGGCACGCGGCGCTGATGGCTTACCGGTCGCAGTACGCGAACCAGACGGCGGGCAGCGGGTTGTTTGTTGCGGAGGAAGAGATACTCGAGCGGACCTTTGCCGAGGCGCGCCACTATGGGCTGTTGGCCGGCGTGCGTTACGGCGAGCCGTTTGTGCAGAAGGAAGTGGGGCTGGTGGACGACCTCACGCTCATCCCCGTTCAGTCCATCTGAGCCGACGGCTTGCAGGAACGTCCCTAGATCTTCGGCAGTGCCTGGCGTGCAGCCGCAATCATGGCGGCCTTCGCCCCGGGATTCTTCGAGCCGGTGGCCGATACGATCAGAATCTTGCCGTGGTAGAGAACGCTCAGCGTCAAATCTTCTGGACCCTTGTTGAACACCGCTTGCTCCCCCAAACCACTGGTTGATTCGAGAGTGTGCCCCGGGTCCGCCTGCGTCGCAATTACCTTGTACATATCCGCCGTCGGCATCCCAACGAGTTGCCCATCCATCATGCCGATCTCGGACATGCCACCGTTTTGGCTATCGAAGCGGCAATCCTGCACCCCCGCTGAGGACATTTCCACGCGGCCCGGCGCAACCGGCCCGCCAAAAATGCCCGCGGCCGTTTGCTGGGTCATCAGATCGCAGACCTTGACCGGCAGTGCAGCCTGGGCCGAAGGAACGGCGAGGAGTTGGAGCGAAACGGCGAGGGCGAAGAGAGTGGTCTTGAAGGCTGGACGCATGATTCCTCTTTCAATGTGTTGACTTGAATCGAATGGGCTGCTGTGAATCGGATCGGGGAAACATTGAGCGGGGCAAGACCCGGTTAGCACACTTTCCGACTGATCAACGTCTATTGTTTTTTCGGAATGGTGTCAAGGGCGAAGCGATTTCGCTGGGTGCGGAATGAGTCGCGCAGTTTTTGGTGTATAAGCATGTCTTATGGACAGAGAAAATAAAATAACTTTGTCTTATATTGCCATTCCCGCGACACTGGAGGTGGAGGCGGACGATGACACAGATCTGGGATACGCAGGCGTACGAGAAGAACGGCGCATTTGTTCATGGAATGGCGGGCGGCGTGCTTGAATGGCTGGCGGCGCAAGCGGGCGAGCACATCCTTGATCTTGGGTGCGGAGACGGACAACTGACGCAGCGGATCGCGGCTTGTGGGGCGCACGTGGTGGGCGCGGATGCATCGGCGGAGATGGTTGCCGCGGCGCGGTCGCGGGGAGTTGAAGCCGTGCAGGCGCCGGCCGAATTGTTGCCCTATCCCGATGCACAGTTTGACGCGGTCTTTTCCAATGCGGCGCTGCACTGGGTGCGCGATCAGGATGCAATGATGGCCCAGGTTCACCGCGTGCTGAAACCGGGCGGCCGTTTTGTTGCGGAGATGGGCGGGCATGGCAACGTTGCCGCAATCCAGGTAGCGTTTATGGCAGTGCTGGATCGGCACGGCTACAGGGAGCGCGAGGACGGAGTGAATTATTACCCTACTCCGCGCGCGTACACTTCGCGACTGGAGAGGCATGGGTTCCATGTGGACCAGATTGAATTGATTCCGCGGCCGACACCGCTGGCAGAGAGCGGAATGGCCGGCTGGCTGCGGACGTTTCGGCGCGGCGTGCTGGATGGATTGCCGGACGATGTGCGCGACACTGTGGTGGAAGAGACGGTGGCGTTGCTTGCGCCGGTCCTTCGCGATGAAGAAGGGAAGTGGACAGGGGATTATGTCCGGCTGCGCTTTATCGCTGTTGCCTGATGTCGTTCCTTATTTGCTGAACCACATTCGGCCCCCAACGGCAAGCAGGGTGAGAGCAAAGATACGCCGCAGCCACACTTCTGGAATGTGCTGCGCGCCCACCGCCCCGAAGTATCCACCGACAAGAAAGCCCGCTGCCAGCAAAGCTGCTACCCGCACATCGGCATTGCCTTTTCGGTAGTACTCCATGAAGGCGAAAATGCCTACCGGGGCGAGCAATGCGCCTAGTGAGGTGCCCTGCGCCTTGTGCTGGTCCATGCCGAGGAGCCAGATGAGCGCGGGCACGAAGAGAATGCCTCCGCCGATGCCTACGATGCCGGAAATCACGCCCACGATCAGGCCAACCAATAGAATCATCCAGGTCAATTCAACCCTCCATGAAGGCACCTTGAGTTGGCGCGGCGTCCTCGCTCTCAGCGTAAATCATTGGAGTGGACAGGCTGCAATTGGGCGATTGGTGTGAAGAGATGAGTTAGACAGCGATTGTTGAGTATCATGGGCCAATAACATGGTTGAAGTTATTTCTTATAAATAATTGAAAAACGGCTTGCTTTTCACAATCGAGTTATGGCAAAGTAGTTTCTGCGTAGGAGAACGCCCGATGAAACATATAACGCAAATCTCGATGCGTAGGCTGGAGCCGCTTGATGAATCAAGCTGCACCGGTCCCCGGGCGTGGTTCGTCAATTTCCAGTAACCGCACTGGTGTCTGTTTCCTACGCAAAAGCAGCGCACAATGCAGTGTTCCCGAGTGGTGTAGAAGCCAGGTTCATCGGGCCTTGGGTTCTTGACTGAACTCCGGGATTGCCTGTCTTCGTTCGTTCCCTCGGGTAAGTGTGGATGAGTTAGCGGAGTTGTGTCTCTAAGTGGCTGCGCGATGAGTTATGCGCGACGTACGGGAGAGCTTTGTCTCTAACTCAGATATTGACTAAGTTGCGCCGGTGGCGACAGAGGAGAGTTACTTCCACCGCCAAGGACGCGCAGGGTCGGGTAACCCTGCCGGAGCAGATCACTTCACGGGGCGGGGGCGTAGTCCTGAACCAAGCGGCACCGTGATGCAGAGGCACGAGTCCGTACTCTTTTCGATTATTCCCCGGCGCAGGGATTGCGTAGTTGTTGTTTGTTTCAACCACCTGGCCGGTGGCGTAGGTAACGGATACTTCGCCTGTCACGCGAGAGACGCAGGTTCGAATCCTGCCTTGAGTGCAAACTTAAGTCGTCTAGTGGCTCAGGACACTTATGTTCCGTAACCGCTTGTTCCCCGGCTATAGTTTCCGGCTGGTCCGGATAGAAACGTGATTGCTATGAGCAGAGCGAATGTGAAAAACGGAACTCCGATTGGCAGCGCGCACCTGTGCAAGAGCTGCACCTGGGGACATGTCATCACCGGTTACCGCGAGTCGGACCTGCTGGTGATGTGCACCAGGACCGATCCCAACATTGTTGTCCCGTTCGCGGTGTATGAATGCACGGAATTCAACGACAAGCACAAGCCGACGATCGACCAGATGAGAAAGCTGGCGCTTCCTATTCAGCAGGTGCGGGTGTCGCATATGACTGCGGGCTTTTCGACGTTTGGGGCGCTTCGTCCGGTGAGAAAGACCGAGGACGAAGATCGGGACGAAGCTGCGCGTGTTCGCTAGCTTCGATCACTTAACTGCCGGTGGCGCAGGGCACGGATACATCAATGGTAGATAGCCGCGTGAGCGGTAGTGCAGGTTCGAATCCTGCCGCCTGGGTCCGCCGCAAGGGGGATTCGGGTGTCAAATACCGCGCCCGACTTTTCCCCGGCAGATTCTTTGAAGTTGGCGGGATGCCTGATGAGGACTGGAGGCATCCCGCAGGGGCGGAAGCCCAAAGCTGTCTCCAGACGTTTGCGGCACGAGTGAACTCGCGCCGTTTCACAATAACGAATTGTTCAACGAATCATTCCGGTTCTGCCGGTGGCACAGGACACAGATACTTCGGTAGAGCAGCGCATATGCGCAGGTCGCAGGTTCAAGTCCTGCCGTCAGCTTTCGGGTTGATGTAGCTCAGTGCAACACCATCTGTTTCCGACTTTTCCCCGGCAGTGTTTCAACATAGAAAGGAGGCGCGTCATGCGCCTGAATGTATTCAAGTACCGAAAGCTGCGGCCTCGCACCCATGAGGGAGCGCGCGCCGCGGTCATCACGGCGGAGCAGGCACTGCGGCGCTCTGTTCTCTCCTGCATGTTGTGGGAGGACGAATTCTATGAGGACGGCGTGCAGATCGCAGGCCGTATTCACGAGCTTGTGCCCCGGGTTGACGCAGCACAAGTTGCCGAGCTCGCTGTGGAGGCACGCGAGAAGATGAAGCTGCGCCATGCGCCTCTGTACCTGGTGCGGGAGATGGCGCGTCACACCACGCATCGCGGGCTGGTGGCTGAGACCTTGACGCGCGTGATTCAGCGTGCCGATGAGTTGAGCGAGTTTGTGGCTATCTACTGGGCGGGTGGGCGTCAGCCTCTCTCGGCGCAGGTGAAGAAGGGACTGGCTGCTGCGTTTGGCAAGTTTGACGAGTACGTGCTGGCGAAGTACGATCGCGCGGGTGCGGTTCGTTTGCGCGACGTGCTGTTCCTCTCACATGCGCGCCCTGTGGATGAAGCGCAGGCAGCGCTGTGGAAGCGGTTGGCAGAGAACGAGCTGGCTACGCCCGACACCTGGGAGGTTGCACTCTCGGCTGCCGGACGCGGCGAGGGAGCGCAGAAGCGTGATGTATGGGAGCGGCTGTTGGCAGAGCGCAAGCTGGGCGCGCTGGCTTTGCTTCGCAACTTACGTAATCTGCACTCTGCCGGAGTGAGCGAGGAACTGGTGCTGGGTGCGTTGGCTACTTTGAAGACGGATCGGATTTTGCCTTTCCGCTTTCTCGCGGCTGCGCGCAACGCTCCGCAGTGGGAGTCGGCGCTGGAGGGTGCAATGTTTCGCGCTCTCGAGAGTCGTTCGGGTGGCCTGACCGGGCACACGGTGCTATTGGTTGACGTCTCCGGTTCGATGGAGGCGCCGCTGTCAAGCCGCTCAGAGATGCGCCGGACGGACGCTGCTTACGGGCTTGCGATTCTGCTTCGCGAGATCGCAGAGAAGGTGACGATTTTCACGTTCTCGAATGCGGCCAAGCGGGTAGCGTCGCGGCGCGGAATGGCGCTGCGCGACGCGTTGGACCAGAGCCAGCCTCACGGTGGCACCAACCTGGGAGCTTCGCTGACCCAGGTGGAGGCCGCCGTCCGCGAGGGTTACGACCGGCTGGTGGTCATCACGGATGAACAGTCGCACGACCGCGTTCCCGCACCGAAGGGCAAGGGCTACGTGATTAACGTAGCTTCCGCTCGGAATGGCGTGGGCTACGGTGAGTGGACGCACATCGACGGCTGGAGCGAGGCGGTGATCGACTACATCGCCTCGCTGGAGACCGCCAACTAGGTGCAAATGTTGGTAAAACCAAAAAACAATGCGGGGAGCTTGCCGAAAGTCGGCGGCTCCCCGAATTGCTTTGGACGGACTTAGCCTGCTTACAGTCGATAAATCCGAGGTGGGCAACTGGTACATAAAGCAAGCGTCTAACAATTCACGGCTCGTTTCAGCGCGGTGAGCCCGGGTCCCCTGAGCATGCATCTTCCCCGACTTGAACGCCGTCCTGAACTCGACGCTCTGCGCGGGCTCTTTCTCGTGTGGATGACGCTGACGCATCTGCCTACGCGGTTCAGCGACTTTGTAAACCAGCCCATTGGGTTTGTTTCCGCTGCGGAGGGTTTTGTTTTCATGTCGGCGCTGCTGGTGGGGCGCATTTATACCCGTGAATTGCTTGAGAACGCTCCAGGAGTGCGAGCCAAGATTTGGAAGCGCACGCTGAAGATTTATGGCTATCACCTGGCCATGCTGGTGCTCCTGTTTACGGTGGCGGCGGCGTTTGCGTTGCATACTCACAAGGCGGCGCTCAACCACCTGCTAAACTTCTACCTGGCGCATCCGGTAGTGGCCATTGTGGGCTCGGTGCTGTTGATCTATTGCCCGCCGTTGCTGGATATTTTGCCGATGTACGTGGCGTTCCTATTTTTTACTCCGATGATTCTGTCGGCGGCGAAGCGGTTTGGATGGGCGAAGACTCTTGCCGCGAGCGCGATGATCTGGTGGTGGGCGCAGTTTGGTCTGCGCGACCTGGTTCACAACGCGACTGTTTATATAACGCATCTGCCGATTCCTCTGCAAGAGACAGGTGCATTCAACCTGTTTGCGTGGCAGATGGTGTGGATCATGGGGTTATGGATCGGGGCGCGATCGGCGATGGGGACGACACCGCTGAAGGAACTGCCAGGATGGGTGGTGGGCGTCTGCGCAATGGCATGCATGGTCTTCATCGGCATCCGGCACGGGTGGCTTGGACCGCAATTGACTCAGCAGGCGCTGGGGTTACAACTCGACAAATGGCAGCTCGGTCCACTGCGGATGGTGAATCTGCTGACGTTCACGATTGTTCTCTACTGGCTGCGACATTATCTGATTCCACTGGTGAAAATTGAGCCATTCCTCACGCTCGGGAAGGCTTCTCTGCGTGTTTTTTGCGCCCACCTGGTGTTTGTGTTCGTGGGACTGGCGTTGCTCTATAAAGACGTGGGGCAGGATGTGGACGGGGAGATTGAGCAGTTGCACGGTGTGACGGCGGTTGTGCTGGTTCTGGTGACGTTTACGTCGCTGTTCCTGGTGGCCCGTAATGAGGCGCAAAAGCGCCGCGCGGACCGTGCCCGGGTGGCAAGCGAGGCCTTGGCCGCCGAACAAGCGGTGCCGCTGCCGAGCAAGTGCGCGTAAATCCCAGCCTGGTTAAAAAGAGCACCGATTTTGCCCAATTTCGGGTCGATTTGACGCGAAAAGTGGCATTTTTTATGCATAAAACGGCTTAAATCCGGGGTTAAAGTTTCCCGATGAGTAACGGTGGGTGTTCCGTATCATATTGAATACATGATTGTTAGCCGGTTCGCGGCGTCCCCGGAGGTGTGATTTTCAGG
>Ga0302140_10012890_pt1 | contig 10237 bp, 7 predicted proteins | sample I_Bog_E1_1_FD_202095 | JGI IMG/M metagenome (GOLD analysis project Ga0302140, IMG submission 202095) | Peat permafrost microbial communities from Stordalen Mire near Abisko, Sweden - I_Bog_E1_1 | ecosystem: Environmental > Terrestrial > Soil > Wetlands > Peat | place: Sweden: Abisko, Stordalen...
CAAACCCGGTGGAGAATGGACTATCGAACGCGCAGGACTTCGGCTATTTTGGCGGACCCTTCACACCATCGAACAACAAGCTGGGCGCGGTTGGCGGCGGACTTGGGGAAGAATTTGGACCCCTCGATCAAAACCATGACAGCAATGCTGTGATCTCGGGCATCTGGAAGTTCAACTACTACAAGGGGACGAATAAATTCGTGAATGAACTGGTCAATGGCTGGCAGGTTTCTCCTGTTCTCTATCTGATCAGTGGCGGCCCGTTCACCGTCAGCACGGGTTCCAACAATAACGACGACAGCGCGGGGCAGAGCAGACCGAATCAAGTTCCTGGAGTAAACCCGAAACTTGACCCGCATCGCTGCCGTGTTTGCTCCACCAATAGTGTTACGCAAGCGTGGTTCAACAATGCAGCGTTCACAGCGAACGGCCCCGGCAAACCCGGAGGCATCGGACCCGGTGGCGCAGATGGGAACGTGACACGCGACTCGCTTACTGGACCCGGCTTCAAGGATCTGGATCTGGGCGTGTTCCGCGACATCAACTTTCCTCGCGGCATCGTGTTTCAGCTCCGCGCTGAAGCGACCAACGCGCTGAACTGGGTGAGTCTTTCCCAGCCAAGCTCCGGCAGCCTCACGTCGGCCAACCAGGGCACCATCACCTCAGCCGCCGGCACACAGCGTGTAATCCAATTCGGAGGCCGGCTGACATTCTAGTCCGAGGTGAATCACGGTGCGGCGGGTCATGCGCTCGAGCGCTCACCGTTGGTTCCCCCACCTGTTGTTCAATCGAGCTCGCACGATAGTAGCTTGCCACACTTCCTCAAGGGCGATCGGCATGGTTTGCCGATCGCCACTCTTTAGGGCAACGGAGTTCTAATGCAGGCTCACTCTCGAATATTTGCAGCAGGGGCATTGGCCGCGGCTTTTGTTCTTGGCCTGCATGGTCAAATGCAGTCAACGACCGTGCTGATTGATGTCGACCATCGAAAGACGCTTACGCTTAACGGAGAATGGCACTACATCGTGGATCCATACGATGGGGGCCTCTACAACTTTCATCGTGAGATCCGCAAGGATGGATTCTTTCTGAATGGGGCGCCCGAAACTGGCAGCCAGGGTTTGCTTGAATACGACTTCAGCAAATCACCCACGTTGAAGGTTCCCGGTGACTGGAATACCCAACATGGCTCGCTTTTCTACTACGAAGGCCTGCTGTGGTATCAGCGGGACTTCGAGTATCAACAACCAGCCGGTCACAAAACATTCCTGCACGTGGGGGCCGCGAACTACAAATCGATCGCTTGGGTTAACGGCGAGAAGGCGTGCACCCACGAGGGTGGTTTCACCGATTTTGACTGTGACGTTTCGAACAGCATCCGCCCTGGTAAGAATTTTGTCGTTATTGCTGTCGACAACACGCGTCTCGCGGATGGGATACCTACGCTCAACACGGATTGGTGGAACTACGGCGGACTTACCCGTGACATCTCACTGGTTGATGTTCCGGCCAAATACATTGACAATTACGACCTGCATCTGAATCGCGACCGCACCGCAATCGTAGGCAGCGTCCACGTGCAAGGCGCGAGCGCAGGGGACGAGATCTCAGTTTCGCTTCCAGAACTGGGCCGTAGCTTCTACGCTAAACTGGGTAATGACCAGCGAGCCAGCATATCGCTCGCAGCCGATGGTGTCGTCTTTTGGACTCCCGATAACCCCAGGCTTTACAACGTACATTTGCAGGCCGGTCAGGATACTCTCGACGACCAAATGGGATTCCGAACGATTGAAGTGCGCGGAACCGACATACTTCTGAACGGCAAGCCTGTCTTTTTGCGCGGCGTCTCAATCCATGCAGAAGCGCCCCTGCGTGATGGCCGTGCAAACAACGACCAGGATACAGCAACGCTGCTGGGATGGGCTAAAGAGCTTGGCTGCAATTATGTACGACTCGCGCATTATCCACACGATCAACGCATGACCCGTGCTGCTGACCGGCTCGGGCTAATGGTGTGGTCCGAGATTCCTGTTTATTGGGCAGTGGATTTCGGAAGCCCTGCTGTGCTCGCCAAGGCACAGCATCAACTCGAAGAAGAGATTCGGCGAGATCGAAACAAGGCGTCTGTGATTCTTTGGTCCATCGCGAATGAGACCCCACTCACGCCCGAGCGAAATGCTTTCCTTACTACGCTCGCAGTGAAGGTTCGCGCGCTCGATCCAACCAGGCTCGTCACGGCGGCGCTCTTGGTTCGCTCCGATGGCCACGACAAATATGTCGACGACCCGCTGGGTCAGGCCCTCGATGTAATCGGTATCAATGAATACATCGGCTGGTACGAGCAAGAGCCTGAAGACGCTGACTTCACCCACTGGCATATCGGCTATGAGAAACCCCTGATCGTCAGCGAGTTTGGAGGCGACGCAAAGGCCGGCTTGCACGGCCCCGCTACTCAACGATGGACCGAGGAATATCAAGCCAGCATCTTCGAGCATCAGCTACCTATGTTGGCGAAGATTCCACAATTTCGAGGATTGAGTCCGTGGATCCTTATGGATTTCAGGTCACCCATGCGACAACTCCCCGGGCTTCAAGATGGCTACAACAGAAAGGGTTTAGTCTCAAATGCAGGCGAAAAAAAAGAGGCATTTTTTGTTTTGCAAAAGACTTACAAACAATGGGCTGTTCATGGTCCAGATGCTCACGTCGCTGCAAAAACCGGTTCGCGCCTCCGGGATGGATCCGCATCGCAGGTGAAGTAACGTCATCCCTTCCCTGCCACCCCAATAGGGTCACCGTCGAATTCGCAGCCGAAAGATAGCGGGAGCGATCCCACGATGCGGATATTCTCTTCGGCATAAGACCTCCTCGCACAGGACCTCACGGAACACATCAGCGTTAGATGCAATTCGTACACGGCTCCAGATTGCTGAGCGGTTTTCCCTCCGCGTCCAGATGTCCTTGTGGCCAGGCGGGACGGGCGAATTGCAACTATGAGTCTTGCGTAACTTGCATCATGGAGCCGAAGGACGTCTCCAAAAGGAGGACTACGGGAGGCCTGCTGGTAAAATCAAAGGTCTCCGGATTGGAAAGGCCACACACCACCTGTATGGGAATGTTTGCTGAAGATCTGAAGCGGTATCGCGCGAAGGGCTATCAGACAAAAGATCTTTGGCTGGACCCGGCCGTGTGGGCAATTGCATCCTACAGATTGAGCAACTGGCTCTATGTGGACAAGCCCGTTGCGCTCGTACGAGTTCCTCTCAAGCTTCTTTCCTTTATCCTGAGGAAGTTTTGCGTTGTAGTCATGGAGATGGATCTCGACGCCAAAGCGACGATCGGCGGCGGTTTATACATCGGGCATATCGGCGGCGTTCATATCAATCCTGGAGCAGTGCTTGGCGAAAACTGCGATGTGGCACACCGAGTGACCATCGGAGCTTCCGCAATGGGTCGGAATGGAATTCCAACGGTGGGCAGTGGCGTATATATCGGCACGGGAGCCACCCTTGTCGGGAAGATAAGGGTGGGAGATGGCGCCAAGATCGCTGCGAATACTCTCGTGATGACGAACGTTCCCGCAGGCGCAACCGTCATGGGTGTTCCTGGACGGATCGTTATGCGTCCAAGGGTAGCCACTCCACCTTCGGAACAAATAGAGCGGGATCAAATTCCCCAAGAGGATACGCTTCATGCAGACTGACGCGGACAGGCAGGAGACGCGACGTCACTTGAAGGCGGCTGTCGCTGCTCGAAAGGCGGACGATGTTGTGCGGTATGCTCGAGAGCTCCTGTGCTCAAACAAAGCTGCCGATGCGATGTTCTGCGCATCGGCCTTCAATGCGATCGCCAAAGAGTTGGTGGAGCAGGGTTATAGGCGACTGAAGACGTACATCGTCCGCTCGGTAACAATGGAGCCCATTCTACCGTCGCTAACCGTAGAAGCACTGCTATCCGGCTATGTGATGGACATTTCTTTGGGTGGGTATGGCTCTTATATCAACGAGATGTTGAATGGCGAAAGCGACCTTACTCGTGCGTCAGCCGATCTCGTGTTTGTGGTGCTCGAGCTTGAGGATATTGCTGGGAAACTGCCGGATCTTTGTGCCGATGGACTCGGCGAGGGAGTAGAAGCCGAGATCGAGACCGCGGTTACGCGTGTTGGTCAAATGCTGCGTGGCTATCGTAATGGCAATTCAGGGCGTCTGGTGATGCAGGGGTTCGTGATCCCCGCCACGTCATCTTTGGGGCTCGTGGGAGATGCGAACCTTGAGTGGAGCTTGGCAAACGCGGTAAAGCACTTGAATCGGCGACTGGCCGAAGCCTGCGGTGCGATCTCGGACTGTGTGTTTTTTGATGTGGACCAAGTCGCTGCACACTACGGACGAGCGCAGTGGTCGGATACACGCATGCTCCTCGCTTCAAGGCTGCCTATTTCTCCCGGAGCGTTCAAGGTTTACGCGCAAGGGCTGATTCGATCGGCGTCCGTACTCTTTCGCGCACCTCGAAAAGTGCTTTGCACGGACCTCGATAACACACTGTGGGGCGGCATTTTGGGGGAAGATGGGCCGCAGGGTATTGTTACCGGCAGTTCATTCCCGGGCAATTGTTTTCTGGAGTATCAGCGCTATCTCAAGCAGCTTGCCGCGCGTGGTGTCTTGCTGGCCGTCACGTCAAAGAATAACGAAACAGATGTGGAGGAAGCTTTTCAAATTCGCTCCGCAGATCTTGGGATCCACCTCAGCGACTTCGTTGCACGGAAGATCGGCTGGGGAGAGAAGACGCAGGCGCTACGTGAGCTTGCGCAAGAATTGAATCTCGGCCTGGATTCATTTGTGTTCGTGGATGACAATCCTATCGAGTGTGAAGCGATCCGGCAGCAATTGCCGGAGGTTGCCGTGCTCGTGGCACCGACTGAAGAGCCCTGGAAGCTGAGGGGCACGTTGGCTGAGCAACCGTTTTTCGACACGATTACGGTGACTGCTGATGATCTGAACCGTTCCCAAGAGTACAAGGCACAGGCGCAACGAGAAGCTCTTAGCACGAAGACCGCGACCCGCGATGAGTTTCTGAACTCCTTGGACATTGTATGTACTTTTGTAAGCGCGTTGGAGGCACCGTTATCCCGCTCTGTGCAGTTGCTTGCAAAGACAAACCAGTTCAACTTGACCACACGGCGTTACTCATCTGCTGAAGTGGAGCGATTCGCGTCTGGTTCAGGATCGCTCGCTGTTGCCGTTCGCGTGCGGGATCGGTTCGGCGATGCAGGCGTGGTAGGTTTGGCCCTGGCCACGCAAAGCGGAGATCAGTGTCTGGTCGATTCCCTGCTTTTGTCCTGCCGGGTGATCGGTCGCGGAATCGAGACAGCCCTGCTGGCGAATGTAGCAGATTGGGCAGCTAGATCAGGTGCTAAGTGGATTGTCGGTGAATACATTGAGACGAAAAAGAATGCTCCATCTGCAACTTTTTACGCAGACCATGGATTCGAAAGAGAACTCTCATCTGTTGAGGGCGGGTCAATTTTTTACCGATTGAATATAACTGAGCATTTGCCCCTCACTCCATCATGGCTAACCCTGGAAGGAAAAGACACTCATGAGTTCGCAACAAGTACCATCCTCACTTCGTGACATTATTGCCGACACACTCGAAATTTCATCCACGGAAGTAACCCCAGACCTCTCCGGCGATTCAGTCGAGACGTGGGATTCTTTCCGGCACTTGCAGCTGATACTTGCGCTTGAAGAGGAATATGGAGTCCAGTTCGACCCACAACAGATTCCTGATTTGACTACCGTAGCGAAGATTCAAGCAGCGCTGGAGCAAAAGGGAGCGAACCTCGGATGACAGATGTGCCGAAGGAGCTTGAGTTCAAGCTGTTACATGTGGGAGTCGCGGTGCCGGAGATCGTACGTGCAACGAATATTTTGGAATCGATCTTCGGATATCGCGTGATCTCAGGGCCATTCGACGATCCGATCCAGAAGGTGACGGTAAATTTCCTTACACAGTCGAAGGAAGACGCAACGGAGATTGAACTGATCGCGCCGCTAACGGCAGATTCACCCATTCGATCTATGTTGAACAAAAACGGAGGCGGCGCTTACCATCTTTGTTTTGAGACGAATGATCTTGATCAAGCTCTGATGCATGTGAAAAGCAAGGGTTGTATTGTTGTCAGCGCGCCCGCGCCGGCAACAGCCTTCAATGGGCGGCGCATCGCATGGTTTTACACAGCAACAAAACAACTTTTTGAATTAGTCGAGCGAACAAAATAAGAGCCTGTCACTCTGGCCCAAGCCGTTCCGATCTGAAATTATTCACTCAAGAAATTCTTTCTTGAGCTAGGAGTAATTGACAGTATTTCGGGGCTCTGGGTCGGCGGACGCCCACTCGGTGTCCGTTGTTTTGAGGGGCAGACCTACAACATCCGCAATGTGGTGACAACGGGACCGAACCATCTGAGGCTTCGCCTCAAGACCACACTGGGCAACGATGTTAAGACCCTGAAGGACAATCGATTGGGCTAGGGGTACGCCGACCTCCCCAGCGGGTTTGGTCCACGGTGTGCGGCTACGAACTAACTAACATAGCGAATCACTCTAGTTTTTGGCGAGTTCGCGTTCAAATTCGTCTCCCTGGATACGGGCGATAGTACAATTTTCGGATGCCACTTAGCGCAAGCATAGAAAACCTGCCCGAAGGGATTGCCGTGGTGACGCTTTCCGGCGGTCTGACCCTCGGTACATCGCTCAAGATTGCCGACTCGCAGATCCAAGCTGTTATCGAGAGCGGCGCTAGCCGCATGGTGATCGATCTAACCGGCGTGGAATACGTTGACAGTGCGGGACTGGGCATGCTGATGTATGCCTACGGGTTGCTCAACGATAAAGGTGGTGCGGCCAGGCTATGCGGCGTTAACGCCCGCGTGCAGGCTTTGCTGCAGATGACAAAGACGGACACGTTTTTGCCGATCGATCAAGACCGCGAGGAAAGCCTGGCTGCGCTGCTGATGCGGTGAAACCAGTCCTTGTGGCGACTGACGCTCATAACGATGCCCTGCGCACAGATTGCCAGCGAGCTATTTTGATAATCCTGGGTAGTTCATTACTTTGATCCGCCGACAGTTTTGCGGTGGATACCCGGTGCTCCTCTTGGGTGTCCAGATACAGGTTCGAGTTCAGGCTTGAGATTACGATAGATGAATCCGTTTATGTAAAACGCTTTAAGTCTCGCTTGACAAACGTTGACTCACTCAAATAGTTTCGACGCCACCTGACGTATCGTTACCCGAATTTTAAAGATAAGGCAGCATCATGACATATCCAAAGATGGACCTCGCGAAGCGCAGAGGACCTATGAAGAAGATGGTAACGATCACCCTGTTTGCCGGCTGTGTCTTTCCCGTGACCGCTATGGCTCAGATTCCAGCTCATACGCCAACACCTGAAACAGAGCGGCGAGTGACTGAACTAGTGGGGCAGATGACTCTGGAAGAGAAGGTCTCGCAGATGCAGAATGATGCAAGCGCGATTCCCCGTTTGAACGTACCTGCCTACAACTGGTGGAGTGAGGGGCTGCATGGGATCGCTCGTTCGGGTTATGCGACGGTGTTTCCGCAGGCAATTGGCCTCGCCGCGACGTGGGATGTGCCCTTGATCCATGAGGTAGCGGACACAATCAGCACGGAAGCTCGGGCCAAAAACGGTGAGGCCCTGCGCAACGATAATCACAGCATCTATTACGGGCTCGATATCTGGTCCCCTAACATTAACATTTTCCGTGATCCGCGCTGGGGGCGTGGACAGGAAACGTATGGGGAGGATCCGTTCCTGACTGCCAGGCTCGGTGTCGCATTCGTGGAAGGGCTTCAAGGCGATGACGCACACTATTACAAGACCATTGCAACGCCAAAGCACTTTGCTGTGCACTCCGGACCGGAGAGCACCCGCCACACCGTGAATGTCGATCCGTCAGTCCATGACCTGGAAGATACGTATCTGCCCGCGTTTCGAGCGACGGTCACACAAGGCAAAGCCGGCAGTGTGATGTGCGCCTATAACTCGGTGGATGGCCAACCTGCGTGCGCGAATACCATGCTGCTGGAGGATAGGTTGCGAAAGGACTGGGGATTCACTGGCTATGTGACCTCTGACTGCGCCGCCATTACGGATATATCCGTTGGACACCGCTACTCACCCGATCTCGAACATGCGGCCGTAGCCGCTGTCCGTGCGGGAACCGATACGAGTTGCGGCAAGGAATATGAGGTGCTGGCTAAGGCGGTTCAGGATGGACTGATCTCCGAAAAAGAGATTGACCGTTCGGTCGATCGTCTTTTCACGGCACGCTTTGAGCTTGGATTGTTCGATGATCCGGCAAAGGTGAAGTATTCTCAGATTCCGTTTTCCGAGGACGACTCGCCCGCACATCGGGAACTGGCTTTGAAGACTGCGGAAAAATCCATGGTGCTTCTCAAGAACGATGGCATCCTTCCGTTGAAGAAATCCGTAACTATCGCGGTGATCGGCCCCAACGCTTCCAGCCTGGCAGCGATCGAAGGCAACTACAACGCCGTACCATCGCATCCTCTTGTTCCACTAGCAGGAATGGAGAGTGAGTTTGGAGCCGCCCGCATACTGTACGCGCAGGGATCGCCGTACGTGACTGAGTTGCCTCTTCCGGTACCGAGAACTTTGCTGCACCCTGCGGCCGGAGATTCGCGCTTTGGATTGAAAGGCGATTACTTCGACAACGTGGACTTTCAGGGTAAGCCTGCTATGACGCGCGTCGACCAACAAGTGGAGTTTGACTGGAACGCCGCAAGTCCGGATAAAAGCATTAGCTCGAGCCATTTCGGGGTGCGCTGGACGGGGACGATTCAGGTTCCTGAGGCGGGAGACTACAGCTTCAGCTTCACACTAGCCCATTGCTATCCTTGCGGCGATGCGGAGGACGTGAAAGTTTACTTCGATAACACCTTCCTGTCGGATCAGTCTGTGCCCGCTGATGATTCCCGATCAAGCGGTCTGAAACCATTCCAACTGCACTTCGCCAATACGAAACCTCATGCGATCCGGATCGAATACACCCACAAGGCAAAACTATTTGGCGCCGGGATTACGTTGAACTGGATGCCGGCGATCAATGCCGAACGTGATGCTGCCGTCGAAGCAGCGAAACAGGCGGATGTCGTTTTGGCATTCGTGGGATTGTCTCCTGAATTGGAAGGCGAGGAGATGCCTGTGCATGTAGAGGGATTCGATGGAGGCGATCGAACCAGCATCGAGCTGCCTGGCGCCCAAGAGAAGCTGCTGGAAGCGGTTGCTGCCACCGGTAAACCGCTCGTGGTTGTGTTGCTCAATGGTAGTGCACTGGCTGTTGACTGGGCGAAGCAGCACGCCAACGCCATTTTGGAAGCGTGGTATCCGGGCGAGGAAGGTGGTAAGGCAATTGCCAACGTGCTGACAGGCGCAACCAATCCCGCCGGACGCTTACCGGTGACTTTCTACGCGAGCACCAAAGATCTCCCGCCTTTCGATGATTATTCGATGGCTGGTCGTACGTATCGCTACTACACTGGAGCACCGCTCTGGGGTTTCGGTTATGGACTGAGCTATTCCAGATTCCAGTGGACGAACCTGAAGCTTTCCACGACTTCACTGAAGGCAGGCGATCCTCTGGTCGTGGATGCCGATGTTCAGAACACTAGCGACCGTGACGGTGACGCGGTGAGCGAACTATATCTCACACCTCCTGAAGAACCGACTTCGCCGCGATTGGCGCTCGTCGGGTTTGACCGGGTGACGCTTGCTCGGCATACAAAGCAACATGTGCATTTCACTGTGGAAGCGCGGGCATTGAGTACTGTTGACGCCACTGGCATGCGAGCAGTGCGCGCCGGAGCTTATGCGATCCATCTTGGCGGTACCCAACCAACCGACCCAAGCACTGGATCACTCTCCGCCCGGTTCACGATTCGTGGAACCGAGGAACTTCCGCGGTGAGCTTGCCTTTCCTGCGCCCAGTGCAGCGAACGCTTCTGTACGCGTTCGGGGCTTTGCCACTGATATTGGCACAGACCGTTTTGGGCTCAACACCCCTAGGGGCTGGCGATCCTGCATGGCTTAGTTACAAGCCTGTGGAATCGGCGATTGTGTTTCCGGGAGGCATTCCAGATACGGTTGTTGAACTTGGGAGTGGAGTGCTTCAAGACTCGGCAGCAAGAGAAATCTCA
>Ga0302140_10012891_pt1 | contig 10235 bp, 8 predicted proteins | sample I_Bog_E1_1_FD_202095 | JGI IMG/M metagenome (GOLD analysis project Ga0302140, IMG submission 202095) | Peat permafrost microbial communities from Stordalen Mire near Abisko, Sweden - I_Bog_E1_1 | ecosystem: Environmental > Terrestrial > Soil > Wetlands > Peat | place: Sweden: Abisko, Stordalen...
CCGCAAAGCTGCCCGAAGGCATCAACGAACAACTCGAAACCCTGGCGCTGAACTCCCAGACTTCGTTTTGTGAAGCCATGGACGACGACCTCAATACGGCCGAGGCGCTCGCCGCCGTGTTCGAATACATCCGTGAAGCCAACACCGCCCTCGACACCGGCGAGTTCAAAGCAGGCAACATCCGCGCTACCAAGGACCTGCTCGGATATTTCGACCAGGTGTTCGACGTTCTCAAACCCTCGCAGCCCGCGGGCGGAGTATCGGAAACCGAAGTGGAAGCGCTCATCGCCGAGCGCACCGCAGCCAAAAAGGCGCGCGATTTCGCCAAATCGGACAAAATACGAAACGAACTGCTGGAAAAGGGCATCATCCTCGAAGACACGAAGGATGGCGTCCGCTGGAAACGGAAATGAAGATTCATTCGAGAGCGGTACACGTCGGGGACCGGAAACGCCCGGCGAGCGGCCCGGCCTCCATCCCCTCCACCACACCCATCCACACCGGAACCAGTTACGCCTACGGCGACCTGGCCGATCTGGACAAGGTCATGGGCAACGAACTGCCCGGCCAGAGCTACGCGCGCTACAACAATCCCACAACCGACGCGCTCGAAGAACTGGTTGCCGATCTCGAAGGCGGCGCGGGGGCGCTTGCCTGTAGCTCCGGCATGGCCGCGCTCCACATCGCCATCGATACCGCGCTGATCGACCGCCGCCGCGTCATTCTCGCGGCAAAGCTGATCTACGGCGCAACGCTCGGAATGCTCACCAAGGTCTTCGAACCAGCCGGCGTTGAAATCGTTTACGCCGATTTCGACGATCCCGACGCGGTTGCGACCGCCATCGCCGAACACCGGCCCAGCGTGATCGTGATGGAGACCATCGCCAACCCGCTGCTGCGCGTTCCCGCGCTCGACAAGATCGGCCGCATGGCCCGCGAGGCGAATGTGGTCCTGATTGTGGACAACACGTTTGCCACACCGCTGATCACGCGCCCGCTGGAATTCGGCGCGTCGATGTCGGTCCACAGCCTTACCAAATACCTTTCGGGACATGGTGACGTGCTCGGCGGCATCGTGGTCGCCGGCGACGAGCACTTCGCTCCGCTGCGCGCGCTGGCCCGCACCGTCGGCTTCAATCTCGGCCCGTTCGAATCGTACCTGGCGATGCGCGGTATCAAGACTTTCCCGATGCGTATGGAGCGGCACTGTTCGAACGCCTGCAAAGTCGCGTCCTGGCTGGCAACGCATCCAGGCGTCGAGCGTGTCTACTTCCCGGCGGACCCGAAGCATCCCGACGCCGAGAACATCAGGCGCGTCTTTGCCCCCGGTTTGTACGGCGGCATGGTTGCGTTTGAAGTGAAGGACGCCGACCGCGCCGGAATCTTCCGGTTCATGAACGCTCTGAAAATGATCGTTCCCGGAACTTCGCTGGGCGACGTCCACAGCCTGATGCTCTACCCGGCCATCGCGTCGCACCGGGAACTCGCGCCGAAACACCGCGAGCGGCTCGGAATCCGCGAGAATCTCGTGCGTTTGTCGGTGGGGATCGAAGACATCGAAGACATCGTTGCGGATCTCGACCAGGCTCTCCGGCTACACGTGTGAAACCCGCACAACAGTGAATACGTACAGTACTGAGTCCCGGCGATCCCAAATCGGGCATATACTAAGTAACAGGAGACGCCCCTCCGAAAATGAGACACTTCCGCACCCTCGCTTCCCGGACTCTGATGGCGGTTGCACTTGCAGCGCCATTGTTTGTGGTCAACCCCGCACAGGCCGAAGATAAGAAGAAGGATCCCGACGAGATCGGCAACCGCGATGTCAGCAAGGGTGTCATCCCCAACTGGTATTCGATCGAGAAGGAGATTGCGCTCGGCAAGCAGATGGCGCAGGAAGTGGAGCGCCAGGCGAAGATCGTGGACGATCCCATCATCGCCGAGTACGTGAACCGCGTGGGCCAGAACCTGGTGCGCAATTCCGACGCCAAGGTTCCTTTCACTATCAAAGTGATCGATTCCGAAGAGATCAACGCGTTCGCGCTGCCCGGCGGCTTCTTCTTCGTAAACACCGGCATTCTGCTGAACGCGGACAACGAAGCCGAAATGGCCGGCGTGATGGGACACGAAATTGCCCACGTCGCGGCACGGCACGGCACGCGTCAGGCATCGACCGCGCAGACCGTGAATCTGGCGACGATCCCGCTGATTTTCATGGGCGGCTGGGCGGGATACGGAATCCGCCAGGCGGTGGGTCTTGCGATTCCGATGGGCTTCCTCCAGTTCTCGAAGGGCTACGAATCCGAAGCGGACATGCTTGGCCTCGAATACATGTACAAGGCAGGTTACGACCCGGCCGCGTTTGTGGACTTCTTCGAAAAGGTGCAGTCTCAGGAAAAGCGCAAACCCGGCACAATGTCGAAGGTGTTTTCGACGCATCCTCCGACCGAAGACCGCATCAAGCACTCGCAGGACATGATTCAGAAGTATCTGAAAGCAAAGCCCGAGTATGTCGTGAACACGAGTGAGTTCAACGACGTGAAGCTGCGCGTTCAGACCATGCACGGCCGCAAGAATGTGGTGGATCCGAAAGATGCGGGCCGCCCGACGCTGCGCCGCAATCCGAACGGCACCATCGATTCCAACGGCAACGAATCCGCGCCGCAGAGCAACTCGGACGACCGTCCGACTCTGAAACGCCGCGACAATTAACAAAAACGGTAGCTTTACAAAACGAACTCCGGCGCGGGCTGCGTTGCGGAGTTCGTTTTGTTTTGTGGGTCAAGGCTTGCGGCTCGCCGAAATCGGCCACACCTTAATTCCATCAGCCCCGCAACGGATTCGTGGTTCGCAGATCCCGAAACCTCGAAAAATCCCTGTCGACCGTCAGCAAAGTCGTTACGCCATGCTGCTTGCAGAGCGCCGCGACGCGCGCATCGTGCGTCAACGCGCCGGTAACATTTGCCGCCGGGAGCATTTGGCTCAGAACACTCCAGTGTGCCGATGTCTCTGCGATCAAGGTCAAAGACGGTGAGCGTAACCACGCTTCCACCTGAGTGATCGCCACTGCCATTGGCGAAGGTGTCTTAAAAACCCGGGGATTCGTGACAACATCCAGAAATTCGTGCACGCACGGCCAGGGAATCGCCCAGAACGCGGCCGATTCCGCCAGCCGCCGGATGCACTGCTCAGCAGCTTCGTGCTGCGGCATCTCCTCCCGATGAGCGTAGACGAGAATGTTCGTGTCTACGGCAGTCACTCGCCGCGCCCTTCGTATGCCAAAGCGCGTATCTCCTGCCAGGAGAAATCCTTCAGCATCCCGTCACCCCGAAATGACCGTTTCTCCAGCCGAAAAGGCTCGCCCGACGCGTTACCGCCCGCGACGAGTTGCCGCAGGCCCGCTTCCACTACCTGCCGAAATGTCAGGTCGTGAGCCTGCGCGTACTGGCGCGCATCCCGAAACAGGCCATCGGAGATCTCGACTGTCGTCTTCATGGACAGAGTATAGCAATAAATACGGACTTTGCGGTATGGCAATATGGGTCAATCATCCCTTGGCACCCATATACCAAAACCGCACGATAAAAAGCGCCGTCAGCACATAAACCATCCAGTTCACTTCCCGGAACTTCCCCCGCGCCAGCTTCAGCAGCGTCCACGCGCAAAATCCGAAAGCCAGCCCGTTCGCAATATTGAATGTCAGCGGAATCGCAATCATCGTCAGGAACGACGGAATCGCAACCTCCGGCTCGCTCCACGCAATCTCCGTCACCACCGTCATCATCATGCTGCCCACCACGATCAGGGCCGGTGCCGTCGCCGCTGTCGGAATCGCCCCCGCCAGCGGCGCAACGAAGAGCGCCACCACGAACAACAGCCCCGTCACAATCGCCGTAACTCCCGACCGTCCCCCCGCCGCCACGCCCGCCGAACTCTCCACATAACTGACCACAGTTGACGTCCCCGCCGTCGCCCCCGCCAGCGTCGCCAGCGCATCGCTGTAGAGAATCCGGTTCAGCCGCGGCACATCGTGAGCCCGCGTAAACAAGCCCGCCTTCTTGCCCACCGCCAGCAGCGTCCCGACGTTATCGAACAGATCCACAAACAGGAAGACGAAAACAATCTCGACAAACCCGATGCCCAGCGCACCCCGGATATTCAACTGCCCCGCCGTGGCTGAGATATCCGAAAAACTGTACGGTTGCGCCTGGAAATGGAACGTGCCCGTGACCACCGCCAGCACCCACGTCGCGCAGACGCCGATCAGAATCGCGGCCTTCACCCGTGCGCAAATCAGGGCCGACGTCACGAGCAGCCCGAACAGCGCCAGCAGCGTCGCGGGCGCGTGCAGATCGCCCAACCCCACCACGGTCGCCGGATTGGCCACCACGATCCCGGCGTTCCGCAGCCCGATCAGCGCGATGAACAGCCCCACCCCTGCCGCCACCGCCGCGTAGAGTTCCTGCGGAATCGCGCTCACAATCATCTGCCGCACGCCCACCGCGGTCAGCAGCAGGAACGCCAGTCCCGAAAGGAACACCGCACCCAGCGCCACCCGCCAGTCGATCCCCATCCCCTTCACCACCGAGTACGTGAAATACGCGTTCAGCCCCATGCCCGGGGCCAGCGCGATGGGATAGCGTGCGAACCCGCCCATCAGCAGGCTGCCGATCGCCGCCGCAAGGCACGTCGCCGCCGTCACGGCCGCCGCAGGCATTCCGGCCTCATGCAGGATCGACGGATTCACGAAGACGATGTACGCCATCGTTACGAACGTCGTCAGACCCGCCAGAATCTCGGTCCGCCAGTTGGTCCCGAGTGCCGCAAATTCGAAATAACGTTCCGCGCGCGCGATGAGGGGAAGCATGAATACCGAGGATAGACGATCGTTACGCGCTGTTCATCGGCACGTAACGTTGGTTCGATAACCTTTACGCTTCCCCAATGAAAACTGCGCTCTTCACCTTCATCTTCGCGGCGTGCACGTTCGGCCAGACTGCGGCCACCACAACCACTCCGATTCAGCACGTCGTCGTCATCTTCGGCGAGAACATCTCGTTCGATCACTACTTCGGTACCTATCCCAACGCCCTGAATCCGGTGGGAGAACCGGCGTTCGTACCCGCCGCGAACACACCAAACGTGAACTCCCTGACTCCCGCCCTGCTCACGAACAATCCCAACTCCACGCAGCCGTTCCGGCTCGACCGAAGCCTGGAAGTCACCTGCGACAACGATAACCATTACGCCGACGAGCAGAAGGCCTATCATGGCGGCCTGCTCGACAAGTTTCCGGAAAACACCGCCGCCACCGGCGCCGGCTGCACTCCCGCGCTCAGCATGGGCTATTACGACGGCAACACGGTCACGGCGCTTTGGAATTACGCCCAGCACTACGCTATCAGCGACAACTTCTTCGACACCGAATTCGGCACCACTGTCATGGGCCATCTGAACCTGATCTCCGGCCAGACGCACACGTCGTCTGTGACCACAATCAGCGGGAAAGTCGCGAATGGTTCGGTCATCGCCAATGTCGAAGCGGGTGTCGACGACTGCGTCACCTCCGCCAATGGCACGCCCGTCACCATGACCGGCATGAACGTCGGAGATCTTTTGAACGCCAAAGGCGTCTCCTGGGGCTGGTTCTATGGCGATTTTCCGGAATCCACCAACAACCAGCCGCTGCCGGTCGCTTCCTGCGGCTCGGCTTACAACAGCCACTACGATCCCTTCCAGTACTACAAGACCACGTCGAATCAGCATCACCTGCCCCCCACTTCGGCGTCCGCCATCGGAACGCCGGCCGATCAGGCCAATCACCAGTATTCGCTGACCGATTTCTGGAATGCCGCGAATGCCGGCAATCTCCCCGCCGTGGTCTTTCTGAAAGCGCCCAGCACTGAGACCGGCCATCCCGCCAACTCCACCCCGCTCCTTGAGCAGACGTTTCTGGTTCAGACCATCAACGCGCTGATGAAGCTCCCCGAATGGCAGAATATGGCTATCCTGATCACTTACGACGATTCCGACGGCTGGTATGACCATGTCATGCCGCCCGTCGTGAATCAATCCAACGACCCGGCCAACGACATGCTTCTGGGTTCGGGCCTCTGCGGAACGCCGGTCGCGGGCGCCTATCTCGACCGCTGCGGCTACGGAACGCGGCTTCCGCTGCTGGTGATTTCGCCTTATGCGAAGCAGAATTACGTGAACCACACGCTGACGGATCACACCTCCGTGCTGCGTTTTATCGAGGACAACTGGGGGCTCGGCCGCATCGGAGACCAGTCCTTCGATGCGCTCGCCGGCAGCATCCTGGACAGCTTCGACTTCACCTCGGCCACGCGGAACAAGCCCGTGCAACTGAACCCGACTACCGGCGAAGTCGTGGGCAAAGCGAAGAAATAGCCCGACTGCGCTATGCCCGTGGGCGGGCTCCGAACCCGCCCACGGGCGCGCAGACTCTTCCGCCCTAATTCTTAGCCTGTGCAATCAACTGGGCCACCCGCGAACCCGGATTCACCGGCTCCACAAGCACGATCATATTGGAATTGAGGATCATGCGGTCCGGAGCATGCCACTCCTTCCCGCGCTTGACAAGCACGTTCGACACCTGTTTCGTCTGAGGGTCCTGGGCGCTCTGTACGTAAAAAACGTCGCGCAGCACGGGGTACGGCGTCCCCAGCCCCTCCAGCCTCCCGAAATAGGCGGCGCCGTTTGACAACAGAATGGCCTGATACGGTGTGGTCATCTCGACCGTATTGCGGTTACGATCCCGGAACCAGAGCGCCGCGCCGCCCAGAATGACCAACAGCAGCGCAACAATAGCGATATTTTTCCATGTGCCGTTTGTGGCAGCGGGTGCGGGGGCCGCCAGTTCCGCCGGAGTATCGGACATGAACAACAGGATACCCGAAGCCTTCACCCGAAAACTCCCGCACAATATTCCAAAACAATATTTGCCTTCGTCCGGTAAAAAAGAGATAATTGCCGGAGAATTATGTTCGCCAAAAACGACGCGCACCAGCAATGGCTGGAATCATTTATTGCGGAACTCGGCGCGGTCGCCGGCAGCGTTCATGAACGTCGCGGCGAAGATCTCCACCTCACCGCCGCGCACCACCTTCCCCCGCCCGTCGTCGCCGCCGTTGCGTTCGTTCCCCGCGGCAAAGGGATGGCGGGCCTCGCGCAGGTGCGCAGAGCACCCGTGCAAACCTGCAACCTCCAGACCGACGACACCGGCAACATCAAACCCGGCGCCAAAGCCGTCAATGCCCAGCGCGCCATCGCCGTGCCGGTCCTGGACGACTCAGGCGGAGTCGCCGCGGTCGTCGGCGCGGCATGGATGGCGGAGGGCGACATTGGCCCCGAAGAAGAGCAGTCCATCCTGCGCCGCGCCCGTTCGCTACCCCTTTAAATACTCCCAGAAGGATAAATCAAGTGAGCCTTTTCGACTTTCCCCGAATCAACTTCCAGGGTACGCTTCAACTCAACCCCGGAACCGCCAACAACGACGACTACGCCCAGGGCACTACGCTGCCCGAGAGCTACGGCCCCTACGCTGGTTCGCCCCTCGGCCTGATCGATTCCAAAACCGTCGAACCCCGCACCTACGGTATGTCCGATGCCGACTTCATCGCCTGGGTTCAGAAACAGCACCAGTTCAATCCCACCACTCAGAAGCCCATCATCCCCGCCGAATGGAACTATTACGGCGATATGAGTTCGCAGAATCTCGTCATCACTGTGGCGGGCGCACAGACCGGTGTGGGCACCGGCCCCGGTTCCCTTGCCGACCTCGTCGGCGCGACCCTCACCTTCAACGGCGTCATCACCGACGTCAATTCCGAAGGCTCGCCGCCCTCCACCCAGTTCTTCTTCGACACCATCAAACTCGCCGCCGGCACAAAGACATTCCTCCAGGCGACCCCCAATAAAGGCGCATGCCAGTGGCTCAACTTCTACCGTAACGTCAACCTGACGGCGGACGCCGGCGCGGGCGGCTACGTTTACCATGTGATCCGCAAAGGCCCCGGCACCACCATCGACATCCCCGGTTTCGAGGCCCCCAACGTCGTCGGCGTGATCTTCCGCTACTATCTCTACCGCCCCATCTCGAAAGGCGGTAACGAGGTCATCGAGAAGATCTACGAGAACAAAGGCACCAACCCCGCCACCCTCCAGATCGCCGGAACCTTCGCCCCTCTGTACTCCGACGAAACCATCTTCACCGGCCCCGTCGGGCGTCTCCTGACCTTCGCCACCACCAACATCAATACGCCAACCAAAAACAACAACGGCGGCGGCAAGATCGCGCTCGCGCCCGCCGTGCTTCGGCAAGACGGCAACAAAATCTCCGCCGACTTCATCGGCACGTTCCCGGAAAACAACAACGGCAACACCACCGCACCCGACCCCAAGTTCAACTTCGGGGCAGTCACGCTGGTAGCTTCGGCGGGCACCCAGACTGCGGCCATCGGCCCGGTCGATTACACCAACGTCCCGGCGGGCAACGCCTCCGGCTGGATCTTCGATTTCGACATCTCATCCAACCCCGCCGCGCAGCAGGTCCTGGCCAATCCCGACGCCGTCTTCAGCCTCCAAAGCGCGGAATACGGCCCCGTGCTCACCGAAACCAACCACTACTTCGTCTCGAACCAACAGGGCATCTACGCCGAGCAGTTCGGCACCGGTGCCCTGTTTCGCAACCAGGGCACCGAAGAGCCCGCCACCGTCCGTGTCTTCCGCTATGGCAAAGAACTTCCGGCCAGCGTATGCCCGCCCATTACCGTCTGGCAATACCGTTCGGTTCCGCTGCAAGCGCCCGGCAACCGGGAAGCCATCGCCACCGGCCTCAGACCCGGCGACCCCATTCACGTCGACACGGTGCAACCAGGCAATTTTCTGTTCACCTTCTCCATCGATACGTCCGAAGAGCCGCCCGTCAGCTATAACGACTTCATGAATCCGCCCTATATCACGAATTACCCGGCAATCAGCCTGCGCATTCTGCCGAACTACGTGAATTTCGACCAGTATTATGTCGATCCCGCCGCTCCCGAACCCATAGGCAACGCGTCGCTCACTTTCGACATCGTCTACACGCACGCGCTGCGCACCTACTACCTGCTCTATCCCGTCATGAACATGGTGTTCCCGCTCAACGACGAAGCGCAGGTCGCGGCCAAAGCCGGTGGTATTCTTGCGCGTACGGAGCTATCCATCTGGATGAACAGCGGTTATATGCCGCGCACCCGCGACATGTCGCAGAGCCGCCGCACGCTGCTGCGCGCCTGGTGCCGCAAGGTGCTGGCCGGGAAGGCGAAAGCGAAGTAAACCGGACCGCGCCGGCCACGGCGCCCGTCGTTCTCGCGGGCTTCTGCGCCTTCCTGAACCTCTACGCGACGCAGCCGGTTTTGCCGCTGCTCGAAAAGGTCTTCCGCGCCTCGCACAACCAGGTGGTGCTAACCGTCACGGCGGCCACCGCCGCCGTGGCCCTTGCCGCGCCCTTCGTGGGCCAGATCGCCGACCGCCTCGGACGCAAGCGCGTCATCGTGGCCTCGGTCGCCCTCATGGGCATCGCCACCCTGATGTCGGCAACCTCGTCCGGCCTCCACGTTCTGATCTTCTGGCGCTTCGTGCAGGGCCTTGCCACGCCCGGCATCTTCGCCGTAACGATCGCATACATCAACGACGAGTGGCCCGCGGGCCGCGCCGCCTCCGCCGTCGCCGCTTACGTCAGCGGAACGGTGCTCGGCGGCTTCAGTGGTCGCGTCCTTTCGGGCTTCATCGCCGAATATCTCGGATGGCGCTGGATCTTCCTCGTGCTCGGGTGCGTGGCGCTGGCGATCTCGGCCGTGCTTCAGTGGGGATTGCCGCGCGAGCGGGGCTTTGCGTCGCGCGCGCCGGGGCGGGGATTCCTGCGCTCCGCCTGCGGGCATCTCACGAACCGTCGCCTGGCCGCCACTTATCTGGGGGCGTTCTGCGTCCTGTTCACACAGGTGGCAGCGTTCACCTACGTGACGTTTTACCTCGCCGCGCCACCGTTCTCATTAAGCTCCGGAGCGCTGGGCGCGATCTTCGCCGTCTACCTTGTGGGCGCCGCAGTAACGCCCCTCGCGGGCCGCGCCATTGACCACTTTGGGCACCGCGGCATCGTGCAGCTGGCCTGCGCGCTGGGCGTCTGCGGCGCATTGCCGGCGCTGGTGCCGACGCTGCCCGCCGTGCTGGCC
>Ga0302140_10012894_pt1 | contig 10234 bp, 17 predicted proteins | sample I_Bog_E1_1_FD_202095 | JGI IMG/M metagenome (GOLD analysis project Ga0302140, IMG submission 202095) | Peat permafrost microbial communities from Stordalen Mire near Abisko, Sweden - I_Bog_E1_1 | ecosystem: Environmental > Terrestrial > Soil > Wetlands > Peat | place: Sweden: Abisko, Stordalen...
AGTTTCATAATGGCACTTTGTATAACGCCACTGTTGAGTCTTGACGGCATACGGCAGCAAGGGAATGTGGTTGTAGCGGAAATTAAAGACTGCAGCATAGGAGGAGCGATAGGCTAGCATTCCAACCACGAGTCCAATCAACATGCCAAAAATTAGATCATGGGCTTGATGTTGCTAAATAGTATGAGCTTATCATCTCTCAAACACGCCATAGATAAAAGAAGGCTCACATGCGATGTATACATCGAACCCGAGACAAGTGATGCCAGTATCAGCGGTGTTAGCATGGCCATGAGGGCCCAGAAAGGCGACGAATGATCGGAAAGGACTTTCAGCTTCGAGTTGAGGTAAAGAGAAAGAAAAACTGCAGCTGCGAATGAACTAGACGCATGACCACTCGGGAAAGCCTGGAGACTATTCTCAATGTCAGTATGAACCTTGCAGCAAATCCTAGCAAAAGAGGACTCGATAACGTACGCTCTGTCTACATCACGACGGTTTCCCAAGCATAATGTTGCATCAAAACGGTGTCCTTTCTGATCGAAACTTCCCATGATGGCACGCCAGTCTGGCTTGCATGCTTCGATATAATAAGGTCGGAAACCGCCGATGGAATGCTTTAGGATAGTACATATGAAGGACCTACCATTTCGGATTGTGTCAGCGCTGGTCGTCCATGTGAGGTAAGTATTAACGAATAAGCTTCATGACGTACGTAGAAACAACAGCTTTCAGTAGGCCCACAACTCCGGCATGGAATCCCCAAAGGTTCTGACTTTTTATCTGAAATGTGCCTATGACGAGGAGCGGGACGAGGACAACAACCAGTGCGCAGCCATACGTCGGGAGAGGTTCTCTGACCCACGGATAGCTTATGTCCATTGGCAGTTGATAACTTTCAACATGGCGAGATGTGCTGAAGAGAGCGATTGAAGGTATCATTGGAACCACGTGGCGGTCTTTATAATACATCGGGGTGCAGTAGAGACCTAGTGTGAAGGCGGCGACAACAGAAAGGCAAACGTAGTCGAACCAGGCGACCCGGATGTAGGTGGCCCAATTGCTTCTTCTTGCATTACCACGAAGAGGAGAGAGTTGACAGCTGTATGAAGGAGCTGGAATGAACGACATGAATGCTGCACGGAAATTGAAAAGGCATAAGAATGCTGGCACACTCAGGGAAATAATGACATGGCCAAGCCGAGGGAGGTGGATGCACCGAGGAGGGAGAAGTAAAGATTGAAATGATACGAAGGATAGAACATGCTTCGACGCGTACTGACGTTTAAGCAATTACGAAAGCTTGCCTGCTGCTGATTTTGGGAAGGAGCGAAGGACATGAAATGAGTATGAGCAGAAGGACTTCCTTCGATTCGACAGAGGCAGATGTGTGGAATCCTTTCCATAGAAGAAATATGAGGGAGCCTCTTTTCATTGCACCACGAAGGACCTTGAAGGGTCACGGTAGGTGAAAGAAGTTCACCAGCTTCGAATGAGCTACCTAGTGGTAGTGAGCACTGAGGACTCCAACCGAGCACATGACCGGGATTGGATCAGTGACTTCCGACTCTCGGAGTTGGTGGATTCTTTTTTTTCTGGGACCCCTTCCCAAGTCCAAAACCGCGCCCTTTGAAGGTCGTTTCTCCGTTGCTCAATCTTTGCCCTTTCCAGCGAGAACCCGGAGGGATACAAACTCCCGATTTATTCTAGATCTCCTTCAGTGTTGTCCAATCGGGCACGAACGGCAACTACGTCAAGACTCTCGCAACCCTGGCGCTCCGTGGGGTCATCTACCCCGCCATCAGAGCCAAGCTGGCTCCTCCTCACGCCAGGCTCTCGGTGATCTCGAGGCATTTAGATCCTCATCCATCAATCCCAATCAACACTCCATATTCCATCGAGAGACTTTCCTCCGACGTATCTTCACAAACGAGACCATTCAATCCTGAAGATCCCATGATGTCTAGCCAACCAAACCACCCCGCTCTCCTCATCCCAGGCCCAATTGAGTTCGACGATGCCGTTCTTCAATCCATGAGCCACTACAGGTATGAAAGACTCCCTCCTCCGCGTTGTCCAAAGACGACATGGTTGCCAATCAACGCCAACTGACTGTTACTTGGGGACAGCGAGAGTCATGTTGGAGGCCCATTCGTAGCAACATTCGGCGAGACGCTGTCGATGCTGAGAAAACTTTTCCAGACTGCCGACCCATCGTCACAACCTTTCGTCATATCTGGCTCAGGAACTCTCGGGTGGGACTTGGTCGCCGCGAATTTGGCAGAGCCTGGAGACGACGTGTTAGTTCTGCACACTGGATACTTTGCAGACTCTTTCGCGGATTGCTTTGAGACTTATGGAGCCAAAGCTACACAGCTGAAGGCCCCTATTGGATCAAGGCCTCAACTTCCGGAAATAGAGAAGGCATTGAAAGAGAAGAAATACAAGTTGCTGACAGTCACACACGTCGATACATCCACTGGTGTCCTCAGCGAGCTGAAGACGCTCTCGGAATTGGTGCACCGGGTCTCTCCCGATACGCTTGTGATTGTGGATGGCGTTTGCAGCGTTGGGTGCGAGGAGATCGAGTTCGACAAATGGCAACTCGATGGCGTGATCACCGCAAGTCAAAAAGCAATCGGGTGTCCCGCTGGGTTGTCAATTTCGATGTTCAGTGGCCGGGCAGTTAAGACATTCCAGGCGAGAAAGACTCCTCCAGGGTCTTACTTCGCTTCGTTCAAGAACTGGCTCCCTAGTAAGTAAGATCAAACTTCTCCGGTGGCAGACAGTGCTGATCTCTCAAGTTATGCAAAACTATGAAGCTAAGAAAGCTTCTTACTTTGCTACCCCCTCGCCACAACTGATTCACGCTCTCCACACGTCTCTGAATCAGATACTTTCAAAGCCATTGGCTGAACGCTTTGCAACACATAAGGCTGTATCTCAGAAGATTAAAAAGGCCGTGACCGACCTCGGCTTGAAGCAGCTGGCCTCCGATCCAGCTGATCAAGCAAATGGCATGACGGCTATTTACTTGCCAGAGAATGTGAAGGCGCCAGAGCTATTACCAAATTTACTCAAGAAAGGTGTCATATTCGCTGGTGGTTTACATAAGGAAATTGCTGCGAAATATATTCGATTTGGGCATATGGGAGTTAGCGTTGTGAGTATTTTGGAAGCACCGCGAAATTGTGATAATCAGCTTACTTGAAAATAGACGGACCCTAAACGTGACGATGTTGACCGTGCAATCCAGGCTCTGCAGAACGGGCTGTCCGAGGCTGGCTATCAAAAAGCCTAAGATTCGACGATCTCCACGATTAGATTGGGCTGGACATAAAAAAGCAACTTTTCAGAGACATTTGCGCTTGCTGACTTGTAAATAAAAAACACGTTCTCTGAATGATGAAATAGACTGGCGCAATTGCGAACAGCGTTCTCCACGTTTTCCGACTGCACGATCCGTTTTGTCTCAGCCACCACCACCACTATTGCCTCGTTCCCAGAGTGCAAAAAGAAGCCCCGCCCCGATTTAGCATGACAACGAGCACTTATTGCCTAACAATGTGACACGGGCGGTTACTCGAGCTTTTCTGAGTAGAGCCCGCAGATGGCCACTTCGTTCACCTTGCCACTTTCAGCCATCCGCCAACTCGAGCTGAGTCTGTTGTTTCTCCGGCGGCAATCAAAACGGAGAATTGGCCTAAAGCCCTAGATGCGGAAATGGGCTGAACGATCCGCTCGAAGTGATGATTTACAATTTGAAGCCTAGACGAACCATTTGACCTGCTTCGGGAACAAGGCGTGATGATGGCGTTTTCTTCGCAGCATGGAAGGTGAACTCTATTCCTTGGCGGTCGTCGTTTGCAAAGCATATAAGGGGGATATCCTCATTCAATGCAGTATCATCTCTTTGCAAACCAATTTTCACCGACCTGCAAACTACCTTCACACAAAGCCTCGTCACCTCACTCTTCAAAATGCGTGCCTCATCCTTCCTCGTCGTCTTCGCAGCTGCTGGAGCACTTGCACAAAGCACTGTAAGAGCTTCTATCCTTTCAAAAACACTTTAGCAAGAATCTAGCTTCATACTAGTATGAGATCTTGACCAAGCAATACTGATTTATCAATAGACTTCCTCTAAGCCAACAAGTAGCAGCAGTGCTGTAGTTTCCTCCTCCAGCAAAGCATCTAACCTCACTATCACCACCTCTGTCACCGCATCTGTCACCTCATCAGTCAAGGCAACTACCACTGTATCAAGCACATCTTCCAAGGCGTCTACTACGTCCGGCACGCCTACACCTACGCCTACCCCAAAAACGACTTCGGGGGCTATGAGTGCTTTTGAGATGAGCAAGTACGTTGCCGGATTTGCTGGTCTGTCAGGACTGCTCGTTGCATACTTGTAAAAGGAATTTGAGCTTCGGGAACAAAGGTAGAGATTGGAAACATCGGACTTGATAATAACATTCATGGGATAATGCTCTTTCGTCGCTGTTGCCACTTGGCTGAGGGTGCTTAATGTATGGAGGCGGAGCCCCGAAATTGAATCAGTTTCATTTCAGGAATTGTTGTAAGAAGATGCCCCGGGAGACGAAACTTCTTGTACATATTCGAACGCATAGATGCCCCTGGAAAGTAATATCAGGCTTTTAGTGGACCACGTCTTTCAATCTGCTGAGCCAATGAAAGTTTGAAACGACGAGCATTGTGACAACACAGAATGAAAGACGACTTGTCTGGCTCATGCCTCTGACCTTCTGGAATGCATCATCACCTTAATGATAATTTACTTGCAAAAGTGAAAGATACTGGGAGATCTTTTCTCCGTGATCAATTTGGGGACGAGGTAGGCGGTCGGTCACTTGATTCGGTTTAGCGTACTGTAGTGGGGTAAAAAGGCTGGGACCAACTCATTCACGCCTTCAACTCCATACAAGTCCTCCAACAACCATACCCGTGCCCTCTAGAAGATCATTTCTGCCAGCGCGGGCTGTACCAAGCACACCCACAGCGAGGATCGATCTATCGCCGTCGGAACAGGTCACATACCTTGAGACCAAGCCGCGAAGATGGCTCCAACCATCGAAGAGCTCGACGCGACTGTCCGCGCCTTCTACGAAGGTCGAGGAGAATCGGTTAGTGCAAATCAAGCTGCCCGCTTGTCTCTGGCTTGTTGCGTATATTTGCTGACGCGTTGGACTTATAGCAAAAGGTTGCTCAAGCAGCTCTGAATCAGGTACGACTGCCTTTGCGCCAGGGAGCGCCTCCTACCACGACAATATGCTTACAGGTCAAAACAGTTCAAGGAAGATCCAGATGCTTGGTTACTGGTCGATAAGATCTTGCAAGAGGCTACATACCCACAGACGAAATGTTTGCCCCCTCCATCGTAAGATAGCTTCGTGCGCTGACAAATTACAGACTTGGGCTTGCAAGTACTCGACAATGTCATCATGACCAGGTGGAAAGTTCTTCCAAAGGAGCAATGTCAAGGTAAGAGCCTATTTGGGTGACTGGAGCGGGTATGCTAACTGCGGTGTCAAGGAATCCGCAATTTCGTTGTCGGCTTCATCATCCAGTCCTCGGGCTCCGAAGAATCCCTCAAATCCCAACGAACCCTCATCAACAAGCTCAACCTCGTCCTCGTCTCTATCCTCAAGCAAGAATGGCCTCACAACTGGCCCACATTCATCAACGAGATCATCTCCTCCTGCCATACAAGTCTGTCAATATGTGAAAATAACATGGCGATTCTGCGGCTGCTGTCCGAAGAGGTCTTTGACTTTTCGGCGGATGCTATGACCTCTGCGAAGACGAAGAACTTAAAGCAAACCATGTGTGCTGAATTCTCGTCTATTTTCCAGCTCTGCAACGAGGTTTTGAACTCTGCTACCCAGGCAAGTTTGATCAAGGCCACGCTCGAGACCCTCCTCAAATTCTTCAACTGGATTCCTCTTGGCTATATTTTCGAAACACCTATCATCGATACGCTACGTACCCGATTTTTAGAAATGCCAGAGTTCAGAAATGTAACTTTGAAATGCTTGACGGAAATTGGCGGCCTGCAGACTGGCCAGAACAACGCCTACGATGAGAAGCTGGTCCAAATGTTCACAGAAGTTCTGACCACCATATCCAAGATCATTCCGCTTTCCCTAGACCTCAAGTCGACCTACAGCTCGAGCAATTCAAAAGACCAGGAGTTCATTCAAAATCTTGCTCTTTTCCTGACCAACTTCTTTGGTGTTCATCTCAACGTAAGAACGCCTTCTCTGTTCTTTGCTAGCAATTTACTAACTTCTTGACTAGCTCATCGAGAATCTTCCAAACCGTGATTTCCTTACCCACGCTCACTTCTACCTAATCCGAATCTCACAAATCGAAGACCGAGAGATCTTCAAGATCTGCCTGGAGTACTGGACCAAGCTCGTGCAGGAGCTGTACGATGAGATGCAGTCACTTCCTATCACAGACGTCAATCCACTTATCAATATGGGAGTTGGTGGCCTCACAAACCCCGGTGCACCAAATCCTAATGTGTTGGCAAACTACCCGCTTCGCAAGCACAAATACAACGAGGTGTTATCAAATTTGAGAGTAGTTATGATCGAGAAGATGGTCCGACCCGAGGAAGTGCTCATCGTTGAGAATGATGAGGGAGAAATTGTCAGAGAGTTCGTGAAGGAGAGCGATACTATCCAGCTATACAAGACTACAAGAGAGTGTTTGGTCTATCTTACCCATTTGGATGTTGTCGATACCGAGCAAATCATGACCGATAAGTTAGCCCGACAGGTCGATGGCTCCGAATGGTCTTGGGCCAACTGCAACACCTTGTGCTGGGCTATTGGATCCATTTCCTTGGCAATGAATGAGGAGACCGAAAAGCGTTTCTTGGTGACTGTCATCAAGGATCTTCTTGGTCTCACTGAGATGAAGCGAGGGAAAGACAACAAAGCCGTGGTGGCCAGTAACATCATGTACATCGTCGGCCAATATCCTCGATTCCTGAAGGCACACTGGAAGTTTCTCAAGACCGTGGTCAACAAGCTTTTTGAGTTCATGCACGAATCACATGAAGGTGTTCAAGATATGGCTTGCGACACGTTTATCAAGATCGCTCGGCAGTGCAAGCGACACTTCGTTGCTTTGCAACCTGGAGAGACTGAACCATTTATTGAGGAGATTGTTCGCACCATGCGCAAGATCACCTGCGATTTGTCACCCCAGCAGGTCCACACTTTCTACGAAGCTTGTGGTTATATGATTGCTGCACAACCCCAAAAGAATGCTCAGGAGCGACTCATCGCTGAGTTGATGTCATATCCAAATGCTGCGTGGGATCAAATCATCTCGCAAGCTACCGCAAACCCCACCATCTTGCAAGACGCAGACACCATTAAGGTTATTGGCAATGTCATGAAGACGAACGTTTCGGCTTGTTCGTCGATCGGGAGCTACTTCTACCCTCAAATCGGCAGAATCTATCTGGACATGCTTTCTATGTACCGTGCTACTAGCCAGATGATATCAGAGGCTGTTGCTCGAGATGGTAAGCTTCCAGGTTCATCTTAGACGAAACGACATATACTGACAGAAGGCAGGTGAAATTGCAACCAAGATGCCACGAGTTCGAGGATTAAGAACAATCAAGAAAGAGATCTTGAAGCTAATCGAGACATATGTTGAGAAGGCAGATGATCTTGAAATGGTCCGAACGAACATCGTCCCAGCTCTCCTCGATGCCGTTCTCGTTGATTACAACCGCAACGTCCCTAATGCTCGTGATGCTGAAGTCTTGAAGGTCATGTCGACAATCATTACTAAGCTATCTGTACGTTGGACCCCTCATCGCTCGAAATATTCAGTGGTGCATCCCCTCTCTATATATGACAGCTCACTTTGGAGTTCTTCGCCTGCTGAGCCTCTTTACTGACTTCAACTGTAGTCTCTTATGGAAGACCAAGTCCCCACAATCATGGAAAATGTATTTGAGTGTACATTGGAGATGATCAACAAGGATTTCTCGGAGTTCCCAGAGCACCGTGTCGAATTTTTCACACTTCTTCGTGCCATCAACCTCCACTGTTTCCCTGGTAAGGCCTATCAAGTGTGTCATATCAGCATGCAATAATAGCTAACACTAGTCATAGCTCTTCTCAAGCTCGACAATAGACAGTTCAAGTTTGTCATCGACTCCTGCATGTGGGCAAGCAAACACGACAACCGCGAGGTTGAATATGCTGGACTCAACATGTGTTTGGAATTGATTACAAACATCGCAGAAACGGACCCCTCAACATCGAATGCCTTCTTCCAGCAATTCTTCATTCCAATCTTACAGGATGTCTTCTTCGTACTCACTGACACAGATCACAAGGCCGGATTCAAGTCACAATCCATGCTGCTTTCCCGCATGTTCTACTTTGTGGAACCTGCCGATGGCACGCGGCCTAAGATTCAAGGTCCCATCTACCAACCAGATCAGGCTCCAGCAGGGACGGGCAATAAAGAGTTCTTGGGCGGGTTTGTTGCCAACCTGTTGCAGAATGCTTTCCCCAATTTGCAGCCGTAAGTTTAGCAGACCAATTTGTACCGCTCATCGAATACTGACTTGGTACAGTGGGCAAATCAAGAACTTTGTCGAAGGCTTGTTCAGTCTCAACAGCGCCTACGACCGATTCAAGCTCAACCTTCGTGACTTCCTTATCCAATTGAAGGAATTCGCGGGCGATAATGCTGAGTTGTTTGCCGAGGAAAAAGAGCAGCTGGAGCGTGATGCCAAGGCCGCTGAGAGGGAGCGGTTGTCGAAGGTCGGCGGCTTACTCAAACCTGCTGAGCTTGCCGAGGATGATGATGAGTTGTGACTCGAGGAGGAGTTGAGAACGGAATATGCGAACGTCGAAGCACGAGACGACATTCCTACTACAGCCCGCGTTCGTCGCCCATATCTAGTTAACAATATGGATGGGTGGGAGATGTACGATCTGTGAACGCCTCGTCTACGACATGCAGTCACCCCCTGGATACTGATCTTTCACCCTTGCTCCATCTTTTCCTCTGACCATATACCACGCTCTCGGTTGGAGTTGGGCTGCGGGATGGAAACTTGATTATGTCTCAAAAGTCGTTCTTCTGTTTTAGATTTCTCTTCTCCGATCATATCGCAAGCCGATACCTTACAGATTTGCATTGCTTGCGAAGAAGTTCCGTCTCGATCTCGAAACGACATGGAGGATGATGCACGAAGCTGATGGGCGATATGAGAAACGAAGTCAGGACTGCTCCATGTAGAAACCAAACATGCGGCAGAAATCAACATACATGAAAAGCAATTGGTCTCCCATGTCTAATGAGGCGTGTGCAAACAACTGACAACTTAGAGTCTAATCTTTTTGCTTCCACAGCTCGAAAGCCCGAAAACATCTCAGGAGAACGAGCACGTGCCTCTAGTGGGGCGTAAAGTAATCTTACATACTGTACAGTACAATGCCAAGACATTAAGCTGCCATCCTTCCCGTGAATCCCAGCTCGAGCCAGAACACGAGCATCAAATCATTTCTTTGTGTAGCCCAACGTGCTCATCCCAGAGTCCAGATATTTGAGCGCTTGGCTCTAGATGCCTCTTCCAAGTGGGGTTGTGCAGGTAGACTTGACTACTTTCGAAGTCCTGCAAGGCACCACGGATCAGTAATGCTGCTCTTCCCGCGATACCGAGAGATTGAACGGTTAGATTATGAGCTAGCTGTCCCTAAAATACAAAGAGAGTTTCTGCATTTCACGGCGACGGGGGATCGTCGTTAGCATTCTCCGCAGTAGTGGGAGAAAAATGACTTATAAATAACGATCATGGCTTTAGATTCTTGCATTGTTCAGAGACTGTCTCGGACATTTCGTTTCCCTCCTTCAGCTGAATCATGATGTTTTTAAGATTTTTAAGGCGAGGTGTTGTTGCTGCAGGTGTAGCAACGGTTGCAGCGCAGACTACGTTTGTCAATCAGACGACTTGTAATGGGACGCAGTATACATATCAAGAGCTCGCTGGTTATGGTCTCATTTCTGGCAATGCGAGAGACGAATTTGGGGATACAATTGGAGGGGTCGGATCCGCGCTTGCAATTGACCGTTCCCAGTGGGTAAAGCTAGCAAATGGAAGCCATACCGGAGTTCTGTGGGCGCTGCCAGACAGAGGATGGTATGTCCACTTGAGCTATGCCGGAGGATTTGT
>Ga0302140_10012899_pt1 | contig 10231 bp, 9 predicted proteins | sample I_Bog_E1_1_FD_202095 | JGI IMG/M metagenome (GOLD analysis project Ga0302140, IMG submission 202095) | Peat permafrost microbial communities from Stordalen Mire near Abisko, Sweden - I_Bog_E1_1 | ecosystem: Environmental > Terrestrial > Soil > Wetlands > Peat | place: Sweden: Abisko, Stordalen...
CGTCTGCATATTCAGTAAGTCGACGGCAAGCTGTATACGTAATGGATTCAAATCACTTGGAGAAGAGTGGGGTTGGCCAGTTCACGAAGCTGGCCAGCCCCTCGCCTTTTGACCATTGCGGCCTGTCGACATTTAAGCTAATGCAATGTCTGCGCAAGCTGCTATCGAACCCAAGAAGATGTTGACTATTGATCCCGCTAACCATCAGGTAAGTGAGATGTACAAGCTGATGGTCGGCCTTATCGTGCCTCGACCTGTTGCCCTGGTCTCTACGATCGACAGTGACGGGGTGCACAATGTTGCACCGTTTAGTTTTTTCAATGGAATCGGGTCTAACCCGCCCACCGTCCTTTTCTGTACTGCCTTGCGATCCGCCAGCGCTGACAGGGCAGATAACCGCAAAGACACTCTGCGTAACGTGGAACAGACGGGCGAGTTTGTGATTAACATCGTTTCTTCGGAGATTGCAGCGGCGACTAATGCTACGGCTGCCGAAGTTGCTCCTGAGGTAGATGAATTTGAGCTGGCAGGTTTAACTGCTATTCCGAGCGAAGTGGTTCGTGCGCCGAGAGTTGCTGAGTCTCCCGCTCAACTGGAGTGCAAGCTGCTCCAGATCGTCTTCACTGGAGAAGCATCCGGGGCGGGCGTGGTGATCATTGGCGAAATCGTACGGTTCCATGTTCAGGCTGACCTGGTGGACAACTTCCGCATTGACCCGGAAAAGCTTGACGCTGTAGGCCGTATGGCAGGGAACACGTGGGTCAGCACACATGACCGCTTTGAACTGGTGCGACCTAAGTAAGCGGCTTGAAGAATCGACAACGTTTTATGGACTGACCTTCCAACCGGTCCAGATATTGGTCAGGTGGGTCCACGCCAGGGCTCGGTACTCAGGGTTTGCTCTGTCATACAATTCGTGATGCCAGAGTCGAAAGAAGCAGGCATAGCGATCGTGATCCGAGACGTTGGCGGCTGCGGCGTGGGCAAGGGCGTAGTGGCAGATCACTACGTCTCCCGGTGAGCCCAGAAGTTGAACTGGTTTGCCAAGAGATAACTTCGGCAGGCCTTTGCGAACGGATTGCGGTCCACGATGATTGAAGTACTCTTCAACGAGAAAATGCGATCCAGGCCATACGGTGAAGTTTCCTGCGAACTCCGTTTTTACTTCGCTCAAAAATACGCCCACCAGCATGGTGAATGGAATCACTTCGCCACCCTCGACTCCGTTGTACGGAGCGGGGAAGCCGTCGACATGAGCGACGGGAGCAGACGGATGTTCAACCTTGTGTGCGCGGCGTAGAGCGATCTGGCCCTGTGTATCCAAGGCGAGGGTTTTGTGGCTGACCAACTCACCGATCCGCTTCTTGACTGCACGATTGTGAAGCAATGCCAGGATGTCCGGCGTCCCGAGCAAATCTGGACAAAAGCTGCGGGAGTCGTACTCTGCCTTGCGTGCCGGGTCGTAATTTTCGGCCAGGTCATCGTCGATCAGGCGGCGAGCTGTAGATACAGTCCGCTTGCTGACGAGACCCGGAAAGTGAAAATATCCAGCACGCACGAATGCGGATATCCAGCTACTGCGAAAGACCACGCACAAGCCTCCGATGCTTCCCATGCCCTGGATTCAGGGTATGGGAAGCATGTTCAGCATAGCGATTCTTATTCTGTCCGCAAAGCCTTCACCGGGTCGATCGAAGCGGCGCGGCGAGCTGGAATGATCCCCGCAATGCACGCAGCAACGGCCAGAGTTGCGATTGCTATAGACATTACTTCAGCGTTGGCGCTTGTAATCTCATAGAGCTGGGATTTTACGAAGCGCACGCAAAGCATCGCTACTGGAATCCCAATCGCCAGTCCCAGAACTGTTTGGACTACAGCGCCGCGCATTACCATCGCGATCACGCCGCCGCGATTCGCGCCGAGCGCCATGCGGATTCCAATCTCCGGTGTCCGCCTCACTACCGCGTAAGAAGTAACTCCGTACAGCCCGATCGAGGCTAGGAGTAATGCAAGGCCACCAAACAATTCGGTGAGCCGCGCAATCATTCTCTCTTCCGTGAACTGGTCGGCAATCTGCTCATCAAAGGTCTGGAACTTTACCACTGTGAGATTTGGATTGATCGCCGCCAGTGTTCTCCGGGCAATCGTCTCCATATCGCTCATCGGCTGGGCTGTCTGGATGACCATCGCTCCTGCGTACAAGGAGTCATCCTGTTCGATGGGGCTCTTGTCGCTCTTTTCGCGTTGCATCAGCGGCACAAAATACATGCTGTGGTCTTTCCAGCGCACGCTCTGATAAACCGTGTCGTCAACCACTCCGACAATTTCAAAATCTCCAGGCGAGTCCGCGTGCCCAATTCGCGCTCCGATGGGATTTCGCCCCTGGAACAAGGCTTTGACGAAGCTTTGATTCACGACTACAACGGGCGGTGAAGTCGAGGTATCCTGCACCCCAATCGCACGGCCCATGAGCACATGCGTGCCTACGGAGTCGAAGTAGTCTCCGTTCGCCTTCACGAATGAAGCGTTCTGGTGAAGGTCTGGCTGCCCCTGCACTCGAACATCATTCCCCCAGTTGTTATCTTCCATGGGCGTGTAACTTGAAATGCCGACCTTCACGATGCCTGGTACTGCATGGAACCGCTCTTCCATGGTCCGGTAAAGAGCCTCCAACTGTGTCTGGGAATATCCGGCGGCCTGAGGATTGATGTGCACGATATACCGATTTTTGGTGTCGAGCTTCATGTCGGTGTTCTGCAGCTTGCTCATGCTCTGCGAAAATAGCCCCGCCCCTACGAGCAGCACGAGTGAAAGGGCGGCCTGCGTAACGACCAGCACTCGCTGTAGGACAGACGCTCCGTTGGCTGTGGTTCTTGATCCGCTGCGCAGAGCATCTGCCGGCCTGGCCTGCGCGGCCATCCATGCCGGGGCCACGCCGAACAGAATTCCGGTCACGAGCGAAATCCCAAACGCAAAGGCAATTACTTCCAACGACGGGCTGGCTGCGATCGGTACATTCCTCTCTCCGGGAAAAGCCAGTGCAAGCAGCATGTCTGCGCCGGCGTAGGCCACTACGAGCCCTGCGACGCCTCCCATCAGGGACAGCAGCACACTCTCGGTGAGCAACTGCCGCACGATCCTTGCCCGCCCAGCGCCGAGGGCAGTCCGCACGGACATCTCTGTCTTGCGTCCCATTCCGCGCACAAGGAGCAGGTTGGCGATGTTGGCACAGGCAATGGCCAGCACCAATCCTGCAACCCACATCAACAGCAGCAGGTGTGACTTATACTGCCTTTGCATGTCTGAGATTCCGGCACCCGCCGGCGTGAGCGGTGCATGAGTTCTACTGAGCAGCACTTTGTCCTGTGGGCTCGTCAGGTCAGTCCACTGGGAAGCAAGGGCCTGCTTCAGAAGTCCATTCACCTTCTCCTGTAGCGGGCCCATCGCTGTGCCTGGCTTGACGCGCGCAACCATGTACAGCCAGTTTGTCTTGGGGCTGTGAACGTAAGACACGTTCGCCAGTAATGGCATGGTCTCAATAGGCAGATAGTAGTCGGGAGGGGTGCTGGTCAGCCGATCCCCATAAAATCCTTTCGGCGCGATACCGACAATGGTGACAGCCTTGGTGTTCACCCAGAACGTGCTCCCGACTACGGCAGCATCGCCGTTGAACGCTCGCTTCCAGGTCTCGTAACTCATGACAGCGGTGGCTGGCGCGCCTTGAGTATTATCCGCATCAGTGAACAACCGCCCTGCCTGTGCGCTCAGCCCAAAGGTTCGAAAGTAGTTTCCGGAGACAAACTCGCCCATGACTGACCGGGCTTCGGTTCCTGGTCCATCTCTGCGCGCAATTATAGGACGATACGTAAACCCTGCCTGCATTGCGGCGAGTTCTTCAAACTCCGGTACGTTTTTTCTCAGCAGTTCGTATGTCTCGGTAGGGAAGAGGGAGTAGTCACCATCATCGCGAAAGCCATTCTGGCCCACGCAGCATTGCGGCTGATCTCCGAGCCGCCACAGAGTCTTCGGGTCGGCTACGGGCAAGCTCTTCAACAGCACTGAGTTCACGAGGGTGAAGATTGCCGCGTTGGCTCCGATGCCGAGGGCGAGGGTCAGTAGCACCGTTATGGTGAATCCTGGCGTCTTACGCAACTGGCGCAGTGCATAGCGTAAATCCTGCGTGAGGGTCATCATTTTGGCTCTCCTGGAAGACGTGTCGCCGAAGAACCTGCACGTCACGTTCCACAGCCTTGGAGAGAGTTCTCTATATTTATCTTGAACTTAGGTCTGGTGCGCCAGAGCTTCCTGTCCGCTAACGAAACCGCTTGTCCGGATATGGACGCCCGGGCAATTTGCTAACCTGCGGCCAACTCGATTCCGCGACTCTCCCTGCCACACGCGGTCACGATCGCCAGAACGACGGCCACGATTACAACCGTTCCGAGGAGGACGGGGGAGTAATCATGCCAACGCTCCGAAAGGCGCTGTTGGACTACGAGGTTTTGTGAAGTGAGCAGATTGCCGAGTTGGTAGGCGAGGCCCGGCAGGATTGCACGAACGGGGGCAGGCGAAAGCTCGGTGAGATATGCTGGCACCACTCCCCATGCTCCCTGGACCATGAACTGCATTAGAAACGCCCCGATGCCGAGCATCAGTGGGGTGTGTCCATAGGCAAAAAGCGGTGCGATTGGAATCGACAGCAAAGCTGCAGTAATGATTGCCCGCTTGCGTCCCCACCGCTCTGAAAGTGTGCCGAAGACGAAGCCACCAGCTAAAGAACCGATGCTGTAAACAACTGCTATCCAGCCGGTGATCGCAGGCGAAAATCCACGTCCTTTTTGCAGGAAGGTTGGATACATATCCTGCGTTCCATGCGAAAAGCTGGTGAACGCAGTCATTAACAAAATCAGGAAGAGAAAGACCGGCAGATAGGAAATTAACTTTGGAAGCAGAGCAGCTTTGGGCACGCCAGCAACGGTGCCTCTCTTCTTCTCCATCTGAGATGCTAGCCAGACAGGGGATTCTTCCACGCCTGATCGCATGAAGACGATGAGCAGTGCGGGCGCCGCTCCGAGAACGAACAATCCCCGCCAGCCAATCCAATGAACATGAAACAGCAGCGCGAATGCTGCGGCTGCGAGCAGATATCCGATTGCATAGCCTTCCTGTAGCAGGCCGGAAAATGTACCTCGCCCTTCTTTCGGGAGAGTTTCGAAGGTCAGCGCTGCTCCGACACCCCACACTCCGCCCATCGCGATGCCAAAGAGTGCACGCAAAACAAGGAGCCAAGGCAGGGACGGCGCGAATGCACAACTGAGCTCGACGATGGAGTAGCAGAGGATGTTGAGCATGAGGATCGGTTTGCGGCCGAACTTGTCGGCGAGCGCTCCGAAGATGAAAGCGCCTACGGGCCGGAAAACCAGTGTCAGTGCAACTGCTTCCGAGACGTTTGAAGCCTTCGTCTGAAACTCTCCGGCGATGGCAGGGATGCATAAGATCAGCAGGAAGAAATCGAGCGCGTCGAGCGACCATGCCATGAGCGAGGCCAGGAAAGCATTGCGTTGTGGGCGCGTCAGCCGCCGAAAATTGTCTCCAACAGAGGAAAAGGAGCCTACAGACATACGCCGGAGCATACCAGATGCTCCATAGCTCGAAGAAAATCCCGCGCTCAAATAATATTTGTTGCAACGAATACTTTTTCGGGGCATCTTCTCTTTGCTAGCCGTTGTATCAGGGATACAGTTGTTCACACGGCTATCTCGTGTCCTGTTCCGTGTCTGTAAGGCCCGTGACCAAGTTTCGCTACCCAACGCGTTACCACTTTGAAAGGAAATACCCGCAATGAAGCTATTCAAGATCGCCTCAGGTATTCTCGTCCTCGCCGCTCCGTTTGCAGCCAACTCAGCGTTTGCCCAAACCTCCACATGGAAGGCTGACTCCGCCCACAGTGAAGTGGATTTCACCATCAAGCATCTCGGAATCTCCAATGTTCATGGCCGGTTTGGTAAAACGGAAGCAGTCATTACGTATGACGAGAAGGACATCACCAAGTCTACGGTTAACGCCACAATTGACGTTGCCGGGGTGGATACGGGGGAGGCCCCGCGCGACAACCACCTCAAGACGGATAGCTTCTTTGATGTTGCCAAGTACCCGACGGCGACATTTGTGAGCACCGGTGTAACGAAGACTGCTTCAGGCCTGTCTGTTGCGGGCAATCTGACTCTGCATGGAGTCACCAAGCCGGTCGTCCTTGAAGTAGAGGGACCAAGCGCACCTGTGACTGGTATGGACAAGAAGCCGCATGTTGGGTTTTCAGCGACCACGACGATCCATCGCACAGACTTTGGAATCGGTGCGGGCTTCCCGGCGGCAGTTCTGGGCGATGACGTGAAATTGACCATCGACCTGGATGCAGCCAAGCAGTAGCCTCGTTGATCTAAAAATTTGAGGAGCAGGGAGGCTGATTTGCAACCGCCTCCCTGCATTGCTTTCACATTCGCCACGCCGCAATTGGAGAAGAGATGCCGTCAGTCCTGCAGGGAACCGAAGAGGCCCGCAACTTCTCCAGTCCCCACGAGGAAGCGCTACTTACCCTGATGCGCAGCGCCGACTGCCTGCATCGCTCGCTACAGCAGCGCCTCAAGCCGCATGGCGTCACGGCTACGCAGTACAACGTTCTTCGCATTCTTCGCGGAGCACGTCCAAATGGTCTGACCTGTTCGGCGATCGGCAACAGGCTGATCACCCCGGAACCTGACATTACGCGTCTGCTGGGCCGCCTCAAGTTGCAAAAGCTTGTGCAGCAGCAGCGTGACAAGGACGACAAGCGCATTCACTGGACTCACATCACAGATGAGGGGCTGAAACTGTTGTCTGGATTGGATGGCATTATCGATCGGACTCCTCGGGAACTACTGCAAAGGCTCAATCTGGAAGAAGTAAAAACTCTTACCCGCTTGCTGAATAAGGCGCAGTGTTGTAGTTCGGATCAGAATATAAATAACGATTCGATAAAAGAAAAGCTTCCCGTTACCGGGAAGCCACCTTCGCCATATTTGCGGCCAAAGCCGCTTCTTCCTCACCATCGCCCTGAATAATTTTGTGGTGCAGGCAGTAGAGAGCAAGCTCAAGCCGGTCAGATACTCCAAGCTTGTCATATATCTTGCGCAGATAATTTTTGATTACTTGCTCCGTAGTTCCCAATTGATAGGCAATTTCTTTGTTCCGCTTGCCTTGGGTAATACAGGTGATAATCGCCATCTCTTTCGGAGACAGCCGAGGTTGTGTACGCGGGCTTACCAGCGCAGCGGCCTGAGAGCGATATGCCTCAATGACCAAATTAATCGACTGGTTATCGATCCATGTCTCGCCTGAAGCAATTTTTCGGATGCACTTTACGAGAAGATCAGGAGAGATGGCACGCGAAATAATGCCGCGAACTCCACGACGGTAGAGCTCAACCGTGTGGCTCTCATCTGAATAAGACGCCTGAACGATAATCTTTACGTCCGGAGCAATGCGCAGCAGTTCAGGGATTGCATTTGCTGTTCCGGTCAGCATTCCACCTTCAAGCAGAACGACATCGGTGGGGTACCGTTGCACGGCTGCATGCAGATTTTCAATCGAGTCGGCTTGCGCCACTACCCGAACGTCGTCCTCGAGGGCGAACACTTTCCGAATTCCAACCCGGTAAATGGCCTGAGAGTCCGCAAGAATGACGCGGATCGCACCCGGCTTGGCTGCCGAATCGTGAACTTCTCCCTCTGGAGAATCTTCCAGAAAGTCCATTTTTATGACTGACATAGGTGCCTGCGGAATTACTGATCTGCGAATCGGTACTCATCAATTGTTGCGGCGGTATGGTACCCAGTTTGACTTGGGTAACAGCGTACCACACGTCCGCGACAGTGGACTAGCACATCTCTCGGCGTGGCCAGGATCTCTCCCGGCATCCGTAATGAGAATCCAATGGACGCTCCCTGGTTCACATGACGATCCGTAATGAAAAGGACACCGCTTGCAGAAACGTTACTCGTTACCGCTGCAAATTCCCCTTCATCGGTGGAAAGCACTACAGGAAGACTCAATGGAAACCGCACCGCGCAGCGAACCTCTTGTCGAGGAACGCGTCCGGGGCTTGCCGGTGAAACAGGCAACTCTGGCGTAGACAGACTCATGTAGCAACTATTCCTTTCCGGGAAGCGTTACCAATACTGTACCTCATACCGAGTACTATCAGGGCAATACCAAAGTTTCTTTCACGTGATCCAAATGTACCCTGCAGGTAAGTACTTGGCAAATGACCCTTAGGTGGTATCCGTTGTTACGAAAACGGGCACCAACCTTGGTTCGGAATTGGGTACCTCAGATTTGGGTCACCCAATCCTTTGGAATGGGCTAGAGACCTTTATACATCTATTCATGATTTTGTAAACACATTGTCAGCAAAGGAGCCTTGATGCTTACCTGCATTTCCTCTCGCCTGGCACAACGAGAGGAAACGCAGTACTCACTACCAACTTTTCATCGCCAAAAGGCTGCGGAAGCTCCCACCCATTGCTGGTTTTTATTGTGATCGACACCCATCATTTTGCCCCGTCCAAGACGAACGAGGGAAAGCGCCGGCTGCAATTCACCCCCGTCGGGCCATAGATACAAGATGCGAACTTCTGCTTGCGTCAGTCCGTGCGGGGTATCGATTGTAGGTACAAACTGCATTCTTTGCTGCAGCAGGAAGTCTCCTCGTCGGTCCTTGGGTATTGCCAGCAGGTCGGGCCGGCTCGGCGCAAATTGAATTCCCTTTCCTGCAAAAGAGAACAGCGGTTTGAGCAGTAGATCTTCATAGATGACCTCAGCGCTGTCGCCATGGGGCAGTAAAACGCCAGCTTCGATCAATTTTTCAGATCCATTTCCCTCTAGAAAATCGTTCAAAAACACAGCGGGAGGGACAACTGGATCTCCTAACTGAGCTTTCTCTGGTGAATTGATTTCCGTTTTTCCAATACTCTCCGGGCATGAGAGCCAAGGAACTGAATATTTGCTTATCAGGAAATACCAGTTAGGATGTCCCGCCCACTCCACGTCCCAGCTGGCAGTTATGTCGAATGGTAGCTCGATTTTGCGGGCGATCATCTCATCCGCAATTGCCCGGTTGTAGATGCGATGGATTGGCACCAACTTGCCCATCGCGTTCCGGTAATGCAGCTTGTTGCCGATCGGAATCAGGCTCGTTATATCGACCACCGAGATTCCCAGTCGACCCGTCGTCAGCAAGAAGTCTGGTAGTGTCTTCTGGTTGAGCGGGTCCACTTCTGTCAGCACAACATTTTCTGGTGCTTGATCGCCGACGACGGTCTGTCGCAGCAGCGTCCAGAAAGCATCCTCCGTCAAACCGCCAAGAAACACCCCCAGGGAATCGGGCAGTCCGTAAACTTCCGCATATTCCTGGTTCAACAAAGCCTGGTAGGCATAGACCGAAGGAAACGCCTGGAGCTCAACTAGTCTCGGCGTCAGCGCTCCCTCACTATCTCGTATAAGCGCGAAGTCGGCTGTCAGGAAATTCGGATGGCCAGTCTTGCCTGCTACCAGAAATTTGCCCGGAATTGAACGTCGTGCAGCGGCCAGATATTCAGGCCAGGCCAGGAGCCGTTCTGTCAGGCGAATTCCCGCCGAAGCCATCTCCTCAAGAAGTGCCAGAGGCAGAAAGACCGGCGTTTCGGCGACGCGAAATTCAATTTTTGTACCCGATGCCGCATCGAGGCGAGACAAAAGCTCCCGATACTGCTTCTCGTTGAATCGGTCATTAAAAGCGCCGCGAAGATCGCTGAGCAAAGTAATCCCTCCACGTGTCAAAAGTAACGTTCTTTTTCTGGGAAAAAGTGTATTACCACGATTTCTTATTAATTGAAAGGGGAGTTTTGCACAATTTCGTTGCTTTTGCACCTTTCGTTGTACATCCGTGAGTAAGTTTACGTTAGTCTTTCCATAGATTGACTTTTAGACGGAGATTATGAAATGAAAATTACGCGCTCGTTCCACGCTCGCACCCTCGCCGCAATCGTCCTCACCGTTTCAGCTACAGCAGCATTTGCCGGCCCTGGATTGCCTGCGCCTTCGCCTTCGAGCATCAAGAATGTAGCTTTCGGCCCTGGACTGCCTGCTCCTTCGCCCTCGAGCATCAAGAATGTAGCTTTCGGCCCTGGATTGCCTGCGCCTTCGCCTTCGAGCA
>Ga0302140_10012901_pt1 | contig 10230 bp, 11 predicted proteins | sample I_Bog_E1_1_FD_202095 | JGI IMG/M metagenome (GOLD analysis project Ga0302140, IMG submission 202095) | Peat permafrost microbial communities from Stordalen Mire near Abisko, Sweden - I_Bog_E1_1 | ecosystem: Environmental > Terrestrial > Soil > Wetlands > Peat | place: Sweden: Abisko, Stordalen...
ATATGGCAGAGTACAAATTATACCAGAAACCGCTTCAGTGGAGAGAATGCAAATGTGCATGCGGTCCTCAAAGGAGATGTTGCGGAGCTGGGGTAGAGAAGAGGGAGCGGCAATCTGGACATGTTGCTCAGCAACATCCAGTTCATCTCAACTTGTATATGTAGAGAAGAAAAAGATTTGTCAATAGACTTCCTCCACCCATTTGCAAAATCTCGATTCTACAGAAGACGGATTGATGAAGATTCCACTATCAAAGAAAAGGTCACGTGCAGTCCCTCTGTCATCTTCACATGCGTTTTCCTTCACGACATCTGACACGGAGACATCACCTTCCACGCACGTCCAATCACAGCCCTCTCCGCCCCGCGATTAGCCTTCCCTACCCTGCCCGCCACGCTTTCATTCGGTGCAGAGCGTCCCAAGCGCGACAGGAACATTCCGCCGAGGCCTCCCTAGCTGCACCTCGAGGTCATCCGGATCACAAGACATCTCGAATTTACCACCACGATGACCTGGCTGCGCAAGCATTCGCCGCTTCACCAGTCACGCCTTCGTTCTGCATGTGCGAATTGTGATTGATAGAATAGAGTTTGCTTGGAGCCATTGAGTCGTACTGGTATTGTTGTGGCGCCTGTTTCTTTCATGGACTCACATGTCAATCTCGACGCTTTGTTCTTCTGAGCTGCTGCATTCTTTCCTCGGCGTCTGTCTTTCTTCTCTGCCATAGACTGCATCAAATGTCACGATGATAGGTATGGCGTCTGCAGAGCAACATTGGTTGCTGGATTGCTAATTGAGGCTCCTAGATCATGTTTTGGGTCGCCCGTCGGTCAGGTTTCGACGAGTCCAGGTCCTGGCAGTTGTCTCCTTTTGGTCATTCTATCTCTTCAGGTACGTGTATCTTTCTTATGAAAGATGGCACATCTAACTTCATGGTAGAGGACATAAACATGGCCCACCCACGATACGCAAATTGTCCCGAAGACTCTCGACATTCCTCACACCATGGCAGACCGTGGTCATAACAATGCTCTACCTCTACATTGCGCGAAACCTGGGCAAGCTACTCGGCCTCGAATGTCCCGAACCTCTTGCAAACCTCTACACTCGATCATACTTCCGCGCAACATGGGTTACGACAGCATTGGATGCTGGATTCTGGACAGCGATGCGGATACGTCGGAAGTGGTTGAGGGACATCTGCAGTATCGTCTTCACAATGTACTATCTCATTGCTGCCGAACAGGCCGATGAGAAGGTTAGGAAGGTCAGAGGAATGTTGACGGTGGAGCATTTGCGCGTCAGTTGGAATAAGGGCACAACACCGTATCTCGCCTTCCTCTCAAGCTTGATGCGACCTCGATTGATGAGATATCCTCCTCGCAAGATCAGAATACCCAGACCTCCAAATAGCGACTACAAGGAACCTATCAATGGCTGGCTCTACTTTGATGGGCCCGTCTCAGCGCTCAAAAATCATACAAAGGTGGTGTTGGATATTCCTGGAGGCGGATTTGTGGCAATGGATCCGAGAACGAATGACGACAAGCTTTTTGCATGGGCTGGGAAGACAGGTCTTCCGGTCTTGAGTTTGGATTATCGAAAAGCTCCCGAGTTTCCATACCCATATGCGCTGAACGAATGCTTTGATGTGTATAGTTCTATCATTGCCAGTCGTGGGAAGTGCCTTGGTATGTCAGGAGACGTTGTACCAAAGATTGTCATCACGGGAGACAGCGCAGGTGGAAACCTTGCTACCTGTCTTACGCTGATGGTCATTGAAGCCGGCTCCACTGACACACGAAAATATCTGGGCGAAACCAACCTTCCGATTCCTGAAGGTCTTGTTCTGATGTATCCTGGATTGGATATGAATATTGGAAATTGGATGTCTGATGAGCAGATGTCGTTGATCAAGGACAGAAGGATGAGGAAGACAAACAAGGCCATCCTTCGGAGAAAGAGCATGCAATACACTCTCGCTGCAGGTACGCCACATCAGTCCGAGGAAGAGGACAATGTTTCCCCGCCAAAAGTCACCTCTCCACCCCTGGTCACGAGTCCTCAGACGGTCCGGCCAACTTCTATCACCCTCCCATCACCTCAATTTTCAACAGCTGGGCCAACACTTCTTTCCCCAACAATATCCCGAAAGCAGCCACACCCTGAGCACCAAGCCTCCGGTTCCCACCATCCAGAGCCATTAAAGACACGATTGGCAATGTCAAGCATGATCTCATACTTCAACGACCGCATCCTTTCGCCAGAAATGATGCGTGCAATGATTATCCTCTATATTGGCCCACACAACCGACCCGATTTCTCGCAAGACTATCTCCTCTCTCCTATTCTCGCACCCGACTCCTTACTCGCACAGTTCCCTAAAACCTACTTCCTTACAGGGGAACGGGATCCCCTTGTCGATGACACGGTCATATTCGCAGGCCGCATCCGCAGAGCAAAAGCCGCAGCACACGCGCAACAATCCTCCGAGGTGCGAATAAGAAAAGAATTCGATGATCGAGATGTTGTCGAGGTTAACTTGATTCCTGGCATTTCCCATGGCTTCCTCCAGTTTGTGGGCGTCTTTCCCGAAGGTTGGAAATACATCCACCGTTGTTCCCGCTGGATCGAATATATCTTCGCCGCATCAGAAGAACGCGAGCTTAATTCTCAAACCACAATCTCCACGCCCGGACCTTCAGGATACCTCAGCTCGTCGAGTAAAAGTGGCCATCACCATCAGAGGAGACGAACGGAGAGTTCGGGCGACGAAGATATGGGGCTAGAGATGAGCATGACCTCGAAAGGAAAGAGGGAAGATGAGAGAAGGAAGAAAGAAAAATTGCTGAAAGAGCAGTTGAGAGAGAAAGGAGAGCGGAGAAAGGATTCAGGCATGCGTAGGCAGAAGAGCATGGTCAGTCTGGCGAGCGAGGATGATTTACTTGGCAGAAGGATGCTAGGTCTTGCGGGCCCTTTGACGAGGAACACGGAGGATGATGATTGATGAATTGGAAACAACTTTGGTGTTAGCTTGGTAGCTTGTGAGAATACGATGCGAAGGTTGGATACAGGTCCTTCGTATATGCTTCGGGGACGCCGTCGCCAAGTGATCGTCGAGAAAAAAGCTTGGCCGAGTGCTTGGTGAGTGTTTTGAGCATTATATCCGTGGACATTTCTGTCTAGTGACATTAGAATTCTCCCCTATTTCAAAAGTCGAAGACGAGTGTAAGATGAGACTCATGAGTCGTGGATAAGGGTTTGGTGAGTGGGTTGGGTTGGTTTTGAATGGTTTACTATCAAGCACGCCAGAAGTCTGATCGTGGGTTTCCGCGAGAGCTGCACGACTCCAACCCCACCAATTTTTCACAAACACTATTCGCTTCATATCTCCTAAAAGTCAATCTATCAGATCACCAAAATCTCTTCTATAACATAAAGCCCTCAGTATTTCCCTCAGCAAGCGGGTATCAACGCATTTGCCTTCTCAGGCAAACTCTGCACAGCCACAGCCACAGTGCCCAACATCCCGATGCGCCTGTGGAACCACACCTATACCCAGCCTCATCACCGCCCAAGCCACATTTCTTGCGTTTTCTAGGCGCTCCACTGCCGTGCAACCACAAGCAAAAAAATGTCTTGGAAGCTGGCTGTTGCCAGGTGTTTCTGCAAGGTTGCCACTTGGGCTCCACGCGCGCGGCATTTTCCCAACTGGAGGAATTTTATTAGCCACATCAACATGACTCTCTCCTCCCACCCATAAAATGCAAAATGCTGCCTCCCGAAACCTGAAATTAAGCGTCTGAGTCTAGATTTCGAGATATACCTTTACTGTAACGCTCATCGAGAAGATTAGTTGATCAAGAGAGCCAGATAGGAGTACCGCAACGATGCAGTTCGGCGCAACCCTAGGCACGGCATGCAGCACCTTCGCAATAACCAACATCGACGACCTGTTCGTGCTAGCAACTTTTTTCGCCGAAGCCGCATCCTCGCCTACCACCTCTCTCTCTCCTCTCAAGATTACGCTAGGGCAGTATCTCGGCTTCACGGTCATCGTGCTCATCAGCATGATCGGGTACGGCCTCTCCTTTGCGCTCTCCTCTGAACCGATTGGATTCCTAGGTCTCCTACCGATCTTACTGGGAGTGTGGAAATTGCTTGATCTCTTATTCGACGATGATGGAGAAGAAGAGGAGGGAAAATTGCGGGGATTGAAAAGCATCCTGAAAGTCGCTTCTATCACGCTCATGAATGGCGGGGATAACATCGGGACTTATATCCCTTTGTTCTCACAAGCTAGGGGCGAGGAGATTGCGGTGTACGTCGTGGTGTATTATATTCTGCTTGGGATATGGTGTTTTGTTGCTTGGCTTATCATGGGGCAGAAGCATGTCCTGCGCTTGGTAGAAAAGTATATGGCTTGGGTTATCCCGTTTTTGTATGTGGGACTGGGAATCTATATTACGGTTAAGAGTCGCGCTTTCCCGTGGGCGGTGGAGAAGATTGATAACAGGTTTTTGGGAAACCCGGGAAAGACGATTTTGGGACTTGTTACTGCTGGGACGCTGGCGTTGGGGATTGGGTGTATGGTTTGGTTGAAGATGAGAAAGAGGGCCAGGAAAGCGAGAGAGACGCGAGAGGTCGAGATGCAGGGGAGTGGGGTGTGTAGGGAGGAAGGTATTGAAGAACAACGGGCGGAACGTGGCGTGGACGAGATTAGAGAGGTGGAAGAGGGAGTTCATGGGAGCGAGAAGAAGCAGGAAGTCGTGGTTGTGCAGGAAGTGTGAAGAGGGCGCACTAGAGAGGGCTGAAAAGCGGAGGAGATATTGGCTTTTGCTGAAGACGATGCACTAAAGGCTCCTCCAGCAGAGAAACGCAACTCATCGGGCCGGAAGGATACCCAGCACTTCTCAATCACTTGAGAGAGAGAGAGGGAGGGGGAGGGAGATCTAGGCAGCCTCTACTGAAGAGAGGACACGCCGAGATGCGGGCACACGTGGCTGCACCTGACAAGGCACCTTGTCGATTGGCTCAGGACCAGGGTGCGGAAGACGAAGGTGTGGGGTAGGTAGAAGAAAAATGTACTCATATTGCTAGCTATAAAAACCTATATCCCATTTTCTCCAACACAAACTGATTATTCTCTCTTCTGTCAATTCAACGCCTCATCCATCCCTCACTTCGCCAAGAAGAAATTCACAAACTCCTCATCTAGACACCCCATGTTAGCATGCACTCGTCTCTCATCCCTAGATATCGGAACTTACAATCAATCGTCCCATTGCCGTCCTTATCAACCTCCTCCATCATAATCTTAAGCTCCTCATCAGAAAGCGTCTCCCCGAACGAGGCCATCACGTGCGCGATCTCCTCGCTGGAGATGGTGCCGCTGCCGTCTTTGTCGAAGACTTTAAAGGCGGCTAGCATCTCGGCCTCGAAGTTTGAGGGCGCCGTTTGCGCTGTCATCATTTTGACGAATTCTGGGGGGTTTGTTAGGTGATGTGAGGAGATGCGGGGAGGAAGCAGAAGGTGGTGGAGGAGAACAGATGACATATGGGGAGAGGATATGAGAGGAGAAATGGGGTGATCGAAGAAGTTTGAGAAGGCGGAGCCTGGATGGGGTGAGAGCAAAGGAAGTCGCAGGAGATGGAACCGATGAAAGGCAGTGGAGATGCGGAATGAGAGACTTGAAAGAGAGCGAGAGAGGGCAGACATACCATCGAGATCCACAGAACCTGTTTGATCAATGTCGACTTCGTTGATCATATCGTCGAGCTCTGCATCCGTTGCATTCAAGCCCAGCGATCTCATCACGGCGCCGAGTTCGGTCCTCGTGATGACTCCTGTCTGCTCGTCAGCTCTCTATCCTGTTGCATAGTCACCAAAGACTCAAGAGGGAAGCTATACCATCGCCATCGGTATCCTACGACATGGTGTTAGTACGGCCGAGGAGCTATACGGATACGGGGACTCACGAATAGCAAGAACGCGTCCTTTAGAGCGGCCACGTCTTGCGGGGTCGAGTGCGCCTGGATGCGGTTAGGCTGCAATGTGCCAGACCAGCTGTAGCTGAAGCTGTTTGTGAAGAGGCTCTTACATAGGATCTCTCTTGGCTGGACATGGTGGGCTAGGGTTCAAAGGCTAGGCGTGATCAAGGTGCGTTGTTGCGATGCTGAGCTCAGGCTGCGAAGATGAAAATTATACGTTCGGGTGAGACATGGGATGGCATGGTGGGGTAGCACCAACCTTCCCTGCACCGCGATAAGCTGCTTTGTCAGCAAGAACACCGAGACGGCGAGGATGGATATTGACCTCTGATTTTGAAATTTGGTACGAAGCGTGAAATTAGAGTTGGTATTTTCCCCTCTAGAGTTGGGTGATGTTAATTGGCATACGAAAGGCTTAGTTAAAGAAGAGACTTGGTAAGTGTAGTCCATTGATAGACAGACTTCACCGGTATTTTAGTGATATTCAAGCCTTAGCTTTAGGCGAGCAAGTGCCCACCCCGCGCCTTCTTGGGGTGGCTACCTATATCAGGAGTAAGACCCGACGTGAATAATAATTAGAGTCTATACTGTGTCTTCTGTGCTCAAGCGAGAGAAAGAGACATATTCGTTTTCCATTTTCTCTCTCTATACATCCTTGGTTACTCTTCCAGAAAGCTGTCGACGCCAATGTCGTTCAGCCGCCAAGCCTCGGATTACTTTAGGGGTCTCGGCAGCCCACTTTGGGGATGGGAGACCTTAATTTGACATCTCCACACTCCTCTCTTTAATCCACTTGCTCGACCCCGGCGATGATCTCGCAGAGCATTGGGCAAGTTGCGACGTCAAACTCCTGATTGGTAGGATCTATGCAAGGTGGGCCCCGCCACACTCGTCAGCTTACGACTTTGCACATATCTAGTCAATCCAACTAGCTATAAAACTACTATGGTTATTCCTGATTCTCAAACTTTATGAACAGCAAGTCAAATCCATCTCCTCTCTTCCATCCAGCAATATGTCTTCATCTCTCCGCGACCAACTCCTCCAGACGGCCCACGCCTACCTCGATGCTCACAACAATCGGGACTTCGAAAGCATCCGGGCACTGTGTGCACCAACATGTGTTCACCGCGCCGGTCCGCCCACCGTTAAGAGTCCTGATCGCAACAACGATGAATACGCCAATTTCAACGTGGAAGTCTTCAAGATCTTGCACACGTACCTCGCTACGATCACGGATGCGGTAGTTGATGATTTCAGCAAGAAGGTTACGTTGTCTGTAGATGCGAAAGCAACGGCTGATGCGGGGGAGTATGAAAATGAGTATGTGATCTTGCTAAAGATGACGGAGGATGGGAAGCAGGTGGTGGAGCAGTATGATTTTGTGGATAGTCATAGGATGCTTGAGTGGATGGGAAAGCTGGGGGAATGGTCAAAGGAGACGTGGGAGAAGAAGTAAGGAGTATGAAAGGCGTTCTAATGAGTGTTGTAAATGAAGGCTTGCTGGTTTTCATGATAACTACTATATCTGATAGAGGATGAGGAAGATGTCATGCTCATTAGAGAAAGGATGCACAAATTTGATGGCATGAATATCTGCGGAAGAAGGTCTTAGTGGTGTTAATATTCGGAAACACTTATTGAGACTGCAATTGCAAAGTATACTAGCAATAGATAGAACGCTTTTGTGTTTCTCTTCTGGGCAATTCCTCTAACTAAAGTAAGCCATGAAACTGCATGACTCCGGTTGTTGACTTTCGAGCGGCATTCCACTTACCTAGGGTATCATTGGTGCGATGTCTGTTGGCTAGAGGCGCGAAATGAGAGAGTGAAGCAGATGTGTGTGGCATCCGGCCCTCATCGTAAGTTCGAGGCTAGTGCGTTTTGTTATGGGAGTCAGAGATGGAGCACGCTGAGACGGTGTGTGAAGCATAAGACACTGGAGGAAGATATTACGAGAGCGTAGACGGAGAAGAGAATTAGAGCTTCAAGGGCTGTGGGGGCTGGGTTTTGGGCTAGATTGAAATCTGCGAGGAGGGAGAAGAGTGTGACGTCTTTGAGGAGCCGTTGAGACGTTGGGGTTCAATGGATGTTGTGTTTTCTTTGCTGCAAGTCATATATGAAGAATGGTCCTGAGATTAAGAGACATTTGAAAAGTAATATGGCAGTCAGATTCTGAATCGTGTCCACGTTACATCATATACACCATCGGGTACAGAGCGGAGACTCAAAGACATGAGGGTGATGAGAATAAGTCGCGCAAGGATATAGAGGATAGCTGCGAAGAATGTGACAGCCCGGCCAATATCTTTCAATCCCTTGTCAAGTCGCATAGTGTGCTCCCAGTGCCAATAAGGATAAAAAGTATCGCGAGGAGGATTGAGTGACAGAGGGACATTTAAGGCATCTCTTCTGTATGCATCCCACCTTTCCTGAGCTCTGCGACACATGGACGCCAAGGTTGTTGTGAAACTTCTCAATCTGTTACCAAATAACACGAACGACTGCGTCCCTACCACGAAAGTCGGACTCTAATCTCATCCTCGCTGGTTCTGTTTTAGTCTCCGGACGTGAGCAACTGCTACTTTGGCCTGAGCTAAGGGTGAGCATGCCGGATCAGATCCTGAGCACGCCTGAGCAGAGCCGCTTAATGTTAGGAATTTGCTAGATAGCAAGCATTCCAGTGAGCTATCGGTATTTCTAGATCGTCATTCTGATTAAGGTAGGAGAAAGTTGGAAGAGGCCTTACTTTACCTAACCTCTTGCAATATCGAGGGCCTGGAATCGCTACGCTGGGTCTACTTCTTCCTCCTTCCTCCTAGACAATCTCATAATCCAAGTTTAGTCCTTAAATAATATCCGCAGCCTATCAAGTCCAACCGATCAATAGACCCCCTCTTTTCTTGCTGCATTCTGTCCTCTCACCTCCTCCGCCTTCTTTGCCAATCACACTTCCACGTCTCCTCAACATACAACCTCGCCCGCCTCACCACCCCCAAATTCCTCATTTTCTGCAACGCCGTCAAGCGATCGTATACAAAGTGTCTCTGCTCTTCATCTAACTCACTTCTTACACCCCTTAAATTGAAAAGTGGCTAGGGCAGGCTTGGGATACCTGGCAAAGCCTTTTCTCTGCAACCCAAGTTTTGTATTAGACTCAAAGATCTCTATTAATTTATATTATATTTAATATAGTCTGCACGATTGAGAATATTTATAATTTTCGAATAAACTTTTGTTAAAAGGAAGATGGCTATTTACTAAGCTTTTCACTTAGTTCCCACAACTTATTCTCCTTCTCATCGTTGTAAGCATATGGAGCATATCCGGAATCCGTCCAATCCACGCGTTTCTCTTCTGGCCCCGTCCAGACCCCAATTTCTTGCATACTTTCCAGAAATTTGCCACCCTTGCCCTCCAGATCCTTCGCAACAGCAGCCCATACGGTTGTTGCCTAGAGAATCTCCGAGTCAGTATTTGCTCGGCCAGCGACTTTGAATGTCTCACAACTTGTGAGACATGTGGATCAGAAGCCAAATCGGGAAATACATACCGCACCCTGCGTAGTGGTCTTGACATATGGAAAGACGGCCGGATTGTTATATAGGGCTTGTTTCGCCTCCTCAGATCCTACCAGGTTCGAGGCGATCCCTCCCGGCTGAAGGGACCAGGCATGGAGCCCATGCCCGCCATATGTCCTGTCAATGTAGTTGGCCATATAAATATTGGCCGTCTTGCTCTGGGCATAGGCAAGTACAGGATCCCATGCACGATGCTCGAAGTTGACATCATCGAAATGAATTTCGCTCATGCGATGACCTGTGGAAGCGACCATTACAACGCGAGAATTGAACGAAGCCGTGGATGATGCGAGAAGGGTTGCCCTGATCTCCTGAAATAAAACAAAGTGTCCCATATGATTGACGCCGAAATCTTTCTCAAATCCCTCTGTTGTGCGTTCCAGGCTCTGTGCAAATACGCCTAAGACCATATCAGTCAACGCCGCTCATTTCCCAAAAAGACGGAGTTTTGGTTACCAGCATTGCACACCAGAATGTTCAGTTTGTCACTTCTTGACAAAAATTCCTTGGCAGCCGTCCTCACAGAAGAGAGATCTCCAAGCTCCATGGTAATCGCCTCAATTCGTCCCTTCTCCCCGCCGTTACTGTCAATGATGCTCTGGACTGCTGTGGCATTTTTCTTGACGCTACGCGTGGTTATAAAAACTTTGGCGCCTGTC
>Ga0302140_10012905_pt1 | contig 10228 bp, 8 predicted proteins | sample I_Bog_E1_1_FD_202095 | JGI IMG/M metagenome (GOLD analysis project Ga0302140, IMG submission 202095) | Peat permafrost microbial communities from Stordalen Mire near Abisko, Sweden - I_Bog_E1_1 | ecosystem: Environmental > Terrestrial > Soil > Wetlands > Peat | place: Sweden: Abisko, Stordalen...
AAAAGTCTTTGCGCAGGAATATCCTTTTTCGATCCAACATCCCGGCGTCTATACGGCTCCTGAGGTAGAGTGCAAGGAGAAAAGAATATTTGTGCCGAAAAAGTAGGCGTTTGCGGCACGAAAGCCCGGCGATTCGCTACCGCCCTCGCCCGGCTTTACCGTCGGAAGTGCCTCGTTGTTCAGGAGTTGCCACACATTCTGGCAGTTGCGATAATCAGGCCCGAATTACCTCGTGAGCAAGTGCCGTTTCCTGCCATGAAGGGCCAACTCCTGCAATCAGCCGGACTCGATAGGCCAGTCGGTGCCTCCAGGGTCCACAGACCGGAAAAAGACGGCAGATGCCCACCTCGGGAAGCGACTCGACTGCTGGAAGGAAATTGCTGTCCGCCTTGGCAGGGGGAAAGAACGAATCACCGAGAAAAAGGAGGGTCGCACGAAATCAGCGTTGTTGCTTAGATAGAGCGAAGGTCAAGCATCCCCTTTTCCCATCGGGTTTAGGCAGGGGTGTTAATACGTCTGGTGGAGTCCGGGCGTCCTGCATGCAAAACTGTGGCGAAAGCCCTGGCAACTTGCAGGGTGGGCGGCGGCGGGTCGAAGCTAAGAGCTAGTGTTGGGATTCTGAAAGTTCGTGACAATTGCCGGGCGTTGAAGACGCAGGTCCTTCGACTCCCGGCGCTTCGCTGCGGTCGCTCCCTATGAACAAGGCTGGTTTAGGGTTGAGGTTTCCCGCCCTTGCGATAGAAAAAATCGCAAGAACGGGGCACGGAGCAGTTTTGGCGCAACCGGCGCGGGTTCATTCCTGGCGTAACTTTCGACGGCGAGTCAGGCTGCTCCTCATGAACGGGCTGGTCGAGAGTTGAGGTTTCCCACCCTTGCGAGAGAAAAAACTCGCAAGGATGGGGCACGGAACAGTTTTGGCGCAACCGACACGGGTTCATCGCCTGGTCGTAACTCGACACCGCGAGTCAGGCTGCTCAGGATGACAGAGCTCTTTTGGTGCGAACATCAGAGACGGGACACCTGCGGATGGAAGTTGTGCTTCTGTCGGTTAAACTGATAGAGCGATGCTCGACTTGGGATTTGTACGCTCCAACCTGGAACTTGTGGAAGAGAAACTGCGCGCCCGCGGGGCTGACCCGGCGGCGCTGCTGGGGGACTTTCGCGCCTTGGATCAGGCTCGCCGGGAGGCGATCACGCTGGCCGAGCAGTCCAAGGCGCGACGCAATGAACTTTCGCAGCAAGTGGGGACGCTGAAAAAGTCCGGCCAGGACGCCACTGCACTGATGGAAGAGATTCGCGACCTGAAAGGAATGCTGGAAGAACTCGACAAAAAGGCCAGTTCGCTCGACGAGCAACTGCGGCTTTCACTGGCGAGCATTCCCAACCTTACGCGCGGCGAAGTGCCGGCCGGGAAATCCGAAGCAGACAACGTAGTCGTCAAGACACATCTCGCAGACGCAGCGCAACGCACCTGGGACTTTACGCCCAAGCCGCATTGGGAACTGGGCGAAGCGCTGGGCATTCTGGACCTGGAACGGGCAGCCAAGCTTTCCGGTGCGCGGTTTGCTGTCTACATGGGCGCGGGAGCGCGGATGGAGCGGGCGCTCGTCAGCTTCATGCTCGACCTGCATACCGCGCAGCATGGATATATCGAAGTGTTGCCGCCGTTCATGGTGAATTCGAAGAGCCTCTTCGGCACCGGGCAGTTGCCCAAGTTTGCCGAGGACCTGTTCCGCTGCTCCGATGCAGACGCGGAGGCCGTTGCACGAGGCGAGTTCAAGGACAGCGACCACTGGTTGATTCCGACAGCCGAAGTGCCTGTCACCAATCTTTACCGCGACGAGATTCTCGATGAGGCACGGCTGCCCATCTGCCTCACCGCTTACACGCCGTGCTTCCGTGCCGAGGCGGGAGCGGCGGGCAAGGACACGCGCGGCATCATTCGCCAGCACCAGTTCCAGAAGGTGGAGCTGGTGAAGTTTACGCGGCCTGAGGAGTCCGATAACGAGCACGAACGGCTGACCCGCGACGCCGAAGAGATTCTCGAAGCGCTGGGGCTGCCTTATCGGCGCGTGCTGCTCTGCACGGGCGACACGGGCTTCTCATCCGCAAAGACATTCGACCTGGAAGTCTGGCTGCCCGGTCAGCAGCTTTACCGCGAAATCTCCTCCTGCTCGAACTTCGAAGCCTTCCAGGCGCGGAGGGCAAACATTCGCTATCGGCCCGTGAGCCAGGGCGCCAAGGCCAAGCCGGAGTTTGTACACACCATCAACGGCAGCGGTCTGGCCGTGGGGCGAACCTGGCTGGCCATCCTCGAAAACTACCAGCAAGCCGATGGCTCCGTTGTTGTTCCTACGGCCCTGCGGCCCTACATGGGCGGTATGGAAAAGATTGTGCCGGAGCCGCGGGGAGTGAAGGAATCCCGATGACACCGCAAAGCCCAATTGCACCGAACCCGCCGGCCCGCCGCACCGTGAGGCAGATTCTGCTGAGCTATTTCTATTGGACCTACTCGCGGGGCAGCTTCCACTATGACGTGATGGTGACGGCGATCCTGCTTTTCATTTTCCTGACGCCGCAGATTCGGGGCTGGAACTACGGCGACAAGCCCTCCCCGATGGGCGGACCACCGCATCCCATCCAGGTGATCGGCAACGACGGACAGGGCGTAATTGTGATGGTTCCGGCATCGGATGTAAGCCTGGATTTGCGAACCGCCGCACCCTATCCGGTAGTAAAAAAGGCCCTGCGCAAAGCCATCGAACCGGTCACCGGCGACGACGTGTTTATACAGCATTGGGAAACCGCAACCGACGCCCAGGGGAATGCAGTTTGGAAGGTCTGGGCGCATCGGTAACACTTTTCGTTGCTCCTGACAGGCCCGGCTGCGCGTCGAACATCCAGAGGAGAGGTCCGATGGAGTGAACGTCTAGAGCAGTTCTCCAACTCATGTGCCCTGACGAGTTGCATGCAAGGCGAACTTTTCTTGACGAAAAGCAGGTTAACATCCTGCTCTTGGCGTACGGCAATTGGAGAACGGCTATAGCCGTCAGCGAGCATCCCTCAGGGGCTAAAGCCCAGCAAATTGGGGGCGTCAGGCGGCACGGCTAAAGCCGTGCCCTTTCAAAGCCGGTGAAACCATTGCGGTGAGAGCCGTGCCCTTTCAAAACGGCGAACCGTAAACTTAATCGGAGATTCACTAAAGGAAGGTCATGCAATTGAGATTCAAATATGTCTTTATGGCGGCTTTCGCGCTCGCGTTTTTCCCTGCGAGTGCCGCGTTGGCCGCACCGCAGGACGATCTGAAGAGCGTTCTGGATCGGCTGAACGTGACGGCTGAGAATTTCCACTCCGCATCGGCTGAGGTGGAATACGACAGTGTCGAAACCGATCCCGTTCCCGATACAGATGTGCAGAAGGGCGTCTTCTACTTCGAGCGCAAGAATGACGCTGTCAATGCGGGAGTACACTTCGACATGCACAACGGAAAGCCCTCGGGGAAGGCCTATACCTACGTCGGCGGAACGTTCAAGCTCTTTGAGCCTGGGGTCAACCAGGTGACGACACACAGCGGGGCGGGTAAATACCAGAGCTACGTCATCCTTGGCTTCGGCGCCAGCGGCAAGGAACTCGAGGCAAAGTGGGATATCAAGTATCTGGGCGCGGAAATGCTCTCCGACGGCAAAGGCATGGTGAAGACCGCCGAACTCGAATTGGTGGCGAAAGACCCTGCCGTTCGCAAGACGTTTTCCAAGGTCACTATCTGGGTGGACCCCGAGCGCGCCGTCAGCCTCAAGCAGGTATTCACGCTCAGCGCCACCAGCACCTGGGTCGGCAAATACTCCAACTTCAGGATCAATCAGCCGCTTCCTGGGGACGCATTCAGCTTCAAGACCGACCGCAAGACTGTCTACCAGACCCAATGATCCGCGATTCGGAGATTCGCAACTTCTGCCCCCTTCCCGTCATCCAAGGCGTGGAGGAATGTCCATGCCCAGAATTGTTCGGTTCCATCAGTTAGGCGGTCCAGAGAATCTTCGCATCGAAGAAGAACCGTTGCAGCAGCCCGGCAAAGGCGAAGTCCGTTTGAAGGTGCGGGCGGCGGGCCTGAATCGCGCCGAGTCAATGTTTTACCACGGCCAATATGTTGAAGAGCCCAAGCTGCCGGGCCGCCTGGGCTATGAGGTAGCAGGCGTTGTGGATGCGGTAGGCGAGGGTGTCGACGCAGGCTGGATTGGGAAGCCGGTTGCCACTGTTCCCAGTTTTTCCATGAACCGCTACGGCACCTTGGGTGAAGAGGCGGTGGTGCCCGTCGCGGCGCTCGGCGAGTATCCGGCCAATCTTTCACCCGCACAGGCTTCAGCAATCTGGATGCAATACCTGACGGCATACGGGGCCCTGGTGCATATTGGCGGTGTGAAGGCGGGCGATTTCGTCTCCATCCCAGCCGCATCGTCGAGTGTTGGGCTGGCCGCGATCCAGATTGTGCGCGATGCGGGAGCGACGGCGATTGCGGTGACGCGCACATCGGCAAAGCGCGCGGAATTGCTCGCCCTCGGAGCGAGCCACGTCATCGCCAGCGAGGAAGAAGACTATGCGAAACGAGTGATGGAGATCAGCAGCGGTATTGGTGCGCGCCTCACGTTCGACCCAGTGGCGGGGCCATTCATTGAGACTCTGGCCGCCGGGGCCGCCCAAGGTGGAATCATCTTCGAGTATGGCGTGCTGTCGATGATGCCTACACCGTTTCCGGTATTGCTTGCGTTGGGGCACGCTTTGAGTATTCGCGGCTACTCTCTGATGGAGATCACTCTGAATCCGGGCGTCGCGGAGAGCGCTAAGAAATATGTTTTCGACCGGCTGGCGGATGGACGCTTCGTGCCGAAGATTGCGCGGACATTCCCATTCGACGAGACGGTGGCTGCCTACCGGTTTCTGGAATCGAACCAGCAGGTTGGCAAGGTAGTGATTACAGTCCCGTAAGGGAGATGAGCAGGATTGAAAATGCGGAAAGGGGACGGATTGGAGCCGTCCCCTTTCTTGTTCGCATTGAATCGTGCCGGAAAAGTGTCAGGCCACGGCCGAGGGAGCGGTACGTTCCTCGATCTCGAGTCTGCTGCCTACCTCGGCTGCGGCAGCGGCAAGCACGCGGTGGTGAATGGTGAATAAGGCCAGTTCCAGGCGGTCGCTCACGCCCGTTTTGTCGTAGATGGAGCGCAGATAATTCTTGATCACCTGCTCGGTAGTCTTGAGCCGGATGGCTATCTCGCGGTTCTTGCAACCCTGAACGATGAGGGCGACGATACGCATTTCCTTCGGCGTCAGCCTGTCGCGGACGCGGGTTCCAACCAAATCTTCTTCGGGCGACTCGGCCTGAACGAGCTGGGGAGGCAACCAGGTGTCACCTGCGGCCACGCGGCGCACGCACTCTACCAGCGACGGCCCGTTGACGCTGCGAAACACGACGCCGCGAAAGCCCTGGTGCAGATAGGCGCTCGCGGTGTCGTTGTTCTCAGCAATGACGATGCCCCGTCCACCGGTTGTTTCAAGCAGCATACGCAGCCGGACCAGGTCAGGCCGCAGCGAAGCGGCAAATAAGACAATGGACCCAGGAAACGTGGTAATGGCGTGGTGCATACGGTCAAGGTCTGAGCATTGAGCAATAATCCGCATATCTTCGTCCGTTGCGAGCACTTTGGCGGTGCCTGCGCGGAAGATTGCCTGCGAATCGGCCAGGATGATCTTGTTCATGATTTGTGCCTCATCTGCGTCGAATCCCGGAACGAACAATTTTGCTGCAGCTCAGTCCTGTCCGCGGGAACCGGGCAGCTTGAGATCAGGCAACTTTTTCTGCCTATACATTGCCACTATCGGCAAGAAGCGCAGAGTCTTGCAATTGACCCCATTCGCGACACTGGGAATTGCTCCCATTCTCCGGTTGCCAGGCTGCCGTTCAGGGCACGTTTGCGGCGGCGACTCCTCTCAGAAACCCAGGTCAACCTGCTTATATCGTCAACAGCCTGTGGCAAGAGTCGAGATTCAAAGAGTACATCCCTCGGGGGCTAAAGCCGCATCGATTCCTGAAGCTTTGCGGCACGCGGCCCGACCCCGACCCCGACCCAGAGGGTACCCCGGTACCCCGGTGCCCCGGTCGTGCCCTTTCAAAATGGGACTTCCGCCACAGGTTGCTTAACCATGACCACTCTGGGCGGGCATTCCCGCCCTGTCAATCCCCGTTTCGTGGCATGTGCCGCACCCTGCTCTACACTGAGGATATATGGCGAGGCCGATTCTGCTGGCGGTAGACGACGACGTAAACGTGCTGGAAGCCGTGGTCCAGGACCTGCGCCGGCAGTACGGGGCCACGTACCGGATCATGCGGGCGGCCAGCGGGCAGGCGGCGCTGGATACCCTGGCGCAGTTGAAGACCCGCCAGGAGCCCGTTGCCCTGATCTGCAGCGACCAGCGGATGCCGGGCATCACCGGCGTTGAGTTCCTGGAACGCTCCCGGGAGATTTATCCCGAGTCCCGCAGGGTGCTGCTCACGGCCTATGCCGATACCGAGGCGGCCATTCAGGCTATCAATACCGCACGCATCCACTATTACCTGAACAAGCCGTGGGATCCTCCGGAGGAAAAGCTCTATCCGGTGCTGAGCGACCTGCTGGAAGACTGGCACGCCGGCTACCAGCCGCCGTTTGAGGGGCTTCGTGTGATCGGGCACCGCTGGTCGCTGAAAGACCACAAGGTGCGTACTTTTTTATCGAGCAATCATGTTCCCTACCGCTGGATGGACGTAGCCGCGAGCGACGAAGCGCTCAACCTGCTGAAGGAGCAGCAACTCGATCCCGACCAGCTTCCGGTGGTGTTGTTCCAGGACGGGAGCGCGCTGGTGGACCCCGAGCCTGCCGCTCTGGCGAAGCGGGTAGGCCTGAGCATTCAGGCTACGCAGGATTTCTATGACATTATTGTGGTCGGCGCGGGCCCCGCCGGTCTGGCCGCGGCAGTTTATGGAGCCAGCGAAGGACTGCGCACGCTGGTAATTGAGCCCCAGGCGCCCGGCGGGCAGGCCGGATCGAGCTCGAAGATCGAGAATTACCTCGGATTCCCCGCCGGCGTCACTGGCGCCGATCTGGGACGCCGTGCCCATATTCAGGCAACGCGCTTTGGCGCCGAGTTCGTGACCCAGAGAGCAACCGGTCTGCGCATCGACGGGCAATACCGGTTCATTCAGCTGGCCGATGGCCGCGAGGTCTCAAGCCACGTGGTGTTGCTGGCCCTGGGGGTGAACTACCGCAAGCTCGACATACCTGGCGCCGACCTCCTTACCGGGCGCGGCATTTACTACGGAGCAGCCCTGGTTGAGGCGGTCAGTTGCAAGGGCGAAGAGGTCTATATCGTGGGTGGCGCGAACTCTGCCGGCCAGGCAGCTCTGCACTTTGCCCGGTATGCTACCAAGGTGACGATGCTGGTGCGCGGACCCGGCCTCGCGGCCACCATGTCGAAATATTTGATCGATGAGATCGCACGCACATCCAATATTGTGTTGGAGGCGCACACGCACGTGACCGAAGTCTTCGGCGAAGAGCGGCTGGAAGAGCTGAAGTTGAAGGGGCCGAAGGGAGAGCGGCGCGTGCCGGCATCGTCGCTTTTCGTGTTTATTGGCGCGGCGCCGGGTACCAAGTGGCTTCCGGCAAGTATTTTGCGCGACGAAAATGGGTTCCTGCTGGCAGGGCCGGATTTACGCTTTGAAGGCAGGCACCCCGAGGGGTGGAAAGAGGCGCGTGAGCCGTTTTTGCTGGAGTCCAGCGTGCCGGGTGTTTTTGTGGCCGGAGATGTACGGCACGGTTCCATCAAGCGGGTAGCCTCGGCGGTGGGCGAAGGATCGATTGCGGTGCAGTTTGCGCACCAGTATTTGGCGGGGTTCTAAAAGAAAGCGGAGATGAACCAGGGCGAACAAAAAATCGTGGCCGAAGCGGTTTCGCTGCAGGAGGTTGGCGAGGAACTGCGCGGGACTCTTCCTTTTATTGGGACCAACTTCGACGATCTCGGCAACCTGGGACCGGTGCATCGCGTGACGGCCCCGGCGGGCGCAATTCTGGTGGAACCATGGGATTCTGCCCGTGCATACTGGGTGGTGCTCGACGGTGAAATCCGCGCCGACCGGCCGGAGCCGGATGGATCGCGAACCCCGGTTGGATTTGCGCGCACCGGAGAAGGCTTTGGCGAAGCGCCTTTGCTCACCGGCAAGACCCATTCACCCTTCCTGCTTCAGGCAGTAAAGGATTCAGTGCTGGTGCGTTTCAGCGAGGATGGCTTCTGGGCTTTGCTCGGCTGCTGCCCATCGGCGCGCAAAGTGGTGCTGGCCAACGCGGCGCAGCGATTGCAGGCTTACCAGGTTGAGGCGCTGCACCGGGAAAAGCTGATCTCGTTGGGTACTCTCGCGGCCGGCCTGATGCACGAGCTACATAACCCCGGCTCGGCGGCAAAGCGCGCATCGTCGCAACTGCGGGTGAACCTGTTGCGGTTGCAACAACTGAGCTTGCGCTCCAGCAGAGAACCCAAGACGCCGATCCAACTGGAGTGCATGCGCAGCCTGCTGGAGCATACGGTGAAGGGCTGCCACGCGCCGGCAATGAGCACCATCGAGCAGTCGGATGCGGAAGAGGCAATGGCCGGGTGGCTGGCTGCGTCCGGAGTAGAGAACGCTTACTCCATCGCTCCCGCGCTGGTTGGAATCGGGCTGGGACAGGAGGAACTGGCCTGCGCCAAAGATGCCTTCAAGGCCGCCAGCTTCTCCGACACATTGAACTGGCTTGAAGCCCTGGTGTCCAGCGTCACCCTGGTTTGCACCATCGAGGAGAGCATCACCCGCATCTCCGACCTGGTGATGGCCGTCAAGAAATTTGCATACGACGAAAAGTCGCCTGCCAGGGAAATCGATGTACACGACAGCCTGCAAAGCACCCTCACCATTCTCGGGCACAAGCTGCGCATCAAGGGAATACAGGTTGAGAAGGAGTTCGCGGCCAACCCGGCTCTCATTCACACACGCGGCTCCTCGCTGAGCCAGGTGTGGACCAACCTCATTGACAATGCGCTGGACGCGTCGCCGTCGAACGCGAAGATCAAGATTGCCACGTGGATTGAAACTGGGAATGGTGCTGCGCAAGACGGAGCGGACCGCCTGGCGGTGAGCATCGAAGATCACGGCGCGGGAATTCCACCGGAAGCGCTTCCGCGCATCTTCGAGGCGTTCTTCACCACCAAACCGCAAGGCTCAGGGACGGGACTGGGCCTAGAGATCGTGCATCGCATTGTGACGCAGAAATTCGGTGGCGCTATCGAAGTGCAGTCCGAACCGGGAAACACACGGTTCGTTGTGCGGCTGCCGCTGAAAGTGCCTGCCGATTGCGGGAACTGCGTACTGCCTGGGCATTGAGCGCAGGTTCCGGCGAATTTCGAATGCCGGCGTGCCAAGGCCTCAGGTACCTCTGTACAAGGTCTATCCGATCGATCTCCCCTTCCCCAGGGGCTAAAGCCCACCTTTATTTTCAGCTATTTGCGGCACGACTGAAGTCACGCCCTGTTACAAAGCCATCGAAAGTCCGAGTTATATCGAGTTTTTCCGCAACCTGTAAAGCCCGTACCCTTCAAGGCCGCGGCTTATGCAGAGGTTCCTTAGTGTAATCAGCAAACTCCAATCCACTTTTCCCACCGTCAAGGAAATCAAGTTGATCCGCGCTCTGCCGATTGAGCAAGTAGGGGAGTGTGGATGACCGATCGAGCCGAGCTTCTGGAAGCGACACTGGATAGTCTGCCGGAGGGCGTTGCCCTGCTTGGCGAGGACTGCCGTGTGATGTTCTGGAACCAGGCTGCGCAGGCCATTACCGGATACGCCGCACTGGCCATGGTGGGACGGCCGACGCCGGAGCCTTTGCGGCCGCTGTTGGAGTGGTGCGATGAGCATGGCAACGCGGAACCCTGTCCGAGCCATGACGCCGGCCCCGAGCGAGGCCACGGTTTTCTTGTTCACGCACACCACAAGTTGGGCCACGATGTGGCAACGATGGTACGGATTCGAGCACTGCGCGATGGTCAGGGCAGGCTTATCGGGACGGCGGTTCTGTTTCATCCGGCTGAATGCCTTGACGCGCTGCCGCACGGCGTTACCGGTGAAGACGAAAAGGTGGAGTCCAGCCAGACCGATCTCACGGACCGGCTCGAA
>Ga0302140_10012907_pt1 | contig 10228 bp, 7 predicted proteins | sample I_Bog_E1_1_FD_202095 | JGI IMG/M metagenome (GOLD analysis project Ga0302140, IMG submission 202095) | Peat permafrost microbial communities from Stordalen Mire near Abisko, Sweden - I_Bog_E1_1 | ecosystem: Environmental > Terrestrial > Soil > Wetlands > Peat | place: Sweden: Abisko, Stordalen...
GGATCGTAATAAACTACTACATCGATAGATATAAGTATGTCAATAATTTTACTTGACATTCGCGCCAAGCTTTTATATTTTGTGTCTGAGGCGGGTGCATTAACAAGTTTGTCTCAGCCGACGACTTATGAATTTGGCACTTCTCTTTGATTCGGAACCGACTGAAGTTCAGGATGATTTTAAAGTTGCCTGTATTTAAGTGCTTCGCCGAGCGGCGGCGCATCGCGACCTGGCAAGGAAGGTGCGAATGCGTAGAAGACGTGGTTTGCGCGATGGCGCTCAGCAGGCACGGGAGGCGGCTGCGACAGGGCGAGGCGACGGCGTATTCCATATCCGTCCGGACGGAGCTTGCGGAAGATATTGCCCGGGTCATGGGAGATCGCATGCAACTGCAACAGGTGCTGATGAACCTTATGATGAACAGCATCGACGCGATGAAAAACGTGGATGGGACGCGCGAGATCACCATCCAGTCGCAGCGCGCCGAGAATGGTCATGTGCTGATCTCGGTCAGCGATACCGGCGTGGGTCTGCCGCCAGAGAAGGCAGAGCAGATTTTTGATGCCTTCTTTACCACCAAGCCTCATGGGACGGGCATGGGACTTCGCATCAGCCGCTCAATCATTGAGTCGCATGGCGGTCGCTTGTGGGCAGCTGCCGCCTCCGGGCGCGGCGCAACCTTTCAGTTCACTCTGCCCTCCACGGTCGCGGCCGATACATAACTCTCCGTTGGCCGTGGCGACGAACCCGTCGAACTATGAGCGGCGCGCATTATAAAACGGCGCTGACTGAAGTTCGTGCGGGAGCGGTTCTTCCTGGCAGCCGTGGCCCAGTACATCAAGCGGCGAGCTAGTGCGGTTCCTCAGCCTGCCGACAACACCTGCTGTGGATGACCCCCGATTGAGGAGAGTCGCTAAAACCAGATGGCACCGATATCCGCAGCCAAGAGTGCATTCCGCTCGCCCGACTTGTTCAACACCTAAAGTTGATGACGCTGCAGCCGAATCGAGAACCATAACTCTTTAATCAGTGGTCCTTACATCGGTTCTTCAAGTGATAACCGTTGGCTGCTTTTGCAGTGATCACTGAGGACCCGCCCCTCAGAGAAATCAACGTCCATTGAGCGTCCAATAGAATGTGGAGTTGAGTGCTTTTGTGAAGTCTTAGAGGTTTGATGTGCTATTCACGCCTCCTAATTTGTTGATTTTGTTAGGCGGCTCTGGGTTCGAATTCCACGCTCGGAAAAACAATGTTCGCGACAAAGATGAAAGGGTGTGGCTGTATTTGTGGCTGTACGTTGCTAAATATCGCGATCCGTTTCAAGCATTTCGAAGAGTTCTCTGTGCGCGCAAGACTTGTGTAAGTTATTGGTTCATTGTGAGTTGCTAGAAAATAGATGTTGAGCCCTACGTGACTCTTAATCAGTAGGTTGTAGGTTCGATTCCTACCGCGCTCACCACTTCCGCATCGTTCATAAGATTCGTAGCGCGATTTCTTCCGGGTCGCAACCTGGCAAACACTCTTGCCGCCACATCCGCCCGCCGGCTCCTGGAAGTCGCTGGCGTAACGGCGGGTCTCGATCTCGCCGGCATTCTTTATCTACCACGCGTTTTCAAATCAGGCATTCGATATCCGGCCATCCCTTGGATTCCTGGAGGACCCGAAGGACATCCCGGCGTTTTCTGCATGGCCGTTATTCCTGAAGCAAGAGGCTTATGTTGGCACTTGACTTTCGGTCGAATCGCAAGTAAATGTCTATATGCGTAATAATGCGTAATAAAACGAAAGCTCCATCGAAATCAGCTTCTCCCGAGGATCTGCAGTGGACGTCCTAGCCAAACTTCTGAATCTATCGAGAGAAGAGAAGGTGGAACGCGGCCTCCTGCACACTCCCCGGGAAATTGCGCAGCAACCCGCCACCTGGGAGTCCACGTTTGCGATCTTTCAACAACACCGTTCAGCGCTTCAGGGATTTCTCGCAGACGCCGGCTTCGGCGATCCGGCGCGTCCGCGGCCCACAGTTTTTCTTATCGGTGCGGGCACCTCTGACTATGTAGGTCGATGCCTCACGCTTCTTCTCCGCCGCTTGTGGAAGTGCGAAGTCATTCCTATTCCCAGCACCGGCCTCTTGACTCACGCGGAAGAGTGGCTGATTCCCGGTCAGCCCCATGTGTGGATTTCCTTCTCCCGCTCCGGCGACAGTCCCGAGGGCGTGTCCGTTCTCGAAACCGCATTGACCCGGCACCCGGATATCCATCACATCGTCGTGTCCTGCAATGCGGAAGGCCGCATGATGCAGCTTGCCGCGGGCAAACCGCAAGCCTTCGCCGTTGCGCTGGACGATGCGGTCAACGACCGCGGGCTCGCCATGACCAGTTCCTTCTCCAATATGGTCATATTCGGCCAGTGCCTGGCCCACGTACATGATCTCAAGCCCTATGAACGTATCCTCGCTCGGCTTGTGGCAGCGGGAAGATCGTTCCTCCCCGACGCCGCAAACGCCGCCGAAGCGCTCGCCGCGGGCTCCTATGAAAGAGTCTGCTTCATTGGCTCGGGCGCGCTGGAAGGCGTAGCCGTAGAGTCGGCGCTCAAAGTTCTCGAACTGACTGCCGGCAAAATTCTGACCATGTCGGAATCCGCGCTGGGCCTGCGGCACGGTCCCATGGCGGCTCTCGACCAAACCACCCTGCTGGTCGCTTTCCTTTCCAGCGACGAAAATGTCGCCCGCTACGAACGCGATCTATTGCAGGAGCTCATGCGCAAACGCCTGGTCAAGACTCAATTCGCAATCGGCGGATATTCTGATCTACCTATGGATAGCTTTGCGGATGAGTGTCTTTTTCCCGACATTCGCACCGCGGTGCCGGACGATTGCCGTCCCCCCATCGACATCCTGTTCGGTCAGTTGCTGGGCTTGTTTTTCTCTTTACGCTGCAACGGGACGCCGGATAGTCCCAGCCCCGGCGGCGTCATCAGCCGGGTCGTACAAAATGTCAAGATCTACGCTTGAGCGTCAGTGCCTGAACTTGAATCTCTTTGCGTTCTTTGCGGCCTTTACTTAGCGTACTTAGCGGTCAAGATCTTTTGACCTTTGTGTGAGTGATAAAAATGCCCCTGGCCCTAAGTAGAGGCCCCCTTCAGCGTTTCATATTCAGAGTACGTTCAGAGTTGCCAGATTATGGGATGCCAATGAAAACTTCGCCGCGCACTTCGCTAACCGCCGCTCTACTCCTCGCATTTCTTTCGGTCGCGCTGTCCTCCACCGCGCAGGCCCCGGTCTCCGCCTCGCCTGAAAATGCCGCCGAAGATGCCAGCGTCCTGCGTGCCTTCGCCGCCCTTCATCCCATCGACGTCCACGTGCACGTCTTCAAAACAAATCCTCAATTCCAGGCGATGCTCGAGCGCCTGAACCTAAAGCTGCTCAACATTCTGGTGATGGACGACACCCTGTCCTATCGCAAGCAATTACAGAAGCAAATCGACGATGCCCAGGCGCTCGTGCAATCCAGTCACGGCCACGTCGCCCTATGCACCACCTTCGATCCTTATAAATTTGATAGCCCTTCCTTCACCGCCGATGCCATCAAGCAAATCGATCGTGACTTCGCCCAAGGCGCCGTCGCGGTCAAAATCTGGAAGAACATCGGAATGGAAATCAAGAACAGCGCCGGCCAATACATCATGGCCGATGACCCGAAGTTCGAACCCATCTATCAGGATATCGCCAGCCACGGCAAAACTTTGATGACCCATCAGGCCGAACCCGATGTAGCCTGGGGCCCTCCCGACGCGGCCGATCCGTCGTGGTCCTACTACCAGGAAAATCCCCAATGGTATGTCGCCAACCGCCCCGGCTTCCCCTCGAAGCAGAAGATTCTCGACGCGCGCGATCATGTGCTCGCGAACCATCCCAACCTGCGCATGGTAGGAGTTCATCTCGGCAGCATGGAGCGCGACCTCGATAACATCGCGCGCCATCTGGACCAGTATCCCAACTTCGCCATCGACACCGCCGCGCGCATGGACTACCTCATGCTCATGCCTCCGGAAAAATTGCGCGCCTTTCTCATCCGCTATCAAGACCGTGTTCTCTACGGCACCGATCTCGACTTGCCCCCGGAAGCCGACTTCTCCGATGCATTAAAAGACTTCCAGTCCACCTACGCGCGCGACTGGAAATTCCTCGCCACCAGCGCGCCTCTAAGCGTGAACGGTAAACCCATCCACGGACTCAACCTGCCACGTTCCGTGCTGGAAAAAATCTACCGCACCAACGCCCTGCACTGGATTCCCGGCTTGTAGCCAATGATTTAATTTCAACCGCGGCTTTGAAAGGGCGCGACTTTTAGTCGCGCCGCGGAAGCCCAATAAAAAACTGGGCCGAGCGTTTTCACCACTCGGCCCAGAACACCCCCTCGATAAAACAGCTCAGCCCCACACTTCTAGTTGAACGCCTTTCTTAACGTTGCAATCGAGATGTGCGGCCAGCCTAGATTCACCGCCGTCTGCGGAAGCAGTTTTAGTATCTCGAATTCCAGAATCACCATCTGCGCATACTGCAGCTGCATAAACGGCCGATGTTCCGGATGCGTCACTCTCTCGATCCAGAAAGTGGCATAGACCAGAGCCGTGTCAGCGTTCGCTCCCTTGTTTCCGACCGGGTCGCCGCCCTCGAGGAACAGAATGTTTTCGATCCCTCCGGCGCCATTGGTCACATTCACCGTCGTCGACGGGTCGGTCGGCTTGGTGCTGTTGGGTTTGTTGAAGAAATTAATCTTCGCCTGGGTTGCGATGTTCAGCACCGTTCCTGAAAAGCTGAAGCCGTCCGCCTTTTGTCGGCTGACAATCGCCTGCAAGATCTTGATGGGGTCGTTGATCACATCCTGCATGGGGACCCCTTCAATCGTCGCAGGCAACGGTGGCTCCGTCGTTCCAAACGGTGTTCTCGGATTCGCCGCGGATGCCGGAACCAGGAGATCGTATTCTGGGAATCCCGGCGGAGCCGTAAGTTTGCTGGTGGAACCCGGTGCATTCAGTATGGGCAGCGCCGGCGACGGCGGAATCCCGAACGGCGTGCTGTTGAACGACGGAAACTGAGAAAACGCATACGGAACCGCGCCACTGGCCAACACTGGATCGCCCTCAAACGGCGCAGCGATCCCTTGCGCCAGCATTGAATTGCCATGCGGAATCGTTCCCATCCGCGCGATCAGTTGATCGCCCGCCGGCGCCGCCTCCGGTGGGTAAGTCGTGTTCGGCTGCGTGATCCAGATTCCCGGCTCAATGTGAAGCGCCCCTCCGGTCGCAGCGTCGCTGATTTTCTGCAGGTAGGTCAGACCGAACAGTTCAATATCATTCTGTCCGAATCCTCGATTCGGAATCGAAGACCCAATCGGATCGACCTTCAGGTGCTCTCGAGTTTGGTTGAGTTGAAGATAAAGATCGGCGTCGCCTTCAAAATCTGGGCGCGCGATGAGATTAAATCCATCGCCCTCCCAGGTTCCGGCGAACTCTCTCAGGAGACCCAGATTACTCAGAACGGTTGCGTTATCGGGACTGATTCGAATCGAAGATATTCTCTCGTCGGGCATAGGTATTCTCCTCCAATGATTTTTGTTTCACGTTCCCTGTGAGCCCCCGCGTCTTGAGATAGTGTCGACAGAAAGCGTTGCGTTTCACGCCTCTAAAAATTTTGCTGTGGTGGCGCAGAAGAATTTTGAGACTGGATCTCCCCCGCTATGACAAATTCCGCTACTGACGGAAGCCGTTGCCGACGAAACTTGGCCTTCCTTTGAACCAAAGTCACATAGAGTGCGGGAGGTGGTTAACAGAGACAGAGGCCGCGGCGTTTTGTCTAAGGGGCGCAGAGCGGACTTGTGAAGCGGACCCATGAAGCGGACCCATAAATGGAACCAAGACTTGCCCGCGGCAAGCGTCACGTGATTCACGCCCTTTACAAATCAATAACATGTGAGATTCGAAGCAATAAAAAGACAGACCCGGCTATTCGCGAAGTGAACCTTCCTTATAAAAAGTATTCAAAGAGTGAACTTTTCCTCTGTGATGGTTGCCCTTGTGAACTCCCCAGAAAAAGCGCAATCTCAATCTCACCCGAAGATGTACAAATTTCCCAGGGTCGTCATCTAAGTATCGCTTTCAGGTTCGAACGTTTGGCATGAGATTTGCAGCACTTCGTAGGGGGGACAGATGAAAATCGTAGTGACGTGGTCCAACGGAATGAAGTCGGAAGTCGAGGTGGAAGTCCCGGCGGGTGCAACCCCCTTGCGCACCAATTTCAACGCCAAGCGGCCCGATACTGCACTCCGACAGCGCGAGGACTCGCGCTGGGAATGCCTCAGCGTCAAATCCGGCGGAGGCCTGCTCGGCTATTGCCTTCCCGATCAGATGGTGAAACTGATGGCCTCCGGTCACCCGGTTGAGGGCCTCAGCTGGGCAGAACTGCGCGCCGACCAGAGTTTGTCGGCCGCCCTCGCCTATGCTCCGGAAAACAACGAGCTCACCTGGCAGGGCGGCTACCTGCGACGCAGGGAAAACCGCGAGAAGTTTCACTTCCACGGTCATTCCACCGAACAGGAAGCCATCAACTGCTACCAGCAATTTTTGCAGGACTTCGGAGAGAAAGAACCGGTTTAACTGTCCCGGGGCTTAAAGCTGCAAAGTTAAAGCTCCAGGTTTTCCGCCGCTGGCTTCACGCTTCTCAAGGGTGCGTAGCGGCATGCCGGCTGGCTAGCTCGCTGCCCGCGGCTTCTCCTGCCGGCGAATGCGGCGCCACCTTTGCCGCCTGCCGCATCGCTTCGTCAGAGGAAAGCACGCTGTCAATCGCACAACTCTTGGCATACATGAAGAGCGCTCCCGCCGCCAGACGGACGTCTAGATTTTGTTTCCCGGCGGCCTCGGCTGCGCGCGGTGCAATATAGCGGAAATCTTCACAACTCTGCTCGTGCCGCTTGAAAAATCCCGGCAGATGCAGGGTCGTGGCTGCACGCACGAACCGCACTTCCAGATTCGTAGGATCGGCAGAAACCGAATCGTCCAACAGACTCAGTCCGCGCTTCGACAATGCCGACTTTTTCCAGATCGCCAGGCTCCGCCCCGCTTCCATCAACAACAGACTCCCACGATATGCATTGATCAATGCTTGGTTCGACAAAGGTTCGTTCCGCGCCTCGCTCAGCGTCTCGAACAACTCCGCGCTCTGCGACAAGTCCGCGGCATTCCCGGAAATTCCCGAATAGTAGAGCTGCTTGGCTTTCACCAGAAGTTCTGCCGACGGAGCCGGATCGGCAAAACCTGAAACCGCGCCCACTACCATCGGCGTCGACAGCACTAACCCCGACAGAACCGCTAACGATAAGAAAACCTGTCTCAGCATCCTTCCGCTTAGATTCGCAAGTCCTCAATTGCCGTCCGCCAATTTTCCTCAAGCCATCGTTCGTTTTCATTCTGGGAAATTCATTCCCAAAAGCGTTGAGCCCTATGACAATATCTTTCTCTTTACTCATAGGTTTTAAAGTCAAAAGCAAAGCTCACCCGCTCTAAGGACCGTGGCAGATAAAAAAGTTCTAATCATTGGAGCCGGTCCCGGCGGCTTGGCCGCTTCGCTGTTGTTAGCCAAGGCAGGTGTGCAGGTTACGATCCTCGAGCGCCTTCCTCACGTTGGCGGACGCACCTCCACCTTTTCCGCCAACGGCTTCACCTTTGACGTCGGCCCCACCTTCTTTTTGTATCCCCAAGTGCTGCGGGAAATCTTCGCCGCCGTCGGCAGTGACCTCGATCGCGAACTCGAACTCGTCCGCCTCGATCCGCAATATCGCCTGGTCTTCGGCGGCGGAGGCGAGCTTCTGGCCACGCCCGATCTCAACCGCATGAAAGCCGCGGTCGCCGCTCTCTCCCCCGAAGATGGACCTGCCTTCCTGCGCTACTACGAAGTCAATCGCCGCAAGCTGGCTGCCTTCGCCCCATTCCTCGCATCGCCGTTTCTAAGTTGGAAAGATTTATGTCGTCCCGAGTTGCTGAAGCTCTTGCCACTGCTCAAACCCTGGCGATCTCTGCACTCCGATCTGTCACATTATTTCCGCGACCCCCGCATCCAGTTGGCGTTTTCCTTCCAATCGAAGTATTTGGGGATGTCGCCCTTCCGCTGTCCCAGCCTGTTTTCGATCCTCGCATTCATGGAGTATGAGTACGGCGTGTTCCATCCCAAGGGAGGTTGCGGCGCAATCACCATGGCCATGGCCAAATTAGCCCGCTCCCTCGGCGTGGAGATCAAGCTCGAACACGAAGTCGATAAAATCGAGTTTGCCGGGAAGCGCCCCGTCGGCGTTTATTCGGCGGACCGCTACTTCCCCTGCGATTCCCTTGTGATCAACGCCGATTTCGCGCGCGCCATGCATCGCCTCGTCCCCGATCATCTGCGCCCCCGCTGGAGCAATCGCCGCCTCGCCAAAAAACAATTCTCCTGCTCCACTTTCATGCTCTATCTAGGCGTGCAGGGAAGTTTCGACAAGGTCGCGCATCATACGATTTATATCCCTAAGAATTATCCGGCGACCTTAAATGACATCGAGCGCGAGCATATTCTGTCGTCCGATCCGCCATTTTATTTGCAGAACGCCAGTGTCACCGACTCCAGCCTCGCACCCGCCGGTTGCAGCACGCTCTATGCCTTGTTTCCCGTCACCCACCAACACCGGAACGTAAACTGGCCGGCCCAAAAAGAGAATTTCCATGCCCTGGCTTTGCGTCAACTGCAGCGCGTCGGCGTCGACGTGCGCGGTCGCGTTTTATTCGAGCGCAACTTTACCCCGGACAACTGGGAATCGGACTTCGAACTTCATCTCGGTTCCACGTTCAGCCTCACCCATAGCTTCAAGCAAATGCTGCACCTGCGTCCCCGCAATCGTTTCGAAGACCTGGAATCGGTATACTTGGTGGGTGGGGGCACGCATCCCGGCAGCGGCCTTCCCGTAATTTTTGAATCCTCACGCATCAGTTCGCGGCTCTTGCTGGAAGACTTGGGCATCGCTTCGAACGCCGTCTCCAACCATCCCGACCTGGTGCCATTATTAGCGGAGGTTGCATGAACGCCTCAGCTCAACATTTCGCGCCGCTCGACGCAGAAGAAAAACCACCCGAAGTCACCGCCCGCGATTTAATCGCGAGGTCGCGCGAAGCCCAAAAACACTGGGCCATATCCTCTATCCGTGAGCGTGTCGACTGCCTTAGAAAATTCCGGCACCTTCTTGTCGAAGAAGTGTCGGGCGTGCTGAATCCCCTAAAAGAATCTCGCGGCGTAAGTCCCGCTGAGATCGTCGTCTCGGAAATTGTTCCCTTGGCCGATGCGTGCAAATTCCTGGAGTCCGAAGCCGGGCAAATTCTATCTTCACGCCAACCGCTAGGCCGAAGGCCTTTCTGGCTTTCTGGTACAAAGCTCACGATTCATCGCGAACCCCTCGGCGTGGTTCTCATCGTCGGCCCGTCCAACTACCCCTTACTGATTGTCGGAGTGCAATTGCTCCAGGCTATTGTCGCCGGCAACGCCGTCCTGGTGAAGCCCGGTCGCGGCTGCGGCAAAGTCGTGCAAGCCATGCAGGCGCTGCTCTCGAAGGCCGGCATCGATCGCGATCTGTTGACCGTGCTCGACGACAACGACGAACTGAAAGTTCGAAGAATCATCGCCGAGGGCATCGACAAAATACTGCTGACCGGATCGTCTGCCGCGGGCGCACCCATCCTGGAAGCCGCTGCAAAAAGCCTCACTCCTGCTACCCTTGAACTCTCGGGTTGCGATGCCGTCTTCGTGCTCCAGGGAGCCGACTGCGCTCTCGCCGCCAAAGCTCTCGCCTTCGGACTCCTGCTCAATCGAAGCCGAACTTGCATGCGTCCGCATCGCGTCCTGGTGCATGAAAGCGTTCGCGACCGCCTCGTCGAGCACCTTGGCCGCGAGTTCGGCAAGTTGGATGCGGATGCCAAGCCCTGGCAACTCGACCTCAAGTCTTCCAGAATGCTGGCCGATGCTTTGGACACGGGAGCGAGAATCGTCATGGGAAGCTCCGACGATCCATTCCGTTTCCCCATGGTGCTGGAGAACGTTGACCCAACATCGGAACTGAGTCAGACCGATTCTTTCCTGCCCGTCCTCATCCTTCACACCTTCGCGGAAATCAAACATGCCCTGCGAATTTACGACCTTTGCGCCTATGCTCTG
>Ga0302140_10012910_pt1 | contig 10227 bp, 10 predicted proteins | sample I_Bog_E1_1_FD_202095 | JGI IMG/M metagenome (GOLD analysis project Ga0302140, IMG submission 202095) | Peat permafrost microbial communities from Stordalen Mire near Abisko, Sweden - I_Bog_E1_1 | ecosystem: Environmental > Terrestrial > Soil > Wetlands > Peat | place: Sweden: Abisko, Stordalen...
GTGAACCGCGAGCTGGAAGGGCATGAGGTCATGAAGAAGGTTGGCATTATGCCGGAGGAGTGGAGCATCGAAGGCGGAGAGTTGACTCCCAGCATGAAGCTGAAGCGGCGGGTGATTCTTGATCGCTACAAGGACAGGATCGACGCGTTGTATGGCGGCGAATGATCGCGGTAAAGTCCGGAATTTTTGCGCCTGTGATGCTTAGCTGAGACTATGAGAGGATGCGTGCATCCAATCCAGCAGTGAACTATCTCAAGCGAGCAGAGAAGCAGGGGCGCAAGTTCTTAAATCCTGTGCCGACGGCGGTGGGTGGGCTGCGCATCGTATTCAAGGTGCTGCCGCAGTATTTCTCTAATAAGGCTCAGGTAGAGCCGAAGCAGCCGCTGGGGCCGTTTCATACCGACGCGAGCCTCTATGCGACCGAGTCGGCGAGCGGCCTGCGGGTGACCTGGTTCGGGCATTCGGCTTCGCTTATTGAGATCGATGGGATCAGGGTGCTGGTGGATCCGGTCTGGGAGCAGCGGGCGAGCCCGTTTTCCTTCATGGGGCCAAAACGTTTCTTTGCGCCGACCATTCCTCTGGAGTCTTTGCCGAAGATCGATGTTGTGCTGATCTCGCACGACCACTACGACCACCTGGGCGCGGACACGGTGCGGCAGTTAGCCAAGACGCCAGCTGCCGCGGCCGCGCAGTGGGTAACGTCGCTTGGCGTAGGCGAGCGGCTACGCGCATTCGGCGTGCCGGCGGAGAAGATCTCCGAGCTCGACTGGACCGGGAGCGTCAACGTGGGGACCCTGAAGGTGACGTCCTGGCCCTCACGGCACTTCTCCGGCCGAGGATTGTCGGATCGGTTTACGACGCTGTGGGGATCGTTTGTTTTGGAGGGGCCGAAGCACCGCGTCTATTATGGTGCCGACTCCGGCTGGTGGGAGGGCTTTGCAGAGATCGGCGCCCAGTACGACGGCTTTGATCTCATCATGCTGGAAATTGGCGCATTTCATCCGCTGTGGTCTTCGATTCATCTTGGGCCGGATAACGCGGCGAAGGCCTTTGAGGCTATGTCGCCGCGAGCTGGCTTAATGATGCCGATCCACTGGGGCCTCTTCAATCTGGCGCTGCACGCCTGGAAGCAACCGGTGGAGAGGATGCTGGAGATCGCGGATGAGAAGGGGATCAAGCTGTGGCTGCCGGAGCCAGGCGCGCCGACGGAGGTCGTCCCAGGCACAGAGCTCCGCTCGCGATGGTGGGAGCGCGCGGAGTAGTCGGGAGTTCCTTGCAGCGTTCCTACTTGTACATAAGGTGGATGGTCGTCTCCGTGCTTGGGCAGGCGACTTGCATCGCTGCCGTATCGAACGACGGAGCGGAGAGGAGCACCTTGGGGTTATTCGAAAAGCCAAAGCCCTCTTTGGGGATGCCGAACAAATTGCGATCGAGCTTGTGGTTGGAGTTCTCGTCGTGCAGCGCGACGAGGGCGTAGCGGCCGGGTGGAACTTGAAGCGTGATCGTCGTGGCGTCTCCGGTAAAGGCGTGCGGCCCGTGCTGGAAGGCCTTATCGTTGTTCTCTGGCCAGCCGTCGGACGAGTTGAAGATGGAGAGGCCGGCATCGCCTCTCTGGTTGCGGAAGCCTTCGATATGCACGACGAGCGCGCAGGTGGCGGCTGCAGGGGTTTGACGGGCAAGCGCGGGTCCAGCGCTGGTGAGCGTCGAGGCCAGAAGCACTGCGGTAAGCGTTGCACAGCGGCTAAGAGAGAGTTTCACGGGATTCTCCGTAAACGATGTGCGGCAGGAGTGCGGCTCCTGCCGAGCATCGGATCGAGCTTGAACGGTGGTTGGCGTTAATTCATCCTATGTGGGTGGGCGGGTACATTGTGCCCGAAGTGGAAAGACGGGCCGATCGAGTAGCGATAGGACCATCCGCCGTTGGCAACAACATAATTGAACGGATGGTTCCATACGGCATCCATCTGCGCTCGCACGCCGAAGTGCTTGGCGAGCGCGAACTCAACGCCACCACCCACGCCGTACGCTCCAGTCCAGTCGGTGATAGTTCCCTGGGGCGTAAGAACGTTGGTCGCTTCGAGTGCTGCGACGACGGTTGCATCGTTTGTGTTTCGAGGATGTGGCGTCGCGTTCAGTCGGAACGCCGCAAGGCTGGGACGAATGAAGAACGTCACCTTGGAGAAGTGCCGATAGTTGAGCTGAGAGCCCGCCGTGAACGTCTGCGTCGTTGCCGTGAGGGGAACGTCGACGGCGTAGGTCGGGGGCAATCCTTCAGTGCCTCCCGACAATCCGTAGAGCTCATACAGCTGCGTGATGCCCGCAATGATGGCTGGACTGGCGAAGCTCGGAATGAGGCTCGTATCTCCCGTTTGGATGCTGTAGTCAAAGCCGGTAGAGAGCCATCGGGTGTTATTGATGCCGGCCTGCAGATGGAAGCCCTTCTGGTTGATCTTGTTGAGGTTCGGTGTGTACAGGTCGGAGAAGCCGGTGTACAGGTCGTAGCGGCCAACGTATTCCTGCTGCGCCGATGCGGTCGGGAGTTGGGTGAGGAAGACGATAATAGCGGCCAGAAGGCCCAAGCGGCTTGTACGAGTGATGCGGGAGGGGTGTGTCATTGAAGCTCCTAGGTAAGGATGGAAGTTACACGTTGCCACCGCCGGTTTGCGGGTGCTGGTTCGGTAAAGCGAGGTTGGATAAGAACTGCGAAACCCTCTGCAGCACAAGGTCGGTTTGCTCTTTGTGCGGAAGGTGGCCGGTGTCAGCGTAGGTTTCGTGCTGCAGGTTGGGAATCGATGCCTGAAGGGCAGCGAGTTGCATCGAGGTGCCGAACTCGTCGCTCGCACCTTGCAGCACGAGGACGGGACAGGAGATGCGTGGGAGAAATTCGCGCAGGGGGAAGACCTCGCCGCCAAGGGTTGCGGCCCACTGTGTCCAGGAGGCGAAGACTTTGTCGGGATGCTGATGATAGTGGGCGAGGCGCTCCTGCAGCCTGCTTCCGGGGTATGCCGCGGCCATCTTACGGATGAGTTCGGCCGCGGCTTCGGTAGAGACGACGAAGGGACTTTCGAGAATCAACGCGCGTATCCGCTTCGTGCCTGCCGCATAGAGCATCGCGATGCCCGCACCTTCGCTGTGGCCGTAGAGCACGGGGTCGGCGACAGAGAAGTGATCGAGCAGCGCAGGGATGACCGTATTCACCTGGTGAAGGTAGTACTCGTCGGTGCGTTGTGCGAGCGGGCCCTCGGAATCGCCATGACCGGCTCGCGAGTAGGCGATGACGTTGTACCGGGTCGCCTCGGCGAGCTTGTGTGGAAACTGCTTCCAGTAGCTCGCCGAGCCGAGAGCCTCGTGCAGCAGGACAATGGTGCCGTGGGCGGAAGGGAGCGAGTGGAAGACAACCTCCGTCCTCGTGCCACCGAGGATAAGAAACAGTCTCTCGGTTTGTGCGATGTCGCGCGGGAGGCCGGATTCGGTCGCGGAGCTCATCTGGCTCATAGAGACTCCATCCAGATCACTTTTTGCTGCGACTTCTCCCATTCCTCGAAGCGTGGGGAGAATCGCTGCTCCAGCGTAGAGCGGCGGACCTTCAAGGTGGGAGTGATGAGTTCGTTGTCGATAGTCCAGGGCTGCTCGGAGATCACGATAAAGCGGAGCTGCTCGTGGTGTTCGAGCTGAACGTTGACGGTATTGAGCTCGGAGACAAGCTTGCCTTCGATGCCAGAACGGCGGCCTGCGGGTGCGAGCTCTTTGCGGAGCTGCGGTGTGAGGACGGCCATGGCGAAGGGTGCTGTCATGCCGCTGCCGAAGACGGCGATCGACTCGAAGAGCTGCGACACGGAGAGCAGCTTCTCGATCGGCCCTGGAGCAACGTACTTGCCCTTCGAGGTCTTGAACTCTTCCTTGAGGCGACCCACCAGGCGCAGCCGGCCAAGCTCGTCAATCTCGCCGCGATCGCCGGTGCGGAAGAAGCTGTCGTCGGTGAAGACTTCGCGGGTGAGTTCGGGATTGCGGTAGTAGCCGAGCATGTTCATGGGGCCCTTAATCTGAACCTCTCCGTCATCGGAGATGCGGGTGAGCGCCCACGGGCTCGCGTGGCCAACGTAGCCGACGCGAACCTGCCCGGGCAGCGGCACGTGCGTAATGCCCGTCTCCGTCATGCCATAGCCTTCAAGGAAGTTCAGTCCCATCTTGAGGTACCACTGGATGATGTCGACCGGGATGGCCGCACCGCCGGAGCAGATCAGGCGCGTCCCACCCAATCCCAGGTTGGTGAGGATCTTCTTTCGAATAATGTTGCCGACGATCGGAATGGACAGCAGAACGTTGAGCCGCTTCTCCGGGATCTTCTCGAAGACTCCTTGTTGGAACCGGATATAAAGCCGAGGGATGGAGAAAAAGAGCGTCGAGCGCGCCCGGATGAGGTCGTGCAGGAACGTCGACTGGCCTTCGGTGAAGAAGATGTGCAGCGGAGCGATGAGGGCGTTCATCTCGACGATGGCACGCTCGGCGACGTGCGCCAGGGGAAGGTACGAGAGGATGCGATCGATGCCCTCGGTAGGATTGACGCCCACCGCCGGCTCCATGGATTTACCCATCAGGGCCAGGGACCTGAAAGTGTGTACGGCCCCCTTGGGCTGGCCGGTCGTCCCGGAGGTGTAGATGATGGTGGCAACGTCATCCTGTGCGCGCAGGGGTTCGCCCTCGAGGGGCGATTGCCTGCCGATGATATCGGTCCACGCGATGCTTCCGGGAGGAGTGTGCGCGGCTGCGCAGTTCGGGAAGGCGACGAAAGGGAGGTTGTGAAAGACGTCTTCGTTGAGCGGCAGCGGGCTTTCCAGCAACCCGATAAAACAGGCGACCGGCTGGCAGTGGCGGAACAGCGCAGCCAGCGACAGATCCCGAGCGGTGGGGAAGAAGGGAACACTGACGTGGCCGGACATCCAGATGGCGAAGTCGGCCATCAGCCACCAGGCGCAGTTCTTGGACACGATAACGATGTTCGAGCCCGCGGGCCATCCCTGCGCGTCGATCCACGCGGCCATGCGACGGGTCTCCTGCATCGCGCTTGCCCAGGTCCAGTTGAGCAGCTGGCCGTCGACTGGTTGCGTGAAGAGCGGCTGCGACGGAGAATTGTGTTCGCATGCGTAGATTCTTTGCAGCGGCAACTCGCGATCCGGCAGGGCAGGGCCTATGGTTTCTATTCCGGAGGGTTGAAGTTGTGGGGGCGGTTGCATCGGTAGTTCCTTCCAATTTGTTTAACGGAGGGTAAGATAACCAAAAAAGACGACGTCTGTCATCTTGAATCTTTGGCGACGGTTGCACAGGACGAGACGAGACAGGATACCAGCGGGATGAACCTGCGGAACTTCGTCAGAAAGGAGCGCAACGTGGCGGACTTGAAAGGGAAGACACTGTTCATTACGGGGGCCAGCCGTGGAATTGGACTGGCGATCGCGCTTCGTGCAGCGCGCGATGGCGCCAACATTGTGGTGGCGGCAAAGACGGTGTCGCCGAATCCCCGGCTCCCCGGAACCATCTACACGGCTGCCGAGGCGATCGAGGCGGCCGGCGGCAAGGCCCTCCCCCTGGAGCTGGATATTCGCGGCGAGGAGCAGGTTAACGCGGCAGTTGATAAGGCTGCAAAACACTTTGGCGGCATCGATATCCTTGTAAATAATGCGAGCGCAATCAGCCTCACCGGCACAGCGGAGACGTCGCTCAAACGATTCGACCTGATGATGGGGGTTAACGTCCGGGGTACCTTTGTCTGCTCACAGGCCTGCCTGCCCTACCTGGCGAAGGCGTCCAACCCTCATATCCTTACGCTGTCGCCTCCGCTGAACATGCAGGCCAAGTGGTTTGGGACGCATGTGGCGTACACCCTTGCCAAGTATGGCATGAGCATGTGCGTGCTGGGTATGGCGGAGGAGTTCCGTCCTCTGGGCATCGGGGTGAACGCCCTATGGCCAAGGAGCATCATTGCGACGGCCGCTCTGCAGGTGATTCCCGGAGCCCACCCCGAGCGAGGTCGGACGCCGGAGGTCGTGGCGGACGCCGCGCATTGGATTCTGACGCAGGATAGCCGCACAACGTCAGGGAATTTCTTCATCGATGACGATGTGCTGGCGCGATCCGGGGTGACCGATCTGTCCGGATACGCGGTCATGCCGGGCGAGCCGCTGCAGATGGACTTCTTCCTCGACTGACACGCGTTCCAATGGGCGCAGCGTGGGATCGGCAGCTGCGCTGTGGCATAATCCGTCCAGAACAAAATCAGCTCATCGAGTTCTGAGAAGGATCGTAGCAACTTGGCCAAGACTGCCGATACGAACGAGGGGACGAACCAGCCGCACGAGCCGTGGAAGGCCTTCCAGGCGCGGCAGCGGAACTCCGATACAAAACGGGATGCGGTATTGCAGACGGCCGCGCACCTGTTCCTGGAGCACGGCTACCGTCGCACGTCGATGAGCGAGCTGGGGACGCGGCTGAAGATTACCAAGCCCGCGCTGTATTACTACTTCCACAACAAGGAAGAGATCCTCGTCGAGTGCTACCGCCTGGGGATTGCGGCCATTGAGCAGCTGCTGGACAAGGCCGCGGTAAGCCACGGCAACGGTCTGAACAAGGTCCGAGCCTACGTGGAGGCTTACGCCAAAGCGATCGTGAGCTTCGACTTTGGGCGTTGCGTAGCCATGCTGGATGATGCGGAGCTTTCGCCCAAAGCGAGGCGCGAAGTGCGGGACCTTAAGCGGAAGATCGACATGACGATTCGCTCGTATGTGGAGGAGGGAATCCGCGACGGCTCGATCGCGGAGTGCCATGTGAAGCTGGCATCGTTTGCTCTGGCGGGTGCCGTGAACTGGATTGGCACCTGGTATCGGCCCGACGGAGCTCTAAGTGCCGATGAGATTGCAACCCAATTTGCGGACCTGCTCACCCAGGGTCTCCGGGCAAACGACGCGAAGGTGCAAGTTCCAAAGAAGCCGCCAACCAGAAAGCCCTAACCGCTCGAACAATGCCGTTACCGTTGCTGTTGCTGTTGCCGTTGCTGTTGCTTTCGCTAAAAGCTAAAAGCTAAAAGCCCTACCGCTCATTGATCAGCTTCACCAAATCCACAAAAATATCCGCCGACACCTGCAAACTCACCACGCTCAGCTTATCCATCGTGTCCTGCTCGGTATGGTGATACGCCTCAGGGTCCGCCGCCGTTCCATACTGAAAATCAATCACGTCCAGCGACGGCACGCCTCTCTGCACAAACGGCAGATGGTCATCCTCAATCGCCTGCGAGTCCTTGAACAGATACTTCGAGTGCCCCGTATCCCGGCCCGCCTTCGCCAGCAGATCCAGCAGCCACGGCGTCGAGTTCGACTCTTTATCGATGTTCAAATTCTTCCAACCGATCATGTCCGCTAGCACAAACGCCTTGATGTGCCCCAGCGTCCCATCCCCCGACCATCTCGCCGCAACATGCCGTGTCCCATACAGCGAATCCGAGTCCGTCCAGTCCTTGTTGATGGACTCCTCGCCATCCGTAAACAGCAGCCAAACCGAATACCCCTGCGGAGGATGTTCGCGATAATACTGCCCCAGCGCAATCAGTAGCGCGGTGGTGCACGCCCCATCATTCGCCCCCATAAAATGAATATCCTTCAGCCAGTAGTTCGTCTCATAGTGGCTCGCAAGGACGATAATGCCGTCCTTCTTCCCCGGAAACTTCACGATCAGGTTATGCATCGTCAGGGGCCCAATCGGTGTTCGTGCTGTAAAGCGGTCGTCGACGAAGTTCCCCTTGGCCACCTCTGGCTTGAAGTGGTCCTTGATAAACGCCTCCGCGGCCGCATGTCCAGGCGACCCGATAAACCGCTTCGGAGCCGCATTCACATACTCCTGTGTCAACTTCAAAACCTCGCGTCCACTCACCGCGCCATCCTGCGCCTGCATTGCAGGAACGAACGCCGCAAAGCTCAACACAGCTCCCACCAACACCGAGTAGACCGAACGCTTCATCGAAAAACCTCTGAGTACGACACGTTTGATATCAATCACGAAACCGATCAAGCTGCCCGTTCACCGTCTCCGCTTCAAATCGAAGAAATCCAAGCACGTCTCTGGTCCATCACCTGCGCTTTGAAAGGGCGGAACTTCAGTCCCGCCGTACCTCGCCCTGCCCCACCATCGCGGCTTTAGCCGCTGAGGGAATTCGAGCACTCACACCGAACCTCGTCACGCTACCACCCCCTTCTTCTTCCGCCGGTCCGGATGCACAAAGTAAGCCACCGCCACTCCCACGAAATACAGCACCAGCATCGGCGTCGCGAACAAGCACATCCCCACCGGGCTGGGATCCGGACAAATGACCGCCGCCAGCAGAAAGATCGCCATAATCGCGTAGCGAAAGTTCTTCAGCAGAAACTTAGCATCCACAATCCCGAACAGCGCCAGGAAGAAGATCACAATCGGCATCTCGAACGTAATGCCAAGCCCTAGAATCACGGCCAGGAAGAATCCCGTGTAGTCGTCGATCGTGATCATGTGGGTAAAGTTCTTTCCGAAATCCTGAATCAGAAAGACCATCGCCCCCGGCAGCACATACCGATAGCCAAACCAAGTCCCCGCAAGGAAAAGCCCCACCGTAGCCGTCATAAACGGCCAGACATACTTCTTCTCGTTCTGGTACATCCCCGGAGAGATAAACAGCCATACCTGGTACAGAATGAACGGCGAAGCAAGTATCGCGCCACAAACCAGCGACGTCTTGATGAAGAAGTTGATCGCATCGGTCGGATGCGTCATCGTCATCTTCAGCCCGATATCCACCAGCGGCTTCTGGATATATCCCACCAGCCGATTCCGAAAGATCCACGCCACCACGAACCCAGCCAGCAGGTACCCGAAGATCCAGAACAGCCGAGTCCTCAGCTCCTCCAGGTGCTCCATCAGGCTCATCCCCGGCAGCTCCGCCCGGTCATGCACCGCCGTCCGTGCGCGGTCCACCAGATCAGTTGCCATGGGCCGCGGTCTCCTCTGTCGCCGTCGTCTCGTTCCCGGCAGTCTCTGCCACCGGAATCGCATCCAGCAGACCATGCAGCCCGCCACCCCGCGCCGCCGCCACCGGCAGCCCCGTCGCCGGAGGCATAATCTTCAAATCTCCCGAAACCGCAATCGGCAGCGGAGTCTTCACCCCATCCATCACCTCATACTCGGCCGCGACCCCCGATCCAGCCGCTGGTTCAACTCCGGATGCCCCAGGTCTTGCCCCATAGGCCTGGCTTTCCACTGACCCTGCACCAGATTCCAGCACCTTCACGTCATCCACCGCCAGACTCCCCGCCGGCACCGCCTCCGCGGTAATCGCAGGAGCCACAGGAGCCGCCGCCTCCATCGCCGCTATCTGCTTGTTCCGGTCGGCCTGCTCGCTCATCCGCAGCTCATCTTCCATCTGCATCTTGAACTCATTGCTGGCCCGGCGGAACTCTCCCACCCACTTCCCCAGCTCGCGCGCCAGCACAGGCAGCCGCTTCGGCCCAAACAGCAGAAGCGCCAGGACAAATAGAAAAATGCTGTCGGGAAAACTCGGCATACAGATTCAGATGATACGGCCCAGCCATCGCAGGGTAAAGTTACCTCCTCCGGCTATCCTGTTCAGAAGACGTTCCATGGCTCTCCCCGGATTGCTCTGCGCGCCAGTTCGTCTCTCACCTGTCTGCCAATCCTCCCTTCACAAATCGGTAAATCTTGCGCTTGTACGAAACCGATCCCCTCGCCATGCGTCCTACGTTCAGCACCATCCATCGGTGTACCTGCAACATGTAACGTCTACCGGACGGCAGACTCATTGCCCGATGGCTATTTGGAGAGTCCGACCATGGCGCCCACCCCCCGCCGCTCTGAGCTTCACCGCTCTGCGTTTTATCGATCTGCCGCGCACACCTGCGCCCTCATCCTGCTCTCGGCCAGCACGCTTCTGCTCACGGCCTGCGGTAACTTCTTCAGCTGCGAAGGCAAAGCCAGCTGTCCGTGCGCCTCCGGGGTGACGTCCACCACCACGAATCCCTGCGGCGGTGGCGGCGGCAGTAGTAGCGTCGACTACGCCTATGTCGCCAACAGCGCCACCAATACCACCACCGTCGACGGCTACAATCTCGGCAGCGGCACCCTTGCCACCGCCACCAGCGCCCCGTACTCCTTCGGCTACTCGCCCTCCTCTCTCGTCGTCACCCCCGC